>FTCZ01002941.1_pt1 | contig 14890 bp, 16 predicted proteins | sample 1658871 | NCBI WGS metagenome assembly FTCZ01 (sample SAMEA3914864, study PRJEB12502) | metagenome | biome: forest; material: soil | place: USA | collected 2012-03-12 | depth 0.3 m
AGGTCGTCGGCTTCGACGCCTATTACGATGAAGAGCAGCGCTATGCTTCTGCAAAGCGGGAATAGATTGTCTTGAGCCCTCTCCACGGCCTCATCCTGAGGAGTAGGCAAAGCCTGCGTCTCGAAGGATCATCCAGAGGGCACTAGAGTCGCCCTCGTGTTTCGAGACGGCCTCCGGCCTCCTCAACATGAGGGCTCAGCGTAAAGTCGGCTAACCGCTTGAGCGATTAGCGAAAACATTTACAACTGAAACAAAGAATTTCCGGAGGAAACCATAATGAAACGCAGGCATTTCCTGTTCGCCGTCGCTGCGGCTGCGAGCCTCATCCAGGCAGCTCCCGCCCTTGCCCAGGGCAAGATCGAGAAGCCGAACCTCGTGCTCGGCGTTGGCGGCAAGTCGCTGCTCTATTACCTGCCGCTGACGGTCGCGGAGCGGAAGGGCTTCTTCAAGGAAGAGGGGCTGACCGTCGAGATCAACGATTTCGGCGGCGGCGCGAAGTCGCTGCAGGCGCTGGTCGGCGGCTCGGTCGATGTGGTGACGGGGGCCTATGAGCACACGATCCGAATGCAGGCCAAGGGCCAGGATATCCGCGCGGTCGCCGAGCTTGGCCGTTTCCCGGCGATCGTCATCGCGGTGAAGAAGGACCTCGCCGACAAGGTGAAATCGGCGGCCGATTTCAAGGGGCTGAAGATCGGCGTCACCGCGCCCGGTTCCTCGACCTATATCACCGCCGCCTACGCCATGGCGAAAGCCGGGCTGAAGCCGTCTGATGCGTCTTATATCGGCGTCGGCGCGGGCGCTGCCGCCGTTGCCGCGATGAAGAAGGGCGAGATCGACGCGATCTCGCATCTCGATCCGGTCATTTCGAAGCTGGAGCAGGATGGCGACATCAAGATCCTCATCGATACGCGCACGGAAGCCGGCACCAAGGCGCTGTTCGGCGGGACCAACCCGGCGGCGGTCGTCTATCTCAAGGAAGATTTCATCGAGAAGAACCCCGAGACGACGCAGCACATCACCAACGCCTTCATCAAGGCGCTGAAATGGCTCCAGACCGCGAAGCCGGAAGACGTGGCCGACCTCGTGCCGCCGGAATATCTGCTCGGCGACCGGCCGCTCTATGTCGCGGCGGTGAAGAACTCGCTGGAAAGCTATTCCCGCACCGGCATCATCGCGCCGGAAGGTATGAAGAGCGTCAACGACATGCTGAAACAGCTCGATCCCGAATTGCAAAACTCGAATGTCGATCTGACAAAAACGTTTGTCGACAAGTTCGCCAAGAAGGCCGGCGGGGGGAGCTGACTATTTGGAGCGGCGGCGCTGCCGCGCTGCCGCTTTTCTCGAGCTGGGGGGCTCATACAATGTCTGTTTTTTGCAAGAGAATCCGACCAGGCGCCGCTGTGGCGATGGTTGCTATCGCCGTTGCCGCTTTAGCATCCGGCACACGTGAAGCTTCCGCCTTTCATGGTTGCGAATGGGGCGGGCCTCGGTTTCAATTTGGCAGTTCGACCAAATGGCCAAGGCATCTCTACGTGGATGCGGGCAAACCCTGCAGCCAGCATTTCCATCAGGCGCCGGTCACCATGAACCGTGCGGCTGGGCGCCCCATCGAGCGCTTCAAGAACATGACGCTGGATACTGATCCCGCCCATGGCAAAATCGTGCTGCACGAGAATGCCGTGATGGATTACATCCCCGCCAAAGGGTATCGCGGCCCCGACGCGTTTGATCTCACAATCTGCAACGCCGCCGACAGTTGCGCGACGGTCGCCTACACAGTCGAAGTGCGATAGGCGGAGAGCGGCGACAACCGCCGCTTCTCAAACCCTTCACCGCAATTCGTTTGCCAGCATCCAAAACCCATCCGATCTTCTCCGCCTCCTTCATGAGGCGCGCATGAATATTCTCTCCATCCAGTCCCATGTCGCTTATGGCCATGTCGGCAATGCTTCGGCCGTGTTTCCGATGCAGCGGCTCGGCGTCGAGGTCTGGCCGATCCATACGGTGCAGTTCTCCAACCATACCGGCTATGGCGCCTGGAAAGGCCGCGTCTATGACGGGCCGATGATCGACGAGATCATGGAGGGCATTGCCGAGCGCGGCGTGCTGCAGAACTGCAATGCGGTGCTGTCGGGCTATATGGGCTCGGCCGATATCGGCAACGCGGTGCTCTCGGCGCTGGCGCGGGTGAAGGCCGCGAACCCCGAGGCCATCTATGCCTGCGATCCTGTGATCGGCGATATCGGGCGCGGCATTTATGTGCGGCCTGGCATCCCGGAATTCATGCGCGATCAGGCGATCCCCGCCGCGACGATCATCACGCCGAACCAGTTCGAGCTGGATTTCCTGTCGGGCGAGGATACAAGTCAGATCAAGGGGCTGAAGGCTGCTTTAAAAGCGGTGCATCAGCTCGGGCCGAAGGCGATCATGGTCACTTCCTATCTCGGTGTGGGCACGCCGGATGGCTCGATAGACCTGCTGGCTTCCTCGCCGGAAGGGCTGTGGCGGGTGCGGACGCCGCGGCTTGGCGTCAATGTGAATGGCGCGGGCGACGCGATCGCGGCGCTATTCCTGGTGCATTTCCTGAAGACGAAATCTGTAGCCGAAGCGCTGTCGAAAGCCGCCTCATCGATCTACGGCCTGCTGAAGCGGACGGAAGAAGCGGGTTCTCGGGAAATTCTCACCGTCCAGGCGCAGGATGAATTCGTCACGCCGTCGCGCGTTTTCACGGCGGAGAAAATCTAGCGGCGCTTGCCGCATTCACATGTTTTCGACGGGGATTTCCCGTTCTATGCTCTCCCGTGGGGAGGGGATGACATGATGGGGAAACTGCCCGCCGTCATCGGTGGTTTGGCGTGCATGGCCGCAGGCTTCTGGCTGACCGGTCCGGCTAATGCGGCTGGCGATCCATCCTGCAAATGGGCCGGCGCATCGCATTACTATCGACTGTCGAGCCGTGGCCCCTGGCCCCGCTATTTTTCGATGCGGAGCGGGGCAACCTGCTCCTCCCGCTATCGCGATTTCTCAAGCCCTGGCGGCCGTGTGGTCATTCGGCTGCACAAGCTCACGCTCTGGACCCCACCCGCGCATGGCGCCGTGACGCTTCACGAAAATGCTTCCGCCGATTACAGCGCGACCAAGGGCTATGTCGGCCCGGACAAATTCGAACTCGAAGTCTGTGGCGAGGAGAATGGCACCTCCGGCTGTACGCTGCTCGAATACAACGTCACGATCAATCCGGGCTGAGTGCCGTCACCTGCGGGCCAGGAACAGTCTTTTCATGTCGGCTTGATAACGCAGTGTTGTTGTGTGCAGTGCGGGATTGGCGAAGTCTCTTCCAATACGGATTGCTGTTCTGTTTACGTATATGCCGCCTCATATCGCAATTGCGAAGAAGAGCGCCGCATCGTTGTTTGGATTCCACTATTGAATGAAGTGGTATTCCGTGCTCTTCTCGCTCTCGCGTCGGGGGCGACGCTATCTATGGATGGGGAGAAGACGATGAAGCTTCTGATTGCTGCTCTGGCCTTTGCTGCTCTGACGAGCGCGGCGACCGCAGGCTACTACTCGGGCGGGAAATACTGCTACACCAGCGGCTCGGCGACGATCTGCAAATAAGCAGAAAACAGCTACCGAACAAAAAAGAAGCCGCCGAAAGGCGGCTTCGAAGTTTAAAGGAGCGGCGGAGGCGTCGCCGGCCGTTCCCCTTTTATCGTCAGGTCAGAAGGTCACCTTGCCCTTGATCGCAGCTTCGGCGTTCGAGGGAACGACCTTCTTGGCGACGAAATCATCCCAGTTCTTGTAGGGGCGATGCGCCACGATCGCCTTGGAGCGGGCCTCGCCGATCTGCGGCAGCTTGTCGAGATCAGCGGCGCTCGCCGTGTTCAGGTTCACCGGCGCAGCCTGAGCGGCAGGCGCTGCTGCCGGAGTGGCGGCCTTTGCCGCCGGCGCTGCGGTCGTGGCAGCCGGAGCCGGAGCCTTGGTGGCTGGCGCGGCCGTCTGCGCGAAGGCCAGAGGCGCCGCGACGAGCGAGGCGGCGAGAATGGCGGCGGTCGTGCGAAGAAGTTTCATGGGTATAAGCCCCGTGTTCCATTGCCCGGCTTGATGGGTCGGGCGCGGCCGCCGGGCGGGCAGCGCCTGTTCCAACCGGTTCGGGGCGAGGGGTCCGTTCACCCCGGTTCCGATTGGATGCATCAGTTTTATTCAGGTGAAAATGAATGGCGCTCGAACGATATTGTTGTCCGCCGTTCATGTTTCGCGGACGGCGGAACGTCGAGGATTCTGGATGCGCTTTGCCTATTACACGCTCGATGTCTTCACCGAGACCAGGCTTGCCGGCAACCCGCTGGCGGTGGTGCTGGAGGCCAAAGGGCTGGATGACGCGAAGATGCTGGCGATCACGCGCGAGTTCAATCTTTCTGAAACCGTCTTCGTCACGGAGCCGGCCGATCCGGTGAATACGGCTTCGGTGCGCATCTTCACGCCTGGCGGCGAGTTGCCTTTCGCCGGCCACCCGACCGTCGGCACCGGCGTGCTGCTGGCGATGCTGCATGCGAAAGATCACCTTTCGGGCGGCGGCGTCACCATCGCGCTGGAAGAGAAGATCGGGCTGGTGAAGGTTGAGGTCTCGCAGCGTCCCGGCCGCGCGGCCCGCGGCGTCTTCGAATTGCCCAAAGCTTCCGAGCGGCTCGACGTTCCGCTTGATGCGGCGGCGGTCGCTGTCGCGCTTGGCGTGCCGCAGGAAGCGATCGGCTTCGACGCGCATGTCCTCTCTGCCTGGTCGGCCGGGGTGAACTACGTGATGGTGCCGCTGAAATCGCTCGCGGTCGTCAAGCAGGCCGGCGTCGCTGAAATGGCCGCCTGGCGCAACGCTTTCGCGCCGGTGGGGAATTGCGGCGTCTATGTCTATACGCATGAGACCGAGAATGCCGAGCATCAGGTCCATGCGCGTATGTTCTGGCCGACGGGCAGCATTCTGGAAGACCCGGCGACGGGATCGGCGGCTGCCGCCTTTTCTGGCGCGGCGGTTGCTTTCGAGAAGCCGGCGGACGGCGCGCATCAGCTTGTCATCGAACAGGGCTACGAGATGGGCCGGCCGAGCGAGATCGCGCTCGATCTCGATATCGCAGGCGGCGTGCTGACGGCAGCGCGGATCGGTGGAGGCGCGGTAGTGATCAGTACTGGTACGATCGAAATATGATCATCCCTCTCAAGGCGATTGACGCCCGTTACGAGCCCAAGCCCTGGTCCTTCGCCATCGAGCAGCGCGCCGAGATCGACGCGCATTGGCAGAAGCTGCAAGCAGCCAAGCCGGATGGTCTGTGGAACGGCACCGTCCTGATCCAGCATCGCTGGCAGATCGAGGGCGGTATCTATCATGCCGGTTACACCGATGTGGATTACGCAAGCTTCCTCGCCTGGCGCGATTTCGGTTGGCCGGGGCCGCCGGTGCGCAACGGCTTCGCCATGGCAGCGCTGCAGGGCACCGATGGCGCCTTCGTACTCGGCGTGATGGGGCCGCATACGGCCAATGCCGGCAAAATCTATTTTCCCGGCGGCACGCCGGACCTTGGCGACATCACCGAAGACAAGCATGTCGATCTCGGCGCGAGCCTGTTGCGCGAGCTGAAGGAAGAGACGGGGCTTTCGGATGATGAATTCACGGTCGACGAGCGCTGGTTCGCCGCGCCCGATACCGGGCGTATCGCCTTCCTGAAGCCGACGCATCTTCACCTGCCGGCGGCGGAAGCGCGCGAGTTGATCCTGTCGCGCCTCGCCAGCCTTCACGAGGAGGAACTGGCGGATATCCACATCGTGCGTTCGGTGGAAGGGCTCGATAATCCGCTGATCCCGGTCTGGGCCGCGAATTTCATGCGGGCCTCTTTCGAAGGGACGTTGGGGGAGCCTTAAACCGGCCCCTACTTGGTATGGATCACATTCAAGATCGCGCCGTTCCTGGCGGAGATTTCGACATGGGCCGTGCCGCCCACGCAGTTGGGCGCGCATTGCAAGGTGCCGTTGACGTGCCATGTGTCGCCATGGCGCTCAGCCTTCAATGGCTCTTCGGCTTGAATTTTGGCAGGGCCGTAGATCGGGATAAGCACTGCCCGCGCAATCGTGACGGCGGTTTCCGCATCGGGCACAAACCCCTTGGGCGGTATGAAGGCTGGATTTTGAGCGAGGGCGGTAGAGCAGAGGAAGGCTGCGACAAACGCGAAAACTACCCGCATTATCTCGCCTCCCTTGCCGTTTTCGATTTCAGCCTCGTGGGAATGCTGAGTCCCTATTATCCCGGATACCCGTGCCGCGCCTTGATGCCGGCAAGCGCTGACCGCGCGCCTGCGTCGTTGCCGCTGGCGCAAAGGCTTTCCGGCTGGCGCAACTCGACGCGGATCTGATCGTAGACCTTCTGCCCCACATTGCCAGTCTCGAGCTCATTGTCCTGGATCGCGCGAAAACGCGAGATTTCGCCGGAGCAGCCGCTACCGTTCGGCATTGAGAAGGTTGACGGCGTCACGAAAGGAACGGGCGAGGAATTCGGCTTCGGCGCGGCTTGCGGCGCTGTGGTCTGGTTGCAGGCGGCGAGGAGCATCAGGGCGGGAAAGGCGGCGAGCGCACGCATGGAATTGGTCTCCGGTGGGATCGTTACAAAGTGGGATTCTGGTTGGCGCGTCAATGCGGCCGATCGTGCAGCGCCGCGATACTCACGGCCTAGGCTTTCGAGAAACGACATTTGAGTAAAATTGGAACGAAATCCTACGGGCTGCCGCAAGACATGGGCGGGTAATCTCCGCCGCAGTTTGATTATTTGCGGTGATCCATGTCGTTGATTTCCGGCTCCAGTGCAGCCCGCGTCATTTCCGTCAAAGGTTCCGAGATCGAGATTGCCTTTGACGGCGCCGGCCAGAGGGTGACCGTCGGCAAGCTGATGGCGATCCGTTCGGCCTCGGCTGACCTGATCGTGATGGTGTCGGAAATGTCGGCGCTCGCTTCACGTTTCGAGGAACTCGATCATCCTTCGGCGCTGGCGAAGGTCAGATTGCTCGGCGAAATTCGCCGCGACGGCGCCCAAGCTTTCCGGCGCGGCGCCAGCGAAGCTCCGGCGATCGGAGACGAGGCGCGGCTGGTCGATGCGAGCGAACTCCAGCTCATCTACGGTGCTTCCGCCGGCCGCATGATCGATATCGGCGAGGTGCAGCAAGATCGCACGATTCCGGCCCGCATCCGTGTCGACGATCTCGTCTCCAAGCATTTCGCGGTTCTCGGCACCACGGGCGTCGGCAAATCGAGCGGTGTCGCGGTGATCCTGCGCCAGATACTCGATGCCCGGCCCGACCTGCGCATCTTCGTGCTCGACAGCCATAACGAATATAGCCGCTGCTTCGGCGATCGCAGCAGCATCGTCAATTCCGGCAATCTCAAGCTGCCATTCTGGCTGTTCAACTTCGAGGAATTCGTTGATGTCGTCTATGGCGGCCGCCCGCCGGTTGGCGAGGAAGTCGAAATCCTGGCCGAGTTGATCCCGATCGCGCGCAGCAACTATCATCAGGAAAAGCAGTCTCTCGACCGGATGGCGCTGAAGCGCGCCGACCCGAAAAGCACCGGCTACACCATCGATACGCCGGTTCCCTACCTGCTGCAGGACCTGATCGACCTGATCGACGAGCGCATGGGCCGGCTCGATAACCGCCCCTTCCGCATGCACCACCACCGGCTGATCTCGCGGCTCGATCGCATCCGCAACGATCCGCGCTACGATTTCATGTTCAAGAACGCCAATGTCGGCGGCGATACGATGGCCGAGCTGCTGTCTCACCTGTTCCGGTTGGAGCCGGGCGGCCGCATGATGACCATCGCACAGCTTGCGGGACTTCCCGCGGAGGCGATGGATGCCGTGGTCTGCATTCTCATGCGTCTCGCCTTCGAGTTCGGCGTCTGGAGCAAGGGTGCGGTGCCCATGCTGTTCATCTGCGAGGAGGCGCATCGCTACGCCTGTTCCGATCATAGCGTCGGCTTCAACCCCACCCGGCGCGCGCTGGCGCAGATCGCCAAGGAAGGCCGTAAATACGGCGTCTTCCTCGGCCTGGTCACGCAGCGCCCGGCTGAACTCGATGCGACCATCATCTCCCAGTGCAGTACGATCTTCGCGATGCGCATGGCGAATGATCGCGATCAGGCCCTGCTGCGCTCGGCGGTGGCGGATGCCGGCGTCAACCTCCTTGAGTTCCTGCCATCGCTTGGCACTCGCGAGGCGATCGCCTTCGGCGAAAGCGTGCCGCTGCCGGTGCGCATGACGTTCAGGGAATTGCCGGACCATGCGCTGCCCGCCAACGATGCTAGCGCCGTCCTGAACGGGGCTGGCTCGCTGCAGCAGGATTTCGTCAAATCGATCGTCGAGCGCTGGCGCGGCGCGACGCTGACCCGCAAGCCGAACGGCGTGGCCGATGAAACCAGCCCGGCGAGGCTGGATGCCGACGACGCCGACACACAGACCAGGGTGCTGGCGCAGATCCGGGAACGCATCCTGCGCCGCGACCGGGAAGCCGTCGTCGGCGAAGGCAGCGCGAGCAACGGCGCCTTCCGATGAGCGAGCCGCTGCGCGATAGAAGCTCGAACGAGCGGCCATTTCAGCTGTTCGCCTTCGACACCGGGCCGATCGACGACATGCCGGCTCTGGCGGAGGAACTCGCGCTTTGCCGCGCCGTGCTCCAGGCCGCGCCCTTCGGTGTTTCCGTTCGCGATGCGAATGGCCAATATGTGCTGGCCAACCCCGCTGCCGCGGAAATGCTGGTTGCCGGCGCCAAGGCCTCGACCCCTTCGGGCCCCAGCCGCGCGCTTGAAACCTCGACCACCGCCATCACGTCAGGCGGGCGCGGTTTCCAGCTCGACATCACGGTGGACAGGACCGAGCAGCGCCAGGTGGAGGAAGCGCTGTTCGAGCGCGCCTATCTCGACGAATTGACCGGTCTGCCAAACCGCGACCTGGTGCAGCAGACCGCCGAGGACCTGATCCGCGCCTGCGCGCCGGGCCAATCCTTCGCGCTTGCCTTCATCGATCTCGATAACTTCAAACATATCAACGATTACTACGGCCATGGCGTCGGCGACGCGCTGCTGGTCAAGGTCGCTTCGCGGCTTGGCGGTATGGCGCAAAAGGGCGACATGCTGGCCCGCATCGGCGGTGACGAGTTTCTCTGCCTGCTCAATCCGGTCGTCGATCGCGCGGAGCTGGAGCTGCGGCTTGGCCGGCTGCGCGAGCGGTTGAGGGAACCGTTTTTCATCGACGGCCATGAGATATTTACGTCTGCCTCGATCGGCGCGAGCATCTTTCCCGAGCACGGCCGCAGCTTCGACCTGTTGCGGCGCAATGCCGACAGCGCGATGTACCGGGTGAAGGAAAACCTGAAGGGCGAGGTCGCGCTGTTCGACGCCACGATCGAGCGCATTGTCAACGCAAGAATGAAGCTGGAGCAGCGGCTGCGCCTCGCCATCCGCGACCAGCGTTTCTGCTGCGCCTACCAACCGAAATTCGACATCCACACCAAGGCCGTCACCGGCCTGGAGGTGCTGCTACGCTGGCGCGACGAGCAGGGCATCATCCAGGCGCCTGGCGATTTCGTGGCGCTCGCGGTCGAACTTGGCCTGATCAACGAGATCGCCTACGGCGTGCTTGAGCAGACCATGGCCGCGCTGCCGATGATCGACGAGATGTTCGGCTCCCATGTCACTATCAGCCTGAACGTTGCAGCGAAGCAGGCGGAAGACCCGATCTTCATGGGCAAATTCACGCAGAAGCTTGCAGAAACTGGCTGCGCCAGCCGGATCATGATCGAGCTGACGGAGGAGGCGTTCTTTTCCAAGAGCCGCTTCCAGGCCGAATTCCTGCCGCAACTGCGCGCGATCGGCGCGAAAGTCTCGATCGACGATTTCGGCATCGGCTATTCCTCGCTTTCGGCGCTGGCCGATATCACCGCCGACGAGATCAAGATCGACCGCTCCTTCATCACCGATGTGCAGAAGCGGCCGCGCAGCCAGAGCATCCTCAAGGCGATCGAGTCGCTTGCCACGGCGCTGAACATGTCGATCATCGCGGAAGGCGTCGAGACCGAGGAGGAGCTCGACTACCTCCGTCAGACGGGCATCCGGCAGGCGCAGGGCTATGTTTTCGCCAAGCCGATGATCATCGAATCCATGACAGCCGCGACCTTGTTGACCGAGGATCGCCCAATGGCGACCGCGCGGCGAGCGCGGCCGGCGAGGGCGCGGGCCTGACGGACTATTTCTTGATGATCAGGGTGACGCGGCGGTTCAATTGCCGGCCTTCGGGATCATCCGCTCCATCGGGCTTCTTGTTCGGAGCCACCGGATTGCGTGGTCCGAAGCCGGCGGTGGTGAAGCGTGCGGCGGGCAGGCTCTCCTTGGTCGAAAGCCAGGTCTTCACCGAGCCGGCGCGGCGCTCGGAAAGCTTCTGGTTGTAATCGTCCTTGCCCAGCGCATCCGTGTAACCGTTGATGGTGACCGGACCTCGCGCCTTATCGCGGATCAGGTCGGCGACTTCCTTCAGCGCGCGTTGCGCGGTCGGCCGGATATCCGCCTTGTCGAAATCGAACAGGATATCGGCCGGCAGCGTCACCTCGATGGTCTGCGCGGTCTCGGTCTGGATCGGCGCGCTGTAGAAGGAAATCGCCGATGAGGGGAAGGTGATGGCGGAGGCGCTGTAGCTGATCGAAGAGCTGCTGTAACTGATCGACGAAGAGCTGAAGGTGATGGCGCTGCTCGACGGGTCGGCGGCGTCCGCCGACCCTGCGCTAAATATCATCAGAGCCAGACTGGCCCAGGCGAGGGAGTGCATGACCGGTCGCTCCGTCATTCGCTTACGGGCACGCCGCTGATCAGGTCGACCTTTTCATAAAACTGGACATTCAGCTTCTGCGTGCCGGCCGGCGGCGCACCGAAGATCGCGTAGCAAACCTGCTTCTGACCAACGGGGGTGTTGCAGGTCGGTGAGGTGAGGCCCGGGCTGTAGAGGCGGCGGCCGATCATGTCGATCAATCGGATATTGCCGAGCGTTGGGTTGTAGCTGTCGTTGCTGTTATTGGTGAACAAGATGCGCAGCGTCAGCGTCTCGCCCTCGGAACGCTTGAGCGAGAGGATGTCGATACGCACCTTGCCGTCGGCCGCCGTGGCTGAAGCGACGGCCTGATCCTGCGCGAAGGCTGGAAGGGCGAAAAGGCCGGCGCAAAGCCCGATGACCGGCGCGCCTTGTCTGACGAGGCGACGGAACGGGCTGACGATGTCGTTGCTCATGTCTTCTAATCTCCAGGTGATGGAAATGCCTTGATGATTCAGGAAATGACCCTTGCGTCCTGATGGGCATTGGTCGCGCCGGGGCACGAACGGGTTCGAAAAATCTTCGGCTCTGCGGACAATCAGGTTTTCCGTAATGTCATTCCCGACGCGCTTTAGCGCGAGCGGGAATGACACTGTTAGGATGAGAGCCTGATCTCATAGCTCGGCAGAGTAGCCAAGCCGCAGCTCATGGCAACTCTCAATGATGCAAGCCATCCGACGCAGAATAGTGCTGATGAGACGCCTTGACGGATAGATGATCCGGTTTGTCTCTACTGGCTGGTCTTGGTCGAAACGCCCCAGGTATCCGAAAGAACATAGCCGGTCGGATAAGGATCAGTCGGGTCAAGATAGTAGCTGTGCTGGGCGGTGATCCAGGCGCGGCCGGTGATGTTGGGGATGATCGCGGGTTTTCCGTCTATCTCGGTCATTGCCTCGATGCGGCCATGGAACTGCGAGCCGATGATCGATTCCTGGGTCATCGTATCGCCAGCCTTCATCAACCCGCGCGCGGCGAGCACCGCCATGCGGGCCGAGACGCCGGTGCCGGTCGGGCTGCGGTCCGAGCGGCCGGGCGAGACGATGCAGGTGTTGCGGCTGACTTTGCCCACGCCGCCGAACGGTCCGGCGAATTGCACAATGGAGACGCCGCGTGTCTCCGGCAGCAGCGGGTGGACGACATCGAGTTGCGCGCGCGCAGCCGCGCGGATTTTCTCGCCGAGTTCGCCAAGCGCACGGGCCTCATCGGGCACGATCTTGAAGCCGAGCTTTGCCGCATCGACGACGCAAAAGAACATGCCGCCATAGGCGACATCGACGGTGAGCTTGCCGAGCCCTTCCACCTCGATTTCCGCGTCGAGCAGGGCGGCGAAGGCCGGCTGGTTGGTGAAGCTCACCGAGACGCATTTGCCGTCGCGGCACTCAGCCTTCACCTCGATCACGCCGCCCGGCATATCGAGCTTGAAGCGCGTTTCGGGCTCCTGCATCGGCACGAGGCCGGTTTCCAGCAGCACGGTGGAGATGCACATGGTGTTGGAGCCGGACATCGGCGGATATTCCGTCGGCTCCATGATGATTGCGCCGGCGACGCAATCAGGCCGGGTCGATGGCACGATCAGGTTGACGTGGCGCGCCACGGAACCGCGCGGCTCGCAGATCAGGAAGCGGCGGATGTGATCGTGCTCGCGCTCCATGGTGAGCATTTTTTCGTACATCGTCGCGCCGGCCGGCGGCAGCACGCCGCCAATAATCACATCGCCGATCTCGCCCTCGGCATGGCAGCCGATGACCTGGATGGTTCTGTTCGTGCGCATGGAGGCCTCAAGGGAGCGGATTCGAGAGGTGGGGAGCATCCCTGCTTGGGTGCGGCGCGTCAAATCCGGGAGCGCGGTGGTTTGAATTTCCGGGTTGGACACAAAGTGGTGGATGGGGTGCCAACCCTTGAATATCCGTTTTCCGCTCGTAGGCCAGTGTCTACAAATGGCGCACCGCATCCATTTGCCCTAATGGATAAAATGGGCAGATCGCTGATATTGAGATGTTGCCCTATCGATCGTCGATGTAATTCTGCGCAATCATCGGCATCAAAACGACAGCGTCCACACACTAGTGATGGCCACTGCTGTCGCCGCCATCGCCGTCGCCTCCTCCACCATCGCTGAACCCTGAGTCGAAGGATGACAGGTCGCTGCCCAGGGCATCAAACGCGCTGGCATCAAAAGCGGCCGCATCAAAGCCGCCGAAATCGAAACCGTCAGACGTAGCAATATCCGACGTCATGCCGCTGTCGCGCATCGCGGCGGCCAACGGTTTGTAATGGGCGTTGAGTTTGTCGACCAGCAGCAGGAGGCCGCCGAGCGAGGCGGCGAGCGTCGCGGCCTGCGCCGGGTCTGATTGCAATAGTTTGGGGATTTCCTTCGCCCGCACGATTTCCGCCTTGATGCGCTCTGCTTCGCTGTTGCCCTGGGGCGTACGCGTGTAGAGGCGAACGAATAGGAATTTCCTTTCCCATAGCAACCCGCGTTCAATCAGCGCCGGCGCGATGAAGCGGCGCACGAAACCAGTTCCCTCTGGCGCGAAATCCCGCCGCGCACGCTTCGCGACCGCTTTTACCGTGCCGTCATCGGCTTGCGCCTCCCGAACGGTGTCGAGCAGTGCACTGACGCCGGGCGAATTAGCTGTCGCCTGCGACGCGACCCGCAGGTGCGCGATTTTCTTCTGCCCTAGCAACCCGCGTGCCTGGGTTTCCTCCACGCGCAGCAGGCCCCGAGCAATAAGCATCAACAGCATGACCTTGATGACACCCATGCCGGACATATTCGGCGTCAGCAGATATTTCGCTTCCGCCGGTGTGAGCTGTATGGCTTCCCCCATTTGCCGTCTCCACGCCGAAGTCGCCTTGGCGCCGCTCCTCAATGCCGGCTCACACTCCGCCGCGCGGCGCGTATTGCCTCATTGAAACTCAGGTTCGACCTCCGGAGCTCGTCACTTTAAACGGTACTATCGCGCGGGCAATCGATGTCCCAATTAAGTCGATAACGGCGATCTGCGGGATAAGGGCCAATGTCCGCTTTACGCTCGGAGGCCTACGCCTGCATTTCGCGCGAGGCAGAATGGAAGCCTCCCGTCCGAAGCCGAAATTCAACTGAGGCCCTAAAAAAAATCCCGACGTGACCGAGGTCCATTTGACAGATCAGCGGCTTGCGGCTCAAGGTCGCCCGGCTTTAACGACGAGTACCCCATGTCCAAAATCACCTGCCTCCGCACCATCCGCATCGACGAACGGCCGAACCTGATCTGGGTCGAGGTCGAGACGGAGGAGGGGCTGACGGGCCTCGGCGAATCCTTTCGCGGGGCGCAGGCGGTCGAGGCGGCGCTGCACGAGCAGGTCGCGCCCTATCTGATCGGCCGCGATTCCCGCGAGATCGAAGGCATTTCGCGCCATCTGATGACGCCCTATATCGGCTTCAACAGCGCCAGCGCCGAGGTGCGCGCCGCAAGCGCGATCGATCTCGCGCTGTGGGACCTTGCCGGCAAGCGCCACAATATCCCGCTCTATGAGGCGCTTGGCGGCGCGGCGCGGCCGGATATCAAGGTCTACAACACCTGCGCCGGCTATGCCTACAACACCGCGACCGTGAAGCGCCGCGATATCGGCGCTACGGACCAGGCGGCCGGCCCCTATGACGACCAGATCGCCTTCATGCGCGAGGCTGGCGTGCTGGCGGAAAGCCTGCTCAGCGAAGGCTATGCCGCGATGAAGATTTGGCCCTTCGATATTTATGCGCCGGCCAGCGGCGGCCACATGATCTCGCTCGAAGACCTCAAGAAGGGCCTGCTACCCTTCAAGAAGGTGCGCGACGCCGTCGGCGACAAGATTGAAGTGATGTGCGAGTTGCACAGCCTCTGGGGCACGCATGCGGCGGCGCGCATCTGCCGGGCGCTGGAGGATTACGGCGTGTTCTGGGCGGAAGATCCGATCGCCAAGATGGATGACGTGGCGGGGCTCGCCGACCTACGCCCCCCGACGCGCCCGCCGGTC
>FTCZ01006307.1_pt1 | contig 14853 bp, 15 predicted proteins | sample 1658871 | NCBI WGS metagenome assembly FTCZ01 (sample SAMEA3914864, study PRJEB12502) | metagenome | biome: forest; material: soil | place: USA | collected 2012-03-12 | depth 0.3 m
GTCCGTAGAACGCCTGTATCACTGCGTCATGCTGGTGGGGACCTTCTACACGCCGCACAACCACAATATCGGCTTCCTGCGCACCCAGGCCGAGCGGCTCGATGCCCGCCTCCGCGATGCCTGGCCGCGTTCAACGCGCGCCGAACGCGCCCGCTTTCAGAAGCTCAAGGACGCTCATGTGAGGCCCGCTATTCGAAGCACTATCGGATCAGCATCGACGAACTCGCCTGGCTTGCAGCTTGCGCCGAAGGGCTTGGCCGGGTCGTGCATGAGATCTGCTCGGAACGGCTCGCGGCACTCCGAGGCAAGGTCGCTCCGCCATCAAATAAGGGTAGGGAAGCTCGCTTCAGGCTCGATCCCGGCCGCGCTCCGCGCTGACCGCCAGAACCGTGCTCGAAAGCGGGCGTGCGGGAATGTTCGTGTCTCCTAACGCGGAAATTACTCCGTCCTCTGACAGGCGTGACAACCCCTGTCCTGCGCCCACCATCTCTCGATCAGACTGCCGTCGGAAAAGCCCATTACTTGGCCGCATGGGGCTGGCGACGAGGCAAGGCGATGCCGTCGCGCCGGCACCGAACATGCTCGCCCAGCTTCAGCGCCGTGAGCTGGTGCGGATTGGCGCGCAGTTGAGTCGGGAGCTCGGGCTCGACTTCGCTGATGCACAGTTGGGTGAGCCGGTGGCGGGCGTGCTCCGCCAGATGGTGAAGGTTGGCGACGCCAAATTCGCGCTGGTCGAAAACGCGCGCGAGTTCACCCTCATGCCGTGGCGCCCGGTGCTCGAAAAGCAGATCGGTCAAGCCGTCTCGGGAATCGTGCGGAACAATGGCGGGATCAGCTGGACTATCGGTCGCGGCCGCGGAATCGGGATCAGTTGAGAGCAGGAACGGGCAAGGCGGGGGAACACGGGGCTTCGCTCGCATTGTTATCCGCGCGACGATACCTTCCCTGCAGACGAGCAAGATACGCCACCAATTCTATCTGCCCGATGCCCTGTCGGCGAAGCTCGACGCGCTGGCAGACAAGCCCGGCGTATCGAAGACATCGATCTTGTCCGATGCACTGACGGCTTGGATGGATCGAGTGTGTGCCCAGGAAATCGACGAACGCCTTGGGTCACGCTTCGATCGACTGTCCCGTAACGTCGAGAGGACCGAACAAAAACTTGATCAGGTAATCGAGACGCTCGGACTGCTCGTACAGCACCAGCTGACGATCACCGCGCACCAGCCGGCGTTTGATGGCGAAACCGTCCAGCTCGGTCTCGATCGCTACCAACGTTTCTCTGATCAGGTAGGCCATCGGCTGGCGCAGAGCCGCAGCTTCGCCTCGGTGGCGATCAAATCGAAGGAGCAGGTATCCGCTGACGGTGCCTTGGTTGAGCGATCGACTGAGCTCCCTTATTCAATCGGCCTGCGGAAGAGTGTCTGCCAAAAGGCGTGTATTCGCTCCTCAATCGATTGATCGTAAAAATCCATTCGAGTGGAGAGGTTGGTCCGCCCACCATGAGCAGGATCTGATTTCCACATCATGATGGAGATTTATGATGGCTACGGAACAGAAGGTTGCGGTCGTTACGGGCGCCTCGCAGGGAATTGGTGCCGCTGTCGTTGCCGCTTTTCGCGAGCGGGGTTATCGCGTCGTGGCTACGTCGCGATCCATTCAACCGTCGGACGATCCCGATCTGCTGACGATCGCGGGCGACATCGGCGATCCGGAAACCGGCAAGCGTGTCATCGAAGAAGCCCTCGCGCGGTTCGGGCGGGTCGACACGCTTATCAATAACGCCGGGATTTTCATCGCCAGTCCGTTCACCCAATACACGGCCGAACAATATGCCCAGATGCTGGCGACGAATCTGAATGGGTTCTTCTACATCAGCCAGTACGCGGTCGAGGCGATGGAGAAGCAGGGCCGGGGCAATATCATCAACATCACGACGAGCCTGGTCGACCACGCCAATTCGAATGTACCGTCGGTGCTTGCCTCGCTGACCAAGGGCGGCCTGAACGCAGCGACGAAGAGCCTCGCGATCGAATATGCCACCCGCGGCATCCGCGTGAATGCGGTATCGCCGGGCATTATCAAGAGCCCGATGCACCCGGTCGAAACCCACGAGGCGCTGGGCGCTCTTCATCCGATGGGCCATATGGGCGAGATGTCGGACATCGTTGGCGCCATCCTCTTCCTGGACAGCGCGCCATTTGTGACGGGCGAAATTCTACACGTCGATGGCGGCCAAAGCGCCGGCCACTGAGCGCTACAACATGTTGTGCTGGGGAGGAGCCGATGGCGGTTCCCCCCTCGGCAGGGAAGCATTTGTCACGCAAGGAGTGGGAGCACGTGAGCGTCAGGAACCTCCTCATTACCGGCGTGTGTCTCGGACTTTGGCGCGCGTTCGCCGAGACAGTCGTCCACCTCACGATCGGACCGAGGGCGAGGACATCGTCCAGGAGACCTATGTCCGGCTCTATGATTACAGGCGTACGCGGACGGTGGCGGACTTCGGTGCCTTCTGCTTCGCGATCGCGCGCATTCTTATCCACGACCAACTGCGCCGCCTGAATTGCGGTGGAGCAGAGCGTCCCGATCTCGTGACGCTTCCTTGTGTATTCAAACCGCCATCTCCCGAAAGTCATCGAGGGGAAGAAGATCCCAGGATCGTTCGGCGAACAGCCAGCGAGCATCGTATCGGATCAGTCTGTCGTCGTAGCGGCCCTTGAGGTGGATCGTGCGGCCCTTGCCGTCGTCGAATGTCTCGAAGGACCAGGATCGCACCGTGGCGCGATCACCGTCCACATCCATGCCGCCCAGAACGGAACTGAACGAGATTGTCCAAGGCGCATGCTCTGGGCCGTGATAGTCGATCATCATCTTGCGCCATGCCGGCACGATCGCCTTTTTGCCTTCGAGCCGAAAACCCGCGCCGAGATTGGGGAGGAGCCAGCGAGCGTCTTCATCCCAGAGGGCCGCCCAGGCATCGGCATCGCGGCGCGTAACCGCGTCTGCATAGCTTTCAATCAGTTCCCGAATGGCGACGCGATCCTCGAGCGATCCTCTAAAGGTCATGGCTCTCCGCTCCCGTAAGTGGGAGATTCATAGCTTCTGCTCACTCAAATCAGACCTGTCCAATTGACGGGCTTGCGAGCCGCAGCCCAACACTGCCTCGCAATGTCGCAGGCGAAGGCGACGAATTGGCGATCGGGTGCGGGGATGGCGAAGAAGAAACATTATCTGACGGCGACGTTGTCCGACGGCTATGTGAAGACGATCGGGCCTACCTCGGCGCCGTTCACCCATTATTGGCGAATCGTCGCTCATCTCGGCAACGGTAGGACCGAGGTGTTCTGGGGGCACACCAAATCCCTTCCCGAGGCGAAGAGGAAGCGCACCGCCGCGATCGAGGCTTCCAATAATCGTGGCTGGGAATCGTATGATTTCGAGATCGTCGAGTTGGTGAAGACCTCGGATTAGGTGTTGTGCGTGCTCTGCATCGTCCGGTTCGCTGAAGTCGGTGTCACAGACATTTCACGAGCAAAACCTAGAAGCGGCCCCCAGGGAACATTCAAAGGGGACTCTCGAGGGCGCCTGCCGGAGCGACCGGCGCCGCCGTCGCGCATGTGCATGGTCGACATGTCCGCCACCCTCGAGCGTCGCCGGATCGCGGCGGAAGAGGCCGATTTGCATCGGGCTCTCCGGCGGTTCGTTGAGGGCCGACTACACGATCGGACCGAGGGCGAGGACATCGTCCAGGAGACCTATGTCCGGCTCTATGATTACAGGCGCACGCGGACGGTGGCGGACGTCGGTGCCTTCTGCTTCGCGATCGCGCGCAATCTTATCCACGACCATCTGCGCCGCCTGAAGCGCTTGCCTGTCGTGGGAGAGGTTCCCGTCGAGACCGTCTGTCCGGCGCCGCGCGCCGACGAGATCCTGCACCATCGCCAGCGGGTCGAGGTGCTGTCACGCGCGCTGAAGGTGATGCCGCCGCTTCGTCGCGAAATCTTCCTGCGCCGCCGGCTCGACGAGCATCCGGTCGCGCGGATCGCGAGCGACCTCGACCTCAGTGTGGCGGCCGTGGAGAAGCATGTGGTGCGCGCGCTCGCGGATCTGCGCGCCGCGCTCGCCAGGCGAGACCTCGCAATCCCAGGTGGACTATGACCCGCATGGTGGCCGATCATCCGGAACAGGATGCGCTGTGGTCGGACCCAGCGCTGCGCGAGGCCATGAAGGCCGGTGCGACTGGCCTCCGTCTGTCGGACGAGGATGTCCGCGCCATGCGGGCCGCGCGGCGCCGGAGGGCGGCATCGGTGGCTTCGGCCGCGCTGGTGGTGGTCCTCGGCTTCGGCGGCTGGCAGACATGGATGACGGGCGCGCCCGCCGCCCCCGCCACGCTGCATTTCGCGACGGGACCGGGCGAGATGCGCACGGTCGAGCTCACTGACGGTTCCTCCCTTCATCTCAATGGCGCGACACGGCTCGACGTGACGCTCGCGAGCGGCAGGCGCGAGGCCAGGCTGGCGGCGGGGGAGGCTTATTTCGACGTCGCGCACGATCCCGCCAAGCCCTTTATCGTCCATGCCGGCGCAACCGATGTGCGGGTGCTGGGCACCGCGTTCGACGTCGACATGATCCGCGATCAGGTGGGACTCTCGGTCTATCGCGGCGCTGTGCGCTTTGCCCCGGTGGTAGCGGGCACCAACGTGGTCGTAAGGGCGGGTTACCGCACCCATTATCGCCACGGCCGCACCGAGGTTCCAACCCACTTCGACGCGAACGAGCCCGATTGGCGACTGGGCTGGCTCGATACCACAGGCATGAAGCTCGCTGATCTCGTCGACGTCCTCAACCGGCAGGCGGGCGAGCCGGTCTTGCCGCCGCCGCCGTCCCTGGCCGACATTGCGGTCTCCGGCCGCTTCCGGCTCGACAATTCGCGACAGCTTCTGAAGGCGATCGGCAGCGCCAACGGTTTCAACGTGGCGAGGCGCACACGCGGCCTTGAGATCATGCCGGAAGAGTAACGAAACTGTCGCAAAACAGACTGATAAATCTCACAAAATTCTTTTGTCCTGTCCGCCACGCTGGCCGCGTCTTCCCTCCGAAGCCGCCCCTCAAGAGGGTCGGAGCGGAAGGGGTATGACATGAAGTATCGAAGCCAGCTTTCCCTGTTGAGTCTCGCCGTCGCGATCGCCGGCGGCACCTGCGTTGCACCAGCCTACGCCCAATCGGTGGGCAGCGATCTGTCCCGGCAGGCCGTGTTCCATATTCCAGCCGGCGAACTCGGGAGGGCCATCTCGGCATTCTCCGCAGCGACCGGCGTGCAGATCGTGGCTCCGCCAGCGGCGGTGACAGGGCGGCATACCTCGGGTGTCAACGGAAGCCACAGCGCCGGCGAGGCGCTCGGCACCCTGCTGCGCGGCACGGGGCTGAAGGCGTCGTTTGCGGACGGCGTGGTGGTCCTGAAGTCCATGCCCGCCGTGCGCCCCATTGCCTATTCGCCCCCGCTTCAGAAGGCGCCTGAGACCATCGTCGAGCCGGCAGCGGTGGACGCGCAGGGATCGGCCGAGGAGATCCTGGTCGAGGGCTATCGCCAGAGTCTCCGGCTCGCGCAGGACTTCAAGCGCAAGGCAGTCGGGTCGGAAGACGACATCCTCGCCTCGGACATCGCTGCTTTCCCCGATCTCAACCTTGCCGAATCACTCCAGCGCGTGCCGGGCGTAACCATCAACCGCGACAGTGGCGAAGGCCGGCAGGTGACGTTGCGCGGCCTCGGGCCGGATTTCACGCGCACGCAGCTCAACGGCATGGAGGTGCTGGGCAACACGGCCTCGGGCATGGACAATCGTGGTGGCGTCAGCCGAACCCGCTCGTTCGACTTCAGCCTCTTCGCCTCCGAGCTGTTTAACCGCGTCTCGGTGCAGAAGAGCTATGCCGCCGATCAGGATGAGGGCGGCATCGCGGGCACCGTGCAGCTCTACACCGCCAAGCCGTTCGACTATAGCGGCGCGAAGTTCGTCGTCTCCGCCAAGGGGCAGACCAACACCAACACCAGCGGCGTGACGCCGCGCGTGGTGGCGCTGGCCTCCGATCGTTGGGGCGATTTCGGCGCGCTGGTCTCGGTCGCCTACAGTGAAATCAAGAACAACGAATTTGGCTACCGCAACTGGGGCTGGGGTCTGGTCAAGTACAACCCGGCCAACGTCGGCGCAGGGATCGATCCCAAGACGGCGGCGTTGCTGGAGTCGGGTACGATCTATGCGCCGCAAGCGGAATCGCCGTCGACCTGGTACACGGATCGCAAGCGGCTGGGCGTCACCTCCGCGCTGCAATATCATCCGGGTAATCGCTTCAAGCTCGACGTAGACATGCTCTACGGCCGCCTGTCAGACCATCGCGATGACTATGCGATCGCGTCTGCTGGCAGCAACGCGCTGACCGGCAGCCCGGTTGGCGGCACCCAGGTCATCCAGTCCGCCACGATTGTCGGCAATACACTGGAGGCGGCGAGCTATACCGGCATCGACCAGCGTACCGAGCACCACATCGTCGAGAACCACACGGACTTCTACCAGGGCGTCGCCAATGCCAGCTGGCAGGCGACCGACCGACTGAAGATCAGCGCGCTTGGCGGCTACGAGCAGTCCAACTTCCGCCAGCCAGTGTTCGACAAGGTGTTCATGGAGTCGAAGAACCACAGCTTCAGCTTCGATGACCGGCCGACCATTCCAGTGAACAGCTATGGCTTCGACCTGACCAACCCAGACAATTGGCAGCTCCAGCGGCTTGATACGCAGGAGAATGCGATCACCAGCAAATATACCAATGGCAAGCTGGATGCCGTCTATGCGCTCAACACGACCTCACATTTCGAGGCGGGCGGCGCCTACAAGCATTTCACCAACAGCGGCTACCAGTACAACAACAAGGTCTTCCACAACGTCCCCACCGACACGACCATTCCCAATGACCTGAAGGAGGTAATCGGGCGGGACTCGCTGCTCCCTTACATCGTCGGCAACGTCGACGGGGTGTACAACTTCATTGGCGATCCGCGCGTGCTGGGGCCCAAATATCTGACTGCGGGCAGCGACTATCGGGTCGAGGAGAAGACCTGGAGCGGCTACGCTCAATATGATCTCGACAGTTATGTGTTCGGCATGCGGCTGCGCGCCAATGCCGGTGTGCGCTATTATTCGACTGACCTCACCTCGTCGGGCCACCTGTCGACGGCTACCGGCCTGCAGCCGGTGTCGATCACCACGAGCAGCCATGGCTGGCTTCCGGCGGCCAATCTCGCGCTGAATGTCACCGAGAGCCTGATCGCGCGGGTCAGCGTTGATCGCAACGTCAACCGTCCGGCCCTTTCCGATCTCGCGGCGGCGGGTACGATCACGACGCGGCCGAACGGGGGCAGCGTCAGCTTCGGCAACCCCTTCCTCAAGCCCTACAAGGCGACCTCGGCGGAAGGCAGCCTCGAATATTACATGGATCGAAGCGGCTTCGCCTCGATCGGCTTCTTCTACAAGAGCATGGACAGCTTCATCACGCCGACCACGAAGCAGTTGCCCTATGGTCAGACCGGTCTGCCGCTGTCGCTGCTGATCCAGGGTGAAGACGCCAACACCATCTTCGACGTGAGCCAGCCGATCAACGGCCCCGGCGCCAGCATCAAGGGCGTCGAGGCCTCGTTCCAGCACGACTTCACCTTCCTGCCCGGCGTGCTGAAGCATCTCGGCATCAACGCCAACGGCACGTGGTTCGACGGCCACCAGTCCGCCATCATCAACGGGGCGGCGGTCCGCATCCCGCTGTTCAACCTCTCGAAGTGGGCAGCGAACGCCACGCTCTACTATGAGACGGATCGCTGGGGCGCGCGCATCTCGGAAGCCTATCGCAGCCGCTACATCACCAGCGGCGGCAGCGGCGGCAATGTCGGCGACGGCATCCGGTCGACCAACAATGTCGACTTCCAGGCGCACTACAACATCAACCCGCGACTGCGCGTGGTGGTCGAGGGTATCAACATCACCAATCAAGCGATCCAGCAGTTCGCCGACCTGAACGCCGACCGCACCGAGGTCTATACGACCAGCGGCCGGACCTTCACCTTCGGTGTTACGGCGGAGTTCTGATCGCCCCGCCGGAAATCCAGAGCGACGGTGGAGCAATTGTCCTCGTCCAGCACGACGCAATGAACCGCAGGTCCGCTTTCTCGCCCCCGTGGTGGGCAAGTGGGCCGACGGCTCTTGATCATTCCTGTCGTCACTTCGCACCCTGATCATCGACCGCCGGGCTCGTCGCCGCCAGCACGGGGATGCCAATTCCCTCCCGCCGAAGCTCTCGCCTCGCTCGGGGTCAGCTAGTCGGGCATTGGCCGACCATGTCGGAAAGGCGTTCGATCAGCCAGCGTCCGGCCGGACCGGGCGGTGCGTCGTGGCGGTGGACCGCATACATGGGCATGGAGTGGCCGCCCGACCAGACTTCGTCCTCGACATCCAGTTCGACCAGGGTGCCTGCAGCAAGGTCAGCTTCGATCATGGGACGCGGCATCCCACCCCAACCCAGGCCCGATCGCAGAAAGGAGAGCTTGGCGCCCAGGTCCGCCAGTCGCCAGGTCTTCTGCCCGATCACCCCGAATTCCTTGCCTTGCGAAAGGAGCGAGCGATCAGTCAGGACGAGCTGAATATGCTGTGCGAGCTCCTCGCGCGACACGGGCGGCATGACGTGGGCAAGCGCATGATCGGGTGACGCCACCAGCGTCATAGGAACCGTCAAAAGCCGTTGCCTCTCGAGCTCGGGAGGGAAGAGAGGCAAAGTACCCGCCACCGCGAAGGCGCAGCGGTGATCGAGAACCGGCTGGATGACCGCGCCCAGAGTCTCGACATAGACGCGCAACGCCGTGTCAGGGAACGTCGTCTGGAACTCGGCAATGGCGGCCGTGAACAGTTCGATCGGGAACATGACATCCAGCACGAGTGCGAGCTCAGGCTCCACGCCGCTGGCAAGGTCGCGGGCGCGAGCCTTGAAGCGATCGGCTTGCCGGATGACGGCGCGTGCCTCGCTGACCAGCGCTGCGCCTGCCTCTGTCAGCTTGGGAAAACGCCCGCCCCGTTGGAACAGCGTGACGCGGAGCTGCCCCTCCAGTCCGGCAATGGTCTGGCTTACGACCGATTGGGCGCGTCCCAGTCGACGGCCTGCCGCGGAGAAGCTCCCTTCGTCTACCGCGGCGATGAGAGTGCGCATCTGGTCGAGCGTGAGGGCGTCGAGCATATATCTGTCCGATCGATGGATCTCATCTAGATATATATCCTACCGCTTTGGCTCGGGCGATCCTAATTTAGTGGAATACCCCCAAACGCCCAATGAAGGACTACCCGACCATGAAGCTGCTTCACGTCGACTCGAGCATTCTCGGCCCTGGATCGGTCAGCCGCCACCTGTCGCAGGCGGTCGTCGATCAGCAGAAGTCGATCCACGCCGAACTCGAGATCACTCGACTTGATCTCGCCACCGATCCTATCGGCCATCTGTCCGGCCAGCATCTGGCCGCGGCGCAGGGCGTCACCCCCGAATCCGCCGCGTTGCAGGAAGATCTTGGCGCGGGCGCGGCGGCTCTCGACGCCTTCCTCGCAGCCGACATCGTCGTGGTCGGCGCGCCCATGTACAATTTCGGCGTCCCCAGCCAGCTGAAGGCCTGGATCGACCGCCTCGCGGTGGCGGGGCGCACGTTCCGCTATTCGGAGTCCGGCGTCGAAGGTCTGGCGGGCGGCAAGAAGGTGATCATCGCCTCGTCGCGCGGTGGAAGCTACGGCCCGGATTCGCCGGTCGCGTTCCTTGATCACCAGGAAAGCTATCTGCGTGGGATTTTCGGCTTCTTCGGCATCACGGACATTGTTTTCGTCCGCGCCGAGGGCGTCGCGCTCGGTGACGCGCAGCGACAGCAGGCGATCCAGGCGGCCGAAGCCGAGATCGTCCAGCTCGCGGCTTGACCTGACACGGGGGAAAGCGGCGGACCTTTTCGGGTCTGACCGCTTTCCCAACCCTTTGGCGCGGAAGGTGGACGCGGCGGGGATAGCATAGATCGGAGATAAAGCCGTGCAGCAGTTCCCGACACTAGAGGCGCCCTCGCATGTTGACGTGACGCCGCGTCGCATTCTGGGTCGCACGCGAGGGACGGGACATGGCGGGATCACCCGGCTGATGAGCCCGTCCGATATCGGTCACCATTTGAAGCCGTTCGTGTTTCTGGATCTGTTCAGCAGTGAAGCCACGATGGTGAGGCAGATGCCCGTGCATCCCCATTCCGGCATCGCGACCATCACGGTTATTACCGATGGCGAACTGATCTTCGACAAGCCGGGCTGGGGCAGGGCTCGGATTGGCTATGGTGGCGTCGAATGGATGCGCGCCGGTAGCGGCGTCTGGCATGGCGACGAGATGTGGCCGGGTGCCACGCGCAAGATTACCGGATATCAGTTGTGGATTGCGCTCCCCCCGGAACTGGAGGCGAGCGACGCAGAGTGGCAGGCTCTCGAAGCGTCCGACATTCCCAGCGTCGGTCCCGCTCGGCTTATTATGGGTCAATATGGCGGCGAACGCAGTCCGGTACGATCGCCTAACGGCGTCAACTATCTCCTGCTCACGCTGAAGGCCGGAGAGGAGTTCGTTTATTCGCCGCCGGAGGGGCACGAAACGGCCTGGCTCAGCGTGGCCCGAGGTTCCCTTCTCGCCGAAGCCCGCATCGCTGCCGGAGAGTTGGTCGTATTCGAACCGGGCGCCGAGGCGATCGTCCTGCGTGGCGGCGATGAGGGGGCGACCTTTGTCCTGGGCTCCGCTGTGCCACATCCGCACGATCTGGTGCTGGGCTCTTACTCGGTTCACACGACGCCTGCCGCCCTTCATGCCGGCGAGGCACGCATTATGGAAATCCGTCCCCGCGTACCCGTAGCGTAAGAGTAGCTTTTCCCGACGAATCCAGGAGTGCGAGGGCCGCGTCTGTGGCTCCCGCACTCCAGCTCGTTCGGCTAGGCCGCGGGAGCCATCGCGCCCAGTTTCTTGCCGACCGCGCACAGCACGAGATGGTGCGCGCGATCGACGATTTCCTCGAGCGACGGCGTCTTGGCAAACAGCGCGCGCGCTTCCGTCAGCAGATCATCGCGGCTGGGCATCTGGGCGGCGACCTCCGCCCATCTCTTGGCAACCCGTTCATGCGCGTGATCGAGTGCTTCAAGCAGGTGGGCCAGCTCATGGTCGGGCAGCACCGAGCGCAGCGCGTTGGCGATCCGCTCGGGGTTATAGCGCTCGGCCAGTCGCGTCGCCGACCGCTGGATGATCTTGGTGCCGAGGCGCTGTTCGTTGCGCACGATGCTCATCGGCGGTGCCTTGATGCCGCTGACCACCCGAACCAGGCTGAGCAGCCGAAGGATATAGTAGGACAGGTCGATCTCCCACCAGCGGAAGCCCTGCCGGGCGCAGCTCTGGAAGGCATGATGATTGTTGTGCCAGCCTTCGCCCATCGTCGCGACGGCCAGGATCAGGTTGTTCCGGGAATCGTCGCCGGTCACGTAGCGCTGGCTCCCAAGGACATGGGCCAAAGAGTTGATGCAGAAGGTGGCGTGATAGACGAGCACCGTGCTCCAGACGAACCCGACTATGAGGCCTGACCAGCCCGCCACCGCCCAGCAAAGTGCGGCGAGCGCGAGGCCCGGCACCCATTCATGGCGATGGAGCCAGCGAAGCTCGGGATATCGGGTGAGATCGGGAACGGTGTCCAGGTCGGCGAGGTCGTGCTTGCGCGCGAAGATCCAGCCGAGATGGCTGTACACGAAGCCCGTGTGGCGCGGCGAATGGACGTCGTCCAGCGTATCGGAATGACGGTGATGATGGCGATGCTTGGCGGCCCACCAGAGCACGCTCTTCTGGAAGGTGCTCTGGGCGATCACGGCCAGCACGAACTGGAAGGCGCGGCTGGTGGCGAATGCCCGGTGCGAGAAATAGCGATGGTAGCCAGCCGTCACCCCGAACATCCGCATCCAGTAGAGGCCGATGCATAGCCAGAGCGCTGGCTTGCTGATTCCCGTCCAGAAGGCCGCGAAGCAGGCGATGTGGATCAGCAGGAAGGGGATGGCCGACGGATAGATGATGTCGTGGTCATGGCGTTGCTGGGTGGGGAGTTCCTGATTCATCGCGGGCGCCTTTAGCGGATCTTTTGCCAACAAGCCCTATGCGTTTTGCAGAGTCCTTAACGGCGGCGACGGCTTGAATATCGCGGTCGCCGCGCTTCAGCTCAGCAGCGCAGTGGCGGCTCGGCATCGCGTTCGGGCGCTTCGCGCGCATTATGAAAAGCCTAATGCGTCGCGTGCGGCTTCACTCTCGAAAACAAACGCTCCAAGGCGTAGCTGCCTCCGCGCAAGGCGGTGAGAGCGTAGCAATGACGAACAAAGCTTTACGCGAAGACAATGCTCAGTGCGGCGAGCATCACCGTTCCTGCCAGGACGACGTGCAGCGGGAGGCACGACACCACACGAAGGAAAGCCTGTCCCTCACCAGCTTCTGGGATGCAGTGGACCCGCTGCCGGCGCGCAGTGAGGTTCGTGCAACATAAAGGCCGGGGCGCGACGGTGTCCGACTCACGGTCTCACAATAGCACGCCGCCCGACGCCTGACACGTCGACGCCACGAAAACACCCCGACCCCCTCATCACAACGGAACAACGATCATGAAGAAGATCATGCTGGCGGCAATGGCCGTCATCTCGGCCGCGGCTGTCGCCAACGCCGAATCGCATATCGACAAGAGCCAGCCGGGCCACTGGGAATGGCAGACTCCGCGCTCCTACGGCCCGCGCGCGCCGTTGCCGATCAGTCACCGCGTCTGGGTGCCCGATCATCAGGGCCAGGTAACCGGTGACTGTACTGCCGCGCATCCGGCCGGCGAGGCTTGCCACGCTACGACGAAACCGAAGGCAGGATGATGAGACCGGCCGGCAGCGAAGCCGGCCGCCGTCAATCGGGTCCGCTCGCGGACCCGATTGAGATCAGAGCCTGCTGAGCCGTCCGCCATCCGCAAGGAGTGAGGCGCCCGTGACGAAGCGGGCTTCGTCCGACGCCAGAAACAGCGCGGCCGCGGCAATCTCGTTGGGCTTGCCCACATCGCCCGGCGCGATCACTTCGGCGCCGGACTCGATATTGGGGCTCGACCAGAGCATCGGCGTATCGACTGCACCAGGAAGCACGGCGTTGGCGCGGATGCCCCGCTCGCGTCCCTCGATCGCGGTTGAGCGGGTGAGGCTTTCGAGCGCGGCCTTGGCCGCCGCATAGGGAGCGACCAGCGGCGACGTCTGGCGCGCATGCACCGAAGAGATGTTCACGATCGCACCGCCGTTTGACATGTGGCGCAGTGCCCGGGCGGTGAAGAGTGCTGCGCCGAGCAGGTTGACGTCGAGCAGGCGTCGCCACTCCGCGCCGCTGATCTCCGCCAGCGGCTTGTAGATCATCATGCCGGCGACATTGATCAGGATGTCGAAGCCGCCCAGTTCCTCGCGCGTGATCGAGACCGCATGCTCGATCTGATCCTCATCGCCGATATCCATCGCGATCGATGACACGGCGGGGGCCCCCAGACCGCGCAGGCGCTCGGCGACTCCCTCCTCGTCGGCGCGCAGGTCGACCAGCATAAGGCTGGCTCCCTCGGTTGCGAGTTGCTCGGCGCAGGCGAGGCCAATTCCGCCGAGCCCTCCGGTGACGATCGCTCTCTTGCCTTCGAAGCGCCTCACCATTCGCGCAAGCCCCCATCCGGTCCGCGCCAGGCGGGATTGCGCCAGCGATGCCCTTCCTTAGCCGCCTCGCGCACTCTTGCCTCATCGATCTCGATCCCAAGGCCGGGGCCCGTCGGTACGGCCACGCTACCCTCGCTGATATCGAAGACGCTGCCGTCGGTGCAATAGGTCAGCAGATCGGCCGAAGGGCTGTTATAGTGGATACCCAGCGACATCTCCTGGATCACGAAATTCGGCGTCGCCGTCGCGAGCTGAAGGCAGGCCGCCAGCGCCAGCGGGCCGAGCGGACAATGCGGCGCGACGGCGACGTCATAGGCTTCTGCCATAGTGGCAATGCGTCGGGCTTCCGAAATGCCCCCTGCATGACTGAGGTCGGGCTGGATCAGATCGATGGCGCCGAGCTCGAACAGGCGCTTGAAGTCCATCCGTGTGTAGAGCCGCTCGCCGACCGCGATCGGGATGCTGGTCTGCTGCGCGATCTGGGCAATCGCTTCGGGATTTTCCGAAAGCAGCGGTTCCTCGATAAAGAGCGGCCTCAGCGGTTCCAGCGCCTTCACGAGTTGTCGGGCCATCGGCTTGTGGACGCGGCCATGGAAATCGAGGCCGGCGTCGATGCCAGTCTCCTTCACGAGCCGCAGGCGCTCGACCGTGTCGTCGAGGCGCGCCGGGCTGTCGAGCCACCCCAGATCCTCGGTCCCGTTCATCTTGACCGCCCTAAAGCCCTGCGCCTTGCGCGCCGCGGCGGCTTCCGCGACGTCGGCTGGGCGATCGCCGCCAATCCATGCATAGACGTCGATGCGTTCGCGCACCTGTCCGCCCAGCAGTTGCCACACGGGCACACCGAGCCGCTTGCCCTTGATGTCCCACAGGGCCTGGTCGATGCCGGAGATGGCGGACATCAGCACGGGACCGCCGCGGTAGAAGCCGAGACGGTAGAGCGTCTGCCAGGCATCCTCGATGCGATCGGCAGGGCGGCCGATGAGCCGGTCCTTCGCGCTCTCCATCGCGCCGGCCACCGCTTCGGCATGGCCTTCGAGGCTCGCCTCTCCCCAGCCGACGAGGCCGTCGTCGGTCTCGA
>FTCZ01001491.1_pt1 | contig 14790 bp, 15 predicted proteins | sample 1658871 | NCBI WGS metagenome assembly FTCZ01 (sample SAMEA3914864, study PRJEB12502) | metagenome | biome: forest; material: soil | place: USA | collected 2012-03-12 | depth 0.3 m
ATGGTCTTCGGTCCGCATGCGACGTACTGGCCGGGGCGGTCGAAACTGGGGGAGTAGCGCTTCCTTGGAAGGACTCATGCTGTCATTCACGCATCTCACGGTGTTTGAAGCGATCTTCCGGGCGAAGAGCGTGAGCAACGCGGCCGACGCGCTGGAAGTCCCGCAGCCGACCGTCAGCCGCTACCTCAAGCAGCTACGTGATCATTTCGGCAACCAGCTCTTTGTACGGACCCGACACGGACTGGAGCCGACCTCGTTTGCGATCACGATGGCGCCATCGGTGTCACAGGCCCTCGAAATCTATCGCACGCGGCTCAGTGGGCATTCGCACTTCGAACCGGAGGGCGCTGACAAGGCCTTCCATATAGCCGCCTCCGATATCGGTCATCTCCTCGTGCTTCCCAAGCTTGTGGGATGGTCGAGGGCGGAGGCTCCGGGAGTGCGCTTCAAGGCTGTATCGCTGGGCGGCGACAAGCTCATCGCGAAGCTCGAGTCGGGTGAAGTCGATGTCGCGATCGGCGGTTTTCCTTCGCTCTACGCCGGGGTTCTCGAACAGACGCTGTTCCAGGAGGAGTATGTCTGCGTCGTTCCCCGGAGCTACCTGCCTGACGGTCATCTGACGGCTAAGCGCTTCGAATCGGCTCGACACGTCCTCGTCGATGGCCGGCATCTCGGGCACGTCCACGAAGAGGTCGAGAAGATACTCGGGAAGGTCGTTGGCCCGGCTAACATCACCGTGATGGCCGAGAGCTTCCTGCTGAGCGCGCACATCGCGGAGCAGTCTCAACTCATCCTGACCGCGCCGTCGCGACTGGCTGATCTCCTAAACCAGGAGAAGGTGCGCGTCCTGAAACCGCCGATCACCCTGCCCGGTTTCATCGTCAAGCAGTACTGGCATGAGCGCTTCCACGAGGATCCGGCGCACAAGTGGCTCAGGACGCTCTTCTCACGCTTTCGCTTGATGGCTGCAGTCGGCGAGGAAGTCGTATCGTGACGCGTCGCCCGCGGTCCGGGGGCTGCTTAGGGCCGGATCCCGTGCCAGCCGTCCGACCCGGGGGTCAGCCCGTAGCTTCTTGGGCCTCGAGCCAGGACAAGATATCCCTCCAGGCGACGAGGGGGGGTTCGTGGCCACCCTCATAGCGGAGAAATGCCGCCTTGGCTCCACTCGAGCCACTGAGATACCGCTCGGCCTCCTCGAAATTTCTGGCCGGGATGACCGTGTCGTCCGTGCCGTTACAGAAGAGTACGGGGACATCTCCCAAAGCGCCCTCGTCGAGACTGTCCTCCCCGACCGGGAAGCAGGCTGCCAACATAATGAGGCCAGAATAGGCCGACGGGTCCGACTGCAGCAGGCTGGCCGCCATTGCGGCACCGTTGCTAAACCCGCAGAGCCAAGGGCGGCGATGTCTGCAGTCCTGCTCTATCCACCCCTTCAGCCGGGCGCTCTCCCGTGAGAGGCTCTCCAGCACTGCGATGCCGACTCCGGCATTCTTGAACCAGGCGAAGCCCGTGCCTTCCCGAATGGCGCCCGATAGGATCGGACGGTGGAGCGGCCGAACAGCGGCAGGGCCCAGCCTGCCTCGCGTTCACTGCTGCCGCGGCCATGGAGATAGACAACCTCTCGGCCGCCGGCGTGGTCGAGATCGTTGTAGCGAATCACGATAGCTTCTTCTTCCATTCCCCAGCCCCGCTCTTTGGTGATCGACGCCGCATTTTTCCTGCAGCGGAGGGCCGACTGCCCGTCGGTCGATCCCGTCTGAGGCACCGACATCGGCAATCGAGGCCGATATTCCAAATTCGGTTGGCGGATAGGACGAATCCGTTCGTCACCATGTCCGTCGGTTGCGGATTTTGACTACCGATTTTCACGTGGAGATGAGCGAAACGGGCAGGCGGGACATACGAGAAGTCTCGGACCCGATCGCCGGCCGCATGTAAATAGGGCCGGTCGGACCTCCTCGCGCCACTCACGCCGATTCCGAGCATCGGCCAAGCGGCACGCCACTCGGCAATGTGCACGGAGGCAAAATGGTGTTCGAGAGCGATCTGATCCGTCCCCATTTCCTTCACGTGTATGAGGCCGGAGTTCCAGTTACCAAAGCCCTCCGGCAAATCTCGCCATGGCGCTCCTGTCCCGGCAATCCACAAGACCGCCTCCAGAAACTTCCGAACGGCCGCGATCACCTTCTTTACCAGGAAGAAAGGGACATACCCGTTCCCACTGCTCATCGCTCAAGGCGTGTCGATCCAAGTTGGCTCCCTTCGCCAGTCTTGAATCCGATCCGGACGAAAAAGGGAATCCCATAAATGTCCACAGGCCTTAGCCTAATAGGCGAGCTTCAGGCCGGCATGTGGCCAGCCCAGCGCCATCAGCCGGCCGGAACTGCCGAGCGTGACATAGGCGGTCCTGAGATCGGGCCCGCCGAAGGCGATGTTGGTAGTCAGGAAATCCGGCATAGCGATCGTCACAGGCAAGCCCCCCTCCGGCGGGAACGCCAGGATCGCTCCGCCACCGGGCGAGGCGACGCAGATGGTGCCGGTGCCGTCGACGGCGAGACTGTCGAGGAATTGCCCCGGGCCGCCCCGGCCGACAATGCTGCCGCCACTCGGGAAATCGCCGCCCGCCCGATCCACCTTGCCCGGCGCGGACAGACGGAACCGCCAGAGATGAGAACTGAACGTCTCCGCGACATAGAGCGTACCGCCATCGGGCGAAAGGCCGATGCCGTTGGGGCTGTCGAGCGGATGGATCACTTCCTCGATACCGCCGCCGTCGGCCCGGGCGTAATAGACCGAGCCCCGCATCCGGATGCGGCCCCGATCACGACCATAGTCGGTGAACCAGAAGCCGCCGCCGCGGTCGAACACGATGTCGTTTGGCCCCCAGAAGGGCGTATGATCACTGTGCGCATAGAGCGTCTCGACGCCGCCTGTCGCGAGATCGACAACCTGGATCGAGCCCGGCGGCGTATCGTGCGGCGCCTCGCCCGGCAGCAGGAAATCGGACGAGAGCGACGGGCCCAGGCCGCCATTGTTGCAGATGTAGCAGCGCCCGTCCGGTCCGATCGCGGCACCGTTGGGGCCACCGCCTGTTTCCGCCACCACCTGCTTCGCGCCATCAGGCAGGATGCGTGTCAGCCGCCCAGCCATCACCTCCACGACCAGCACGCTGCCATCCGGCATCGGCACCGGCCCTTCGGGAAAGCCGATGCCGTCGGCGATTTGACGCAGCGTCACAGACGGCAGCCGCTGCGCGCGGCCTCCTCGATCCGGTCGAGCGTGCGATGCCGGGCAACGGCCTCGTGGAAATCGGGTATCGCCCCACCCCGGCCCGCGATCACGTCGGCTAGCCGCACATAGGCTTCGGCGACGTTGAGCGCCGGCCCCTGTCGGACCGCGGCCGGCGCATGATAATAGCGTTCAGGCACCACGATATCGGCCAGTTCGCCAATGCCGACGCTTTTGCGAAGCCTCAGCGCCGACATCTGGATCCCGCGCTCCCCGGGATAGGCGCTGATCTCCAGATCGCCCGTGTCGCCGCTGATCTCCATCCGCACACCGATCCCCGGCGAGGATGCGCCCGACAGGCGGACAGAGGCTATGACGCCGCCGGCAAGCTCGCCCTGCACGACGATCTGGTCGGCAGAGGTCCGCGTCAGCGTTTCTCCAGTGCCGACCATGACGAGATCGCGGACCGCCGTCTTCACCGTCGCCGAAAGCGTATCAAACTCGCCGAGCAGCCAGCAAAGCGCGTCGATCGAATGACCGCCGGGGATACTGAGGAAATGGGCGCCGCTCGACCGATCGTGCAGATAGGCCATCGAGGGATAGGGAGCGGATATCCAGTCGGACGAATGGGTGAAGCCGACGCTCCGCACCGTGCCGATCGCCCCCTCGGCGATCAGATCGCGGACATAGGCGAGCACCGGCGAGCTACGCGATTGCAGGCCGACCATGTGGACGACGTCCTTCGCCTCCACCGTTCGTGCCAGCTCCGCGGCTTCGGCGGTGTCGCGCCCCAGCGGCCACTCGCAATAGACATGCTTGCCCGCGTCTATTGCCTCCATCACCAGCGCGCGATGGGCCGGCACCCGCACACAAATCGCGACGACATCGACATCCGGGCATGTCGCGAGCGCGCGCGGATCGTCGAACGCATAGGCGATGCCGAACCGCCCGGCGGTCGCGCGCGCGCTGTCGATATGGGAGGTTGCGACCGCCGTCGCCTCGAACCCATCCAGAGCGGCCAGCGCCGGCAGATGCGCCCAGACGCCCCAGCTGCCCTGAAGATTGGCGCCGATCACGCCGACGCGCAGCTTCACCGTCACCCCGCCTCTCCTACCAGCGCCGGCGGAGTTGAACGCCCCGTCGCCGCGCCCTAAGCCTGTCCTGTCGTTCCGCTGGCGAGACGGTGGGCGTGTCTGCAGGCAGCAGAGAACGCAGTCCGTCAAGCGGCACCGCGCGAAGCGTCGGCTCCGGTCCGGAACTCGCCTCAGTCCAGCGCAACATGATCGCGCCCTCGCTCCATCCGCCGGGATCGAGCCAGTTGGGAATGCCCGGATCCTCCAGTGCGATCACAGCGCGAAAGCGACCGTCGCGGTCGATCCGCGCTTGCCCGCCATTGAGACTGCCCTGCCGGTTGAGCCAGTCGATCGCGTTCCACAGCGGATCGGCGAGCTGGACGTTCCAGTAGCGCGCCCGCTCGGGCAGTTCGGTTTCCAGCAACAGCGCCTGTCCAGGCTCCAGCCGGAACAGGCCCTGATAATAATGCTGCCCGGTCACGCCGCCGCGCCCGGCCCAGTCGTCATGTTCGAAGCGGTTGATCAGCCCCTTCTGGCGTTGCCCCGCCATGAACTTAAGCCAAAGCCCCGCATAGCGCTGCGGATGGCCGGCGAGTCGCTCCAGACGCCGCGCGACCTCGCCGGCATCCGGGCGGCGAGGCGCCAATGGCTTGTCGACACGCTCGATCGCGAAGCGGCCGTCGCGGCCGGCGCCCCAATCATAGGAGGCCTGCCGCACCACAAGCGTCCGCGCTCTCGGATCGAGCAGGCGCCAGTCACCGGCCCAGCCGGCCGGGCGCTCGGCCGAGAGCAGCAAGTCGAATGCGCCGTCATCGCCCAGCGTCAACGTGTCGAAATCGATCGCACCGAGCGAGGGGCCAAGCTCGTCCATCACCCCCAGGCCGCCAGCCGCGATGTCCATCAGTACGAACAGCCCGCCGCCGCGCTCGCCCGAGATGCGATAGGCCCCCGCCCCGTCGACCCTCGCTTGAAGATAAACGAAGTCGGGATTGGCCGAGCTTGCGTTCAGGACGGTGTTCACCGCCGGCACGAAATCCGGCAGGTCGGGATTGGCGAAGGTAGTGAGGTAGCCGGCCGAGAGGCTGAGGAAGAACAGCCGCGCCGCCTCCTGCCGGAGCAGCGGATCGGATGGATCGGCGAGCAGGCCGGTCAGGCCCTCGGCCTCGGCGGCGCGCGCCAGATAGTCGCGCCATTCCATCACAGATACTCCGCGTAGGTCTCGATATAATCGGCATAAACCTCGCGCACCCGCTGCTCGGTCAGCCCGAAGTCACCGAGCACATAGTGGTGCCGGCCATGCTTGTCGGCGGGATTGTCGGCGAGCCAGCCGCGCATCGCACGCTCGGCTTCGGGCGTGAAATCCATATCGGCGAAGGCGTAGACACCGCGCACCGCTGCGATCGGATCGCGCGCGATATCGGTGTAACGCATGTCGTGGATCGGCAGATCGCGTTGCTGGCGCAGCGCGATCAGTCGTGCCTGCCCGTCATGCCAGAGGTGAAGCAGTTCCTCGCCCAGCTCAACACGATCCTGATCGGCGAAGGCAACGCTGCGAAGCACCTCGATCAGCCGCGAGATCGAGGCGATCACCGTCACCGGATCCCGGTGCGGCTGCACCAGCAGCGCATCGGGATAGACCGCGAGCAGCTCGGGCACATGATACATATGTTCCTGCACCTTGAGCACCCAGCGCCGGCGCGGATTCTTCCAGGCGAGATGCTGGAGCCACATCCGATGGATCTGGTAGGCGAAGGTGAAATCGGCCGTCAGGCACCAGCGGTAATAGTCACGGAGGCGGAACAGCATCGTCGGATTGAGGCTGCGGAAGCTTGTCTCCAGCAGCATCCCGCATTCCTGCGGAATGCGCGCGCCGATCGGGTGAGCCTTGCGCACGTCGGCCCATTTGCCGTGAAAATTGGCATCGACATAGGCGTCGAAGGCATCGGCGCGGGGATCATGATCGAAGGTCGCGGCCACCGGCGGCGGCGACGGGGCGGCCACCTCCCACATCAGCGGTGTGCGGGCGCCGGGATCGGCCCCGATCAGGGCGTGGAGCAGACTTGTCCCGCAACGCGGCAGGCCGAGGATGAAGACCGGCCGTTCGATCGCCACTTCGGCGATCTCGGGATAAGCGGCGCGATCGGCGGCAATCAGCGAGAGGCGGCGGAGATTGTCGCGGAAATAGTCCAGCGCTCGCGCGTGCCCCTCCTCGCTGAGCCCGCTTTCGGTGGAGAGCGAGGCAAGCGACGCCTCGAGCCCCGGTGCCACGCCCTCACGCAGATCGTCGGGCAGCTCCGCCTCGTCGAGCAGGCGACCTCCATCCACGACTTTCTCTGCTCCGGCCATCCTCGTCTCCTTCGAGGCGAAGGAGCGACGTCGGCGCCTGTCCGGCACCCTCCAACCGATAGGTGCCCGCGCCGTCCCGCCGACGTCCGGTGAGGCAGCGGCGCCGACACGCCGCGCGGAAGGAGCGGGCATGCTGATCGATCTCGACAGGCTCTACAGGCTCGATGGCCGCGCCGCGATCGTCACCGGCGCGGCGCAGGGCATGGGCGAGGCGATCGCCCGCTACCTCGCCGGCATGGGCGCCACCGTCGCTGTGGCGGATATAAACGGCGGGGGCGCGGCGAGGGTGGCGGCGGATATCCTGAGTGAGGGCGGCACCGCGCGCGGCTGGGCGATCGACATGGCCGACGAAGCGGCGATCGTCGCACTGGTCGACGAGGTACGGCAGGCGTTTGGCCAGATCGACATCCTCGTCAACAACGCCGGCGTACAGAACCGCGCCTATCTGGAGGACACCACCGGGGCCTTTTGGGACAGCGTCCTCGACGTCAATCTGCGCGGCCCCGCGATCGCGATCCGGGAAGTGGTGAAGCACATGCGCGCGGACGGCATCGACGGGCGCATCGTCAACATCGCGTCGAACAGCGCCTTTCATCCGACGACGCCCAGCCTCTACGCCTATTCGACTTCCAAGGCCGGGCTCGCCGGCCTCACCCGCGCGGCGGCGATCGAGGTGGCGAAGGATCGCATCCGGGTCAACGCGATCTGCCCCGGAAACACTACGACGCCGGGGCAGCGCACCTCCACCGGCCCCGCCTTCTCCGCCGAGACGATCGCCAGCTTCGCGCCGCCGCTCGGGCGCGCAGGCACGCCGGATGACGTTGCCGCCGCCGTGCTCTTCGCCGTCTCCGATGCGTCGGCCTACATGACTGGGCAGACGATCGTGCTCGACGGCGGCTGGCTGGTCTGCTGAACACGATGAAGGAAAACTACGACCACATCATCGTCGGCGCCGGCTCATCGGGCTGCGTGCTCGCCAACCGACTGTCGGAAGATCCCACCACCACCGTGTTGCTGGTCGAGAGCGGGCCGGACGACACCAGCCCGCTCATCCGGATGCCGCGCGGCATTGGCAAGCTGCTGGCGCCCGGCAACCCGCATGTCTGGGATTATCAAGTGTCGCCCGGCGGCAGCCACCCGTCCGAGACATGGTTGAAGGGCCGCGCAATCGGCGGATCGAGCTCGATCAACGGGATGGTCTATGTGCGCGGCGCGCCGCTCGATTACGATCATTGGGCCGCGCTCGGCTGCACCGGCTGGAGCTGGGACGAGATGGGACGGCGCTTCGTCGCGCTGGAGGATCATGCTCTCGGCGCCGGCGCGTGGCGTGGGGTCGGCGGCCCGCTCCGGATCGGTATCCACCCCGCCGGCAACCCACTTTGCGAGGCGATGCTGGACGCCGCCGGCTCGATGGGCGTGCCGCGCGCCGCGGATATGAACGGTCCCGATGCGGTGAAGAATGGCGGCATGGGTTATCAGCCGGTCACGACCTGGCGCGGCAAGCGCTTCAGCGCCGCGCGGGCGTTCCTCTCGCCAGTGCGTGCCCGTCCCAATCTGACCGTGCTGCCCGAAGCCGACGTGCTGCGGGTCGTGTTCGAGGGTCGCCGCGCGGTCGGGGTCGATCTCCGCCACGGGCATGTCCAGCGGCGCGTGCGCGCCAATTGGGGGGTGATCCTGTCCGCCGGCGCGATCCAGTCGCCCAAGCTGCTCCAGCTATCGGGCATCGGTCCCGGCGCGCTGCTGCAATCGCTGGACATTCCGGTGATCGCGAACTCGCCGGGCGTCGGCCGCAACCTTCGCGAGCATCGCTATCTCTCCACCCAGTATCGCGTGATTGGCGGCAGCCTCAACCGACGCTTTTCGGGCTTCGGTCTCGCGACGGCGGTGGCGAGCTACCTGTTCCGCTCGAAAGGTCCGCTCACCCATGCCGCGCACGAGATCGGCGGATTCGTGAAGACCCGGCCCGAGCTCGACCATACCGATGCGCAGATCGGTTTCGGCCTCTATTCGATGCACGGCGGCGAGAAGGGCGTGGAGATCGATCCCTTCCCCGGCATGAGCGTCCTCGGCTATTTCACTCGGCCGGAAAGCCAGGGGGAAATCCGCATTGTATCGCCCGATCCGGATACCCCGCCCTTCATCGACGCCAATCATTTCTCGGCCGAGATTGATCGTGTCTCCGCCGTCTCGCTGTTCCGATGGCTGCGGGCGCTCGGCCGCCAACCGGCGCTCGCGCGGTGGATCGTCGAGGAGACGGCTCCCGGCCCCGGCATCGACAGCGACGAGGACATCCTCGCCAACGCCATCGCGCTGGGCGGTACCGCCTTCCACGTCTGCGGCACGGCGCGGATGGGCTCGGACGGAGAAGCCGTGCTCGATCCCCAGCTGCGCGTGCGCGGCGTGGACGCGCTGCGTGTCGTCGACACTTCGATCATGCCGACCATCGTGTCGGGCAATACCAACGCGCCCGCGATGGCGATCGGTCTGCGCGCGGCCGATTTCATCTTGCACGGCCGCTGACCAGGAAACACGCATGGACATTCCCTTCACCAATATCGCCCAACTCTACATCGACGGCCAATGGGAAGCGCCCGGCGCCGGCACCGACGATGTGCTCAACCCAGCCACCGAGGCGGTAATAGGCAAGGCGCCGGTCGGCGATGCAGCGGCGGCCGAGGCGGCGATCGGTGCGGCGCGGCGCGCCTTCGATGCCGGGCCGTGGCCAGCGATGACAATGGCCACCCGCGCCGACGTGCTGCGCGCGATGCACCGGGCGCTGGTCTCGCGACGGGAGAGGATCGTGCGGCTGATCGTCGCCGAGGTCGGCTGTGCGCAAGGCATCACCAACGCAATGCAGGTCGACGCCCCACTCGCCCACATGCTGAGCGCGATCGAGCACAGTGCCCGCGACGAGACGATCCGCCTGCCGGTCGAAACGGTGCCCAATCCGATGGACCCCACAGGCCCGCAGGTGATCGGCGGCACGACTGTGGTGCACGAGCCCGTGGGCGTCGTCGCCGGCATCACCGGCTATAATTTCCCCTTCCTGCTCAACCTCGCCAAGATTGTCCCCGCGCTGCTCGCAGGCAACACGCTGGTGCTCAAGCCCTCCCCCTTCACGCCCTTCTCCGCGCTGCTGTTCGGTGAGGTGGCGGAGGAAGCGGGGCTGCCGCCCGGCGTTCTCAACATCGTCACCGGCGGGCCGGACGTGGGCACGCTGCTCACCACTGACCCGCGGGTCGATCTCGTCAGCTTTACCGGATCGGAGGGCGTCGGCGCGGCGATCATGGCGCAGGCGGCGCCGACGCTGAAGCGCTTACATCTGGAACTTGGCGGCAAATCCGCGCTGGTCGTCCGCGCCGACGCCGACGTCCAGGCAGCCGCAACCAAGGCGATCGCGATCCTGACCGTCAATTGCGGACAGGGCTGTGCGCTGCTGACCCGGCTGCTCGTCCACAACAGCGTGCGGCGGCAGTTCGTCGAGACGGCAAAGGCCGTGGCGACGCACTGGAAGATCGGCGACCCCGCCGATCCGGGCGTGCTGATGGGTCCGCTGATCCGCGAGCAGCAGCGCGCCAAGGTCGAGCGCTTCGTCGCCATCGGCCGCGACGAGGGCGCCACCCTCGTCCACGGCGGCGGCCGGCCGGAAGGGCTGACCAGGGGCTATTTCACTGACATCACCCTGTTCGACGATGTCGACAACGCCATGACCATCGCGCAGGAGGAGATCTTCGGCCCCGTGGGCTGCGTGATCGGCTTCGACAGCGACGAGCAGGCGATCGCGATCGCCAACGATTCGCGCTACGGCCTCAACGGGGGCATCGAGACGGCCGATGCTGCCAAAGGCTATGCGATGGCGCTCCGCATCCAGGCGGGCAGCGTCGCCCTTAACGGCGGCACTGGCAAGATGAGCTACGCGCCGATCGGCGGCTACAAGCGCTCCGGCATCGGGCGCGAATATGGGCCGGACTGGCTGCGCGAATATCAGCAGGAAAAGTCGATCTTCTATCCCATAGGGCGCTGATCAGGCCTTCTCCGCCATCTCCTTCGCGCGCGCCTTCGCCTGCTGGATGCCCTGAAACAGCGCCGTGGTGTTGCCGCCGCCGACATAGAACATCATGAACAGCGGCATCTCGTCGAGCTGCGCGTCAGTCAGCTCGCCATTGGCGATGGCGCCGGCGAGCTGGATCGCGATCAGGTCGGCGCGGCCCAGCATCGCGGTGGCGCCTACCACCAGCAGGCGCTTGTCCCGGATCGACAGCTCCGGAAGCGCCCAGATGTCGCCGAACAGGTGGTTGACCGTCTCGGCAACATATTCGGAGCCCTCGCGCCCCGCCATCATAGCGGACGAGCCGGGACCGTAGACCTGCTCCACCACCTCGAGCCCGCGCTTCCAGCGTTCCATATTATTCGCTTCGGCCATCTCGATCCTCCCTCAGGCGCGCGGGGCGCCGGTGACGTCATAGTCGCTCTTGCGCGTGATCTCGATCACCGGCAGCGCGACGCCCAGCGCGCCACCCAGATCGAGTGCCGCGTCCAGATCCTTGTTCATCAGCACACGGACATATTCGCGCACCTTGGCCTCCTCGGGATCGGTTGCCGGATCGCCCTTGCGCCCCATCAACATCATCGGCCCGCCGACCCCCTCCGAGCTGTCCTCAATCACCTGAGCGAGTTGGAGGACATCGACGCCCGCCGCCTTCGCCAGCGCCGCGCCCTCATAGCCCGCGCGCAGGCAGCCGAAGACCACCACGTTGCGAGCGATCTTGGCAGCCATGCCGGCGTTCGGACCGCCCATGAGCGCCACCGACTTGGCGAAGCCGTCGAGCGCAGGCTTCACCGCCGCGAACCGGTCGGGCTCCGCGCCGACGAGGCAGACCAGCCCGTTCTCGCGTGCCTTCTGCCCGCCGGTGACGCCGCAATCGACCAGACCGACGCCAGCCGCGTCGGTAATGGCGCGGATCTTTTTCAGTTCCTCGATCGCGACGGTCGCGACCAGCACCACGTTGAGCGCCGGCCGCGCTGCGGCGAGGATGCCATCCGCCCCTTGCAGCACATCGATCGTCTGCTGTGCGCTTACCACCGCGATGATGACTGTATCGCAGGCCCTCGCCACCTCGGCCGGCGATGCGGAAAGCGGCGGCACGCCAGGCAGCCCCTCGTGCGCGTTGGGCCGGACATCATACACCGCGCCCAGCAGTCCCGCCCGCGCCAGACAGATGGAGACCCCGCTGCCGATCGTGCCCAGTCCGATAACACCTGCGCTCATTCCACCATCCTCACCTTGCGAAAATGTTCATGCCGGCTCGACCAGCGCCGTGCGGAGCGCCGCGCGCTTCGCCGCGTCGACGCCCCCGGCCGCGAAATAGCCCTCGACCGATCCCCATTCCCGCGTGACCCGGTCCAGCGCCGCATCCAGGAAATCGGTATCGACGCCGATCATGGTGTTGACCGTCTCCTCGCTGGGCGGGAAGCCGAACGTCTCCTCGAAGGCATGCATGATGGATCCGCCGAGGTGCAGATTGCGCGCGAAGATGTCCGAATGGAGATAGTCCTCGACGACATGCTCACCCGGCACATCGAGCAGCAGGAGCAGCAGCGCGACCAGCACGCCGGTCCTGTCCTTGCCGGCTGTGCAATGGATCAGTACCGGCGTCTCACCCGCCAGTATCGCGTCGACCAGCCCGCTCATGTGCGGCAGCATCGCGCCCGGCATCGCGGCATAATTGCCTCGCATTGCCTTTCTGGCGCCGGCCGCGCTGGGATCGTGGCGCAACGCAGCCCAGCCCTCGTTCGTCTCGGTGCGCAGGTCGTTGGTGATGTCGAGGTTGAAGAGCCGTGCCGTCGTCCAGTCATTGGGCGCGACCATGCGTTCGACATCGGCGCGCAGATCGCAGACCAGGCGAATGCCGAGCGCGGCAAGCTCGCGGCGATGATCGTCCTTCAGGCTGGCCGGCCCCTCGCTCCGATAGAGCAAGCCATGGCGCAACTTGCACCCCTGCCCGGCCGGCAGCCCGCCGAGATCCCGGAAGTTAAGCTTGGAGAGGGCGACGGTCATCGCGCGGCCGGATAGCGCGGGCGCACCGCGTCGATCTGCGCCAGCATCGTCGGCGACATCCAGACGTGCTCGACATAATGCCCGATCCGCGCCGTCTCGTCGGTGTAGAAAAAGCGCAAATCGTCGCCCAGGCCGCCTTCGAAAACGATGGGATGCGTCCGAGTGTCGATAGAGGCGGCGTGCGCGTCCCAGTTCACGATCGGTCCCTCGATGCGGATCGCCACATGATGGAAGCGGATATCGAGACCCGGCCCCGGCGCGAGCGGCGCGCTGAACAGTGGTGCGGTGTCTCCGATCGGCTCGATCAGCTCGATCTCGATGCCGTTGATGTGGGCGAGCGCGATGCGAAGGTTCGGATCGCCGGGCTTTGCCGCCCCGCTCTCGAGGTTGGAGAAGGCGAAGAAGCCGGGCGCGCCATAGTCGCGCTCGAACAGCACCATCGCCCGATCGAGATCGTTGGTGACATAGGCGATCTGGTGATGGTGCGCGCTGGGTCTCGCGAACATCCTATTCCTCTCCGGAAACTGGGCGCCGTGCAATCATGATGGCCTTTTTTCTCCTGGTCCGCTTGGCGTAGGGCGCCTCCCCCGCCGACCGCCCCTATCGCTCGTCAGGCAGACCGCCCGTGATGCTCCGCACTAGGCCAAGGATGCGGTCGGCCAGCTCTTTCCGGCAGATCAGCAGATCCGGCAGGTATGGATTGGCGCCATTATATTCGAGCGGCGATCCGTCCGCCCTGGAAACGTGAAGGCCGGCCGCCAGCGCGACGGCGGCAGGCGCGCAATTGTCCCATTCATACTGGCCGCCGGTGTGGAGGTAGATATCGGCTTCGCCGCGCACCACCGCCATCGCCTTTGCGCCGGCCGATCCCATGGGCACCAGCTCTGCGCCGAGCGCATTGGCCACCGCGACGGCTTCCGCCGCCGGGCGGGTACGGCTGACCAGCATCCGCGGCGTCTCCGCCGTTTCCGGTGCCAGAGAGCAGCTGCCGGTGCACAGCGTCAGGCCAAGCCCCGGTAGCGCCACGGCACCGGCGGCTGGTTTGCCTTCGACGGAAAGCGCGACATGGACCGCCCAGTCGGTGCGGCCCTCGCCATATTCGCGCGTACCGTCCAAGGGGTCGACGATCCACACTCGGTTGGCCATGAGGCGTTCCCGCGTGTCCTTTTCCTCCTCGGAGAGGATGGCGTCGTCAGGCCGGTTCGCCTTCAGCGCCTCAAGGATGAAGGCGTTGGCGGTGCGATCGCCGGCCTTGCCCAGCGCCTTGCCCGCGAACAGGCCGGAGCGTTGCAGCTCCAGCAGCAGCCGGCCGGCGATATCCGCTATGTGGTGGGCGAGCTCGGCATCGCCGGGACCGGTCAAGGGCGCGCTCATGGGATCAGCTTCGCGATGATAAGGTCAGCCGCTTCCTCGGGCGTGAGGCTGGTCGTGTCGATACGGATCTCGGGGTTTTCGGGCGGTTCATAGGGGCTGTCTATGCCGGTGAAGTTCTTGAGCTGGCCACTGCGCGCCTTGGCATAGAGACCCTTGACGTCGCGACGCTCCGCTTCCGTGAGTGGCGTGTCGATGTGAACCTCGATGAACTCGCCCGGCGCCATCATGCTGCGCACCATGTCCCGCTCGGCCCGGAAGGGCGAGATGAAGGCGGTGATGACGATCAGCCCGGCGTCGGTCATGAGCCTGGCGACCTCACCGACACGGCGGATATTCTCGACACGGTCGGCATCGGTGAAGCCGAGGTCGCGATTGAGCCCGTGGCGGACATTGTCGCCGTCGAGCAGGAAGGTGTGGCGGTTCATCCGCACCAGCTTCTTCTCGACAAGATTGGCAATCGTCGACTTGCCGGCACCCGACAGCCCGGTGAACCAGAGCGCCGCTGGCTTCTGGTTCTTGAGGTCGGCATGCTTCTCGCGGCCGATGTCGGTCGCCTGCCAGTGGATATTTTCGGCGCGGCGGAGCGCAAAGTGGATCATGCCGGCGGCGACGGTGGCGTTGGTGAGCTTGTCGATCAGGATGAAGCCGCCCAACGCCTTGTTATGGCTTGGGCGGTTGTCCTCGTAAGCCTCGAACACCAGCGGCCGGTCG
>FTCZ01000682.1_pt1 | contig 14785 bp, 13 predicted proteins | sample 1658871 | NCBI WGS metagenome assembly FTCZ01 (sample SAMEA3914864, study PRJEB12502) | metagenome | biome: forest; material: soil | place: USA | collected 2012-03-12 | depth 0.3 m
ATCGGTACGGTCGTGGGTGCGGCGGTCGCGGTCACGCTGATCGCGCTGTGTGCACAGATGCAGGAGTTGTTCGTCCCGGCGCTGGGCCTGTGGGTGGCCCTGTGCACCGCGGCGGCGACGGGATGGCGCAATTTCCGGGCATATGGCGCCGTCTTGTCGGGCTACACCGCCGTGATCATCAGCATCGATGCGATCACCGCCCCGCAAAATGTGTTCGGCATCGCAGTCGCCCGCGTCGTCTATATCTGTCTTGGCATCGTTACCGAGGCGCTCTTCACCGCCGTATTGGCACCAAGCACGCCGTTGAGCGACATATGCGCGCGGCTGAATGCGTTTCTCGACAGGGCCGCAGGGCTCACAGCCGAGGCGCTACTTGGCGATATCGACCTGGCTTCTCGCAAGGGCCTCATCGCGGAGATGCTCGCGATCGACGTGTCGGCTGAGTTCGCCGCTGCCAGCTATTTTCCCATCCGCGCGCGCTTCGGGCATCTGCGCAGGGCCGTGACGACGGGGCTGAGCGAAGTTGCCGCGGCAGAATCCCTGCGTGCGCATCTCAAGGCACATGCGAACATGGACGAACCTCTCGTCGATGAGGCGGCAAGCCTGCTGGAGCAGCGAGCCGCCGGTAAGCCCAGCAGCGGGGGCAGTATTTCCCTGCGATCGCGGATCGATTCGGCAATGGCGGCGGTCGACCGGTCGCCGGCCGAACTCGTCACGCTGGATCGTCTCGACGCGCTTCTCTGCGCACTGGACGTCGCCGACGAGAGCGCGGCGCAATTCGCTGATGAACACGGCCCGCCCGCCCGCGTCGCCTTCAGCTTCCATGTCGACCGGGTGGCCGCATTCCACAATGCCGTTCGTTCCTTTGTCGCGGTGGTGGCGGCGTCGGTCATCTGGATCGGGACGGCATGGTCCTCCGGGAGCGGCTTTGTGTCGATCCTTGGAGTGGTCTGCGCGCTCTTCGCGACGCGGCCCAATCCGGTGGTAGGCGCGACCACTTTTCTGAAAGGCGCCATCGTAGCAGTTCTCGCCGCCACCCTGTGCAACTTCGCGATCCTGCCGCTTGTGACCGACTTCGTCCCCTTCGCTTTCGTGATGGCACTGTTCATGATCGCGGGAGGGTTGGCGATGCGAAGCGGCACCCGTTTGGCCGAGCCCGCCGCAAGCTTTTCGTTCCTGTTTCTGAGCCTGATCGGGCCGGACAACACGCACCGCACCAGCCCCGCGGCCTTCTTCAATGGCTCGCTGGCGCTGTTGATGGGCGTGGGGGCGGCCGTGGTGGTGTTCGCGTTGGTTTTCCCGTTTAGCCCGGTGAATAAAAGGCGGCGCCTGTGGCGTGCCGTTCGGTTCGATCTGGCGGAAATCGGGCATTCGCCGCGGCGCTGGTCGATCGAGCGATGGTTGAGCAGAGCTGCCGACCGTGTCGTCCAGCAAACGGCGAGTTACGGAGGCAAGTTGGGAGAAGGGGCAGAGGCGGATCTGCGTCGCTTGCTCTCGGCACAGGCGATCGGCGACGCCGCCCTTCGGCTGCATGGCATGAGCCAATTCGAGCCCCGGCTCCGCAAGCCGGTCCAGGTGATCATGCGTCGCTTGGGATCGCCCGACCCGCACAGGGTCGCTGTGGCCGCGCGCGTGGCAGCCTCTCACCTCTCCTCGGCGACGATGGATCCGGACGCCGGCGACAACCGATCCATGGTTCGCGCCTGTGCCCTGCTACGGGAAATCGCGGCCAATGCGTCGGGTCTGGAAATTGCGGACTCGCTTCAATCGGATGGGAGGCGACCGACCCGTTCGACGCTGACAACGACTGCCGCACCGCGATGATCTCGTCGCCTCCGTCGTCCCGTCACGGCGCGGGATAGTCCCAAACATCGGGCGGCAGCTTGTCCTTGAGCGACGCATACATCGCGTCGCGGAACAGCTTCACCGCGGGAAATGGTCGAAGGGCAATGGTGCGCTCGAGCATCAGTCCCTGTTCGTCGTCGATAATGATCTCGAGGCTCTCAATCTTGTGACCGTCCATGGTTCCTTCCCAGCGCAGGAAGGTCGTGCGCACATCGAGCTTATATTCGGCCGTATAGGCGCCTGAACCACGCGTGGAGCTCGACTGAGCAAAAATCGCCGCAATGGCTTCACGCCCTTGTATCGACCGGGCGAGGATCGGGCTGTTGAAAACGATGTTTTCGGAAAGCAAAGCGCTCACTTGCGCTGGCGTCGCGCTACCGGACTCCCGTAACTTACGCAGTGGATGCACGGCGCGCTCTCCTATGTGGTGGATGCATTACGGAGAGCGACGTAAATGCTTTCATACCCGGCGAACAGTTGGACGGAATGAGAGCCTACTTCTCATTCGCAAAAGTACGTGAAGACCTGATCGACCTGTTTTGCAGCACTCATGATGTCGGGGCTTGCCTTTCCCTCTCTATGGGCGAAGGGGTGTGGGGGCCACGACCGTTTCCACCCGTCCCGTGGCGACATCGTAGACCAGACCCGAGACGGTGTAGCCGTCGGGAATGCCTGGATTTGCCCGGAGCGCCGCCACGTCGAGCGCCACCGATTCGTAGGGATTGGTGATCGACTGCGCGTCGAGGTCTTCCGGTGCCACGCCCATGTGCTTTGCGAGCAATTCCGGCGCGTTGTGGTGACAGTGACCGATGCCGCAGTTTGTGTGGTGCAGCACGATCAAGTTCGATTCGGGGCCGATGGTCCTGCCGGCGGCTTGCGACACCGAACGCAAAAGTTCGATCGTCTCGATCAGGGCCGGGGTCACCCGACCTCCGACGTTGCGGGTGATCGCGGCCTCACCGGGCTCCAGCTTGAAGACGTCCATCGGGTCGACGCGAGGATCGACGCAGCCGAGGATGAGCGTCTTGCTGGACGGCATCATCTTCAGGTCCGCGTTGAAGCCATGGCTGGCGAACTCCTCGTTCCGACGCAGCATGCTGTCTACAAAAGTCATGTCGGGCTCCATCGATTGGTAGGGGCGCTTCGATGGACGGAAGATTGGCCTCCGGGCATTCCGCCGGTAGCCGGTCGTTCGAACTAACATTTATCTTGGCTCAGCATAGATAGGCAGCCGAGCCGGTCCAGCGAGAGGGCCATACCCTGACCCAAAAAGGATGCCACGTGCTGCCGGCGACGCGGCCGCTTCATGCGGCAGCCCTGATTTCTTCCACGATCTATGCTAGGTTAGGATGAACGCCGCGCGATCGTCCGCTACATCGGTCGCCAGCAACTGGGATACGGACGAGCCTTGAAGGACATTCTCGCGCTCAAGCTGTACACGCGCGTCGCCCGGCTCGGCAGCTTCTCCGCCGCGGCGCGGGAATGCGGCCTTGCCCAGTCGCAGGTGTCGCGCATGATAGCGGAACTCGAGGCGAACCTGGGCGTCCGTCTGCTCTCGCGCACGACCCGCAACGTGGTTCCGACCGAGGCGGGCCTTGAATTTCTCGCGCGGATCGACCCCGCGCTGGCGGCGATCGAGGACGCAGAGAATAGCGTGCGCGAAACGGGCGAACTGCGCGGACTGATCCGCGTCGGCATGCCCGCGACGATGGGCATGCGCGTGATCATGCCGAGATTGTCGGCGTTCACGCAACGGCATCCGTTGCTCAGGATCGAGCTGTTGCTCGACGATACCTGGCGAGACCTGGCGCGGGAGGCTGTCGATGTCGGTATCCGGGTTGGCGTCCTTCCCGATGCGTCGGGGACGAAAAGATTGATCGGTACGATGCGCCGGGTCTTCGTGGCTGCGCCGACATATGTCGCACGCCATGGCCTTCCCGAACGGCCGGCAGACCTCGAACGGCATCGTATCGTTGCTGGTCCGGTCGCGCCGCATTCGCGCTTATGGAAATTCGAGCGCGACGGCATGACCGTGGTGGTCGAGGTGCAGCCGCATGTCTCGGTCAATGACACCGCCGGCGCGCTGGCGGCGGCGACGAGCGGGCTCGGGATTGCGCCCACCACCTCATGGGCGTGCCGGCGCGAAATAGAGAGCGGCGAGCTCCTGCCGATCCTGCCCGACTGGCAATCGGGGGAGTTCCCGGTGCACGCCTATTTCCCGATGGGGCGGACGACCCGCATGGCGGCCCGTGCGTTCATCGACTTCATCGCGGAGGAACTGCACGCCGATCCGCCTCTGTCGGTGTAACGGCTGAATAACCCGCTCGGGCATGTTCCGTCCGGCGCCAGTCGGCTAGAATGGCGGAATGGACCAGCCCGCAACGCCAGCCGGCCAGACCGTCTCCACCGTGAGAGCGGCCAGCATCGGCGCCCGCGAAGTGCTCGGCGTAGCGATCCCCGGACAGGCCGCCACCGCGGACGTGCGAGCGCTGCTGCTCGGAACGCGGATCGACACCCGGAACCTGCGCGATTTCGTCGAGCCGGAAGACCTGGTCCTCTCCGGCATCGGCGCGGGCTATGTCTTTCGTTATGGCGTGCTCGTGCTCTTCGGCGCCTCGCCCGACGTCGAACGCGATCTCGTGGCGCGGCTGGAAGGGCATGTGATCGAGCCGATCGCGACGCCCGAGATCGAAACGGCCTGGATCGAGATCCGCCCGGGCGGGGAAGAGGCTGTGAGCGCCGACGGCCATATCCGTCTGCGTGAGGCCACGCCCGAGCGGCTTCTGCTGACCGCCACGGTGCTCGCGCGGAGCGTGGTGCTCGGGCGAGACGAAACCCGGATCGCGGAGGCGTTCGACCGGATCGAGCCGCTTGTCCATGATCTGCGGGTGGACGGCCGGGCCGGCCTGCCGATCCGGCAGGTCATGCGGCACATCGGCGATGTGCTCGCCACCCAGCATCTTGTCGTCGGCCGGGCCCAGATCGGCGAGAAGCCGGACCTGCTGTGGGACCATCCCGAGCTCGATCGCCTGTATGCCCGTCTCGAGGCGGAATTCGAACTGGGCGACCGGTCGCGGGCGATCGAGCGCAAGCTCGAGGTGATCGGCGACGCCGCCGATGTCCTGCTTGATCTGGTGCAGGACAAGCGGTCGCTGCGACTGGAACTAGCGGTCATCCTGCTAATCGCGTTCGAAGTGCTGCTCAATTTCTACGAGTTCTGGCGGCACTGACCGGCCAGCCCGGCTCCCTCGCGGGGAGTCTGGGTTCGACGCCGTTCGGAGCGCAGCACCGGCTCCGCCCGATAGGCATAGCGGGACAGGCCGGGGCCACCGCTCATTAGGATGTCGAGCAGGCGCTCGCCGGCCGGCCAATAGCCCAGCTTCGCTTCCGGCCCGAGATGGCCGGCGGGTCCGATGTCGTAGAAGTCGCTGACCCACTCGCCGGCCATCTCGCGCGCTCGGTCCACGGAGACGTGCGGATCGTCCGCGCTGGCGACGACGATCGAGGGGAAGGGCAGCATCGCGGTGGGAAAGGGTGCGAAGCACCGGATGCGTTCGTCGGCGCCGGCGCGTTCGGGATCGGGCGGCGCCACGAGGAGGGCGCCCGCCACCCGGCGCGCGGCCCTCTTGCCGAGCAGCGCCGCCCACCACGCGACCGCGAGCGCGCCGACGCCATGGGCGACCAGAACCACCGGGGACCGCACCAGCTCCACGTGTCGATCGAGGCGGCTTAGCCAGCTGTTGCGGCCCCCATCCTCGGCCTCGGCCATGTCGAGAATGCGGAAATGCTCGTGCCGGCGCTGCCATCGGGCAAGCCAGTGGCGCGCCGTCACGCCTCCGCAGTCGGGAATCAGGAGACAGGTCGGCCGTTCACGCGTCGTCGTTGGAGCCATCGCGACTCTCCATCCTGAACAGCGGAGAGTGGGATGGCCGGGAGGGAGATTCAATCGCCCCTCGGCGCGCCTACAAGGCGTTTGAGCGTAGTGCGGCATTACTTTGGAGAATCTCGAATTAGTCGCGGCACGAACTGCGCCCGATTTGAGAGCAAGGACCGGAGTGCGACGGGCGGGGATTGGCGGCAGGGTCGTCCGGCACCACATAAGAGGCAGGACGAGAACCGAAATGCGCGCCACGACCCCGAACTTTACGCCCCCCGGCGTAGCGGACGATCCGCGCTGGGCCCGCATCGTCGCCCGCGACAAGTCCGCGGACGGGCATCTTTGGTATTCGGTCTCGACGACCGGGGTCTATTGTCGTCCCTCCTGCCCCTCGCGCGTCGCCAATCCCGGGAACGTCCAGTTGCATGACAGTCTGGAGGACGCGCGCGCGACCGGCTTCCGTCCCTGCCGGCGCTGCAAGCCGGACGGGCCGTCGATCGAGGCCGAACAGGCGGCGCTGGTTGCGACCGCCTGCCGGATCATCGAGGAAAGCGAGGAGACACCGGCGCTCGAGGCGTTGGCCGAGGCGGTCGGCCGCAGCCCGAGCTATTTCCATCGCCTGTTCAAGGCCTCAACCGGCCTGACGCCGAAGGATTATGCCGCGGCCCACCGCGCGCGGAAGGTGCGCGAAGAATTGGCCGCCGGCAGCAGCGTCACCGCAGCGATCTACGGCGCGGGCTTCAGTTCCAGCAGCCGCTTCTACGAGAAGGCGAGCGACATGCTTGGCATGGCCCCCTCGCGCTACCGCGCCGGCGGTGCCGACGAGGAGATCCGGTTCGCCGTCGGGCAGAGCTCGCTCGGCACCATCCTCGTCGCCTCCAGCCGGCGAGGCGTCGCCGCCATCCTAATGGGCGATGATCCGGAAGAGCTGGTCCGCGATCTCCAGGATCGTTTCCCCAAGGCACGCCTCGTTGGGGCCGATCCCGACTATGAGACGCTCGTGGCCCGCGTCGTGGGCCTGATCGAGAGGCCGGGGATCGGGCTGGACCTCCCGCTCGACGTCCGCGGCACCGCTTTCCAGCAGCGCGTCTGGCAGGCGCTCCGCGAGATTCCGGTGGGCGAGACGCTGTCCTATGCCGAGGTCGCCCGGCGGATCGGATCGCCCAGGGCGGTGCGCGCGGTGGCTGGTGCCTGCGCGGCGAATACGCTGGCGGTGGCCATCCCCTGTCACCGCGTCGTCCGCCACGACGGGGCACTTTCGGGCTATGCGTGGGGCGTCGAGCGCAAGCGCGCGCTGCTCAGCCGAGAGGCGTCGGGCGCCGGGCCGGTCTAGCTGCGATGCCGCTCCAGAACCGCGTCACGCCGTTCGGCGAGATCGTCACCCTGTCCCAGCGCGGGCTGTTCACCGGCAATCGCGGCATCCTCCACGATCCGGCGACGAAGACGCTGCTCAGGCGCCGCTGGACCGGCAAGGCGTGGCTGGTCTGCCGCCGCGAATACAAGGACCGCCGGCGGACGGTAATGGGCGGCCGCAGCTGGACCGAACTCTTCTTTCTCGACGAGGCGGTCGCGCTGGCAGCGGGCCACCGTCCCTGCTTCTTCTGCCGGCGCGAGGCGGCGGAGCAGTTCTGCGAGGCCTGGGCGGCGGCGCGGGGCGGGCCTCGGCCTTCTGCGAAGGCGATCGACGCCGTCCTCCACCAGGAGCGGATCGAGCACGGCGCCAAGCGCCTCCATCCAATCGCGGAACCCTTGTCCGCGCTGCCCGATGGCGTGATGGTCGTGGCGGCGGGATCGGCCTTCGTGCTGCATGCCGGCCAGGCCCACCGCTGGACGCGCGAGGGCTATGCTCCCCCGGAACGGCTCCTCCGCGCGGATGCCTTGCTGACGCCGCCCTCGACGCGGATGGCGCTCGCCTTCGGCTATCGGCCGGTGCTGCATCCTTCGCTCGAGGGCGTGGATCATGCGTGATCTTTTCGAGCCTCTCGCGCTTCCGAGCGAGGTCATGGCCGAAGGCGCCGTCCTGCTGCGTGGCCTGGCGCTGCCTTTCGAGGCGGCCCTGGTGGCGGCGCTGGACGCGGTCGTCGCGGCGGCGCCGTTCCGGCACATGATGACGCCCGGCGGCCATGTCATGTCGGTCGCCATGACCAATTGCGGCGCGGCCGGCTGGGTCACCGACCGGAGCGGCTATCGCTACGACCCGAACGATCCCGCGACGGGCGAGCGCTGGCCGCCGATACCGGACTGTTTTCGCGCACTGGCGACGGCTGCGGCGGCGGAGGCCGGCTATCCGGCGTTCGAGCCCGATGCCTGCCTCATCAACCGCTACGAGCCCGGCGCGCGCCTGTCGCTGCATCAGGACCGCAACGAACGGGACTTTGCTCAGCCCATCGTCTCGGTCTCGCTGGGTTTGCCGGCGACTTTTCAGTTCGGTGGCCTCCAGCGCGGCGAGGCGGTGCGGCGGTTCGCGCTCCGGCATGGCGACGTCGCCGTCTGGGGCGGCGCGTCGCGCCTGCGCTTCCACGGCGTAGCGGAGTTGAAGGACGGGGATCACGAGGCCGTCGGGCGCCGGCGGATCAACCTGACCTTCCGGCACGCGCTGTAAGCGGGTGACGCCTGCTGTCCGTCTTGCCTGAAGCGAGGCATCCTCGTTTCGAAAGCAAGGACCGGAGTTCGACCGGCTCGGCCGCGTTCTATTCACGGGCATCAGGCACAAGCAAGGAGCACGAGCCATGACCCTCATGATTTCGGACAATTTCGCCCGGCCCCGGACCGACGCGACGGCCGACGCCATCGCCTTTGCCTTCGCGAGGTGTTCGCTGGGCGAACTGCTGGTGGCGCGGAGCGCGGCGGGTGTCTGCGCCGTCCTGCTCGGCGAGGAAGAGGACGCGCTGGAAGCCGATCTGGCGGCCCGCTTTCCGAACGCCCGGCGTGTTCGCAACGAGCGCCTCGTTGCTGACGATCTCGCGACGTTGATCCGCTTCGTGGACCATCCCGATCGCAGCCCGGACCTTCCGCTTGACCTGCGCGGGACGCCGTTCCAGCGCCGCGTCTGGGAGGCGCTGCGTGCCATCCCCGCCGGGCGCGTGCTGACCTACGCTGAGCTCGCCGGCCAGATCGGCGAGCCGGGGGCGGCCCGCGCGGTGGCGGCAGCCTGCGCTGCCAACCCGGTGGCGCTCGCCATTCCCTGTCATCGCGTCGTGCGCAGCGACGGCAGTCTGGCGGGCTATCGCTGGGGTGTCGAACGCAAGCGGGCGCTGCTTCGCAAGGAGGGCAGGGCGTGAACGCACCCTTTCCTCCAGCCGTTCCGGATCCCGCGGAGGCGCGGATCGCCGCCTATGACTGGCCATCGCTGTGCGGTGAGATGGACGATCAGGGCTGCGCGATCCTGCCGGCGCTGCTCTCGCCCGGGGAGTGTCGCGCGGTCGCGGCGCTCTATCCCGACGAGAGCCGTTTCCGGAGCCATGTCCACATGGCGCGTCACGGCTTCGGCAAGGGGGAGTATCGCTACTTCCGCTATCCGCTGCCCGATCTGGTGGGCGGCCTGCGGACGGCGCTCTATCCGCGTCTGGCGGAGCTGGCCAATGCGTGGAACGCGCGGATGGGGATCGACGTGCGCTATCCCAGCGACCACGCCTCCTTTATCGCGCGATGTCACGGCGCTGGCCAGCGGCGACCGACGCCGCTGCTGCTCCAATACGGCCCCGGCGACTATAACTGCCTGCATCAGGACCTGTATGGCGAGCATGTCTTCCCGATCCAGATCGCGGTCCTGCTGTCAGAGCCGGGCGAGGACTTCACCGGCGGCGAGTTCGTGCTGACTGAACAGCGGCCGCGGATGCAGAGCCGCGTCGAGGTTGTGCCGCTCCGGCGCGGCGACGCCGTGGCCTTCGCCGTCCACAACCGACCGGTGCAGGGCTCCAGAGGCAGCCATCGCGTGAACCTCCGCCACGGGGTGAGCCGTCTGCGTTCGGGCACGCGGCATACGCTCGGCATCATCTTCCACGACGCAGTCTGAGGCAGTCATGATAGGTCGGATCACTCGGTAAAGAGATTGGGGGCGCGGAATTTCTCGTCGAGGAAGTGCCCCTGCGCCTCCAGCGCGTCGAGATCGCCGCGCGACAGGGTGTCGACCACCCGGTCCATCTGCGTCTCGAGCAGCGCGAGCTGAGTGGTGATCTGCTCGTCCGCGGTGTGGCCGTCATTAAGGCGCGTGGTCGAGCGTACGCGGGGCGGCAGTTCGCGATAGGCCTTGAGCGTCGTCGGGATATAGTCCGCCATGATCTGGCGGACGGCGGTGACGCTGGGATTGCTGGGATCGACCTCGCGCAGCTTGGGCTCGATGCCCGAGACGGCGGCTAGGATGTTGGTGAGATGGTGCTGGGCCGCGTCCGGCAGCTGCGGGCCGACATCGCGCGCCAGCCGGCGTAAGTCGGCGGGCAGGTCGGCGACGGGGGCGGCCTGCCAGACCGGGCCGGCTACGCGCGGCGGTGGCGCGAGGATCTGCGTGCCGAGAAAGCCCGCCGCATAGAGCCCACCGGTAATCGCCCACCATCCCGCCTCGACCACACCGCCGAAGGTGAGGCCCAGCCCCGCCGCCGCGCCGATCATCCCGGCAATGTTGCGGCGATCGCCAATCAGGGTCAGCAGTCGGTCGATCATGGGCATCATTGATAGCCGCGAATGTCCCGGAAGACCGAGGTGAGGTCGCCTTTGCGCGCATCGAAGGTGCGCCCGCCCGTCAGCTCCGCGAGGCGTTTCATCTGGTCGACATCGCCTTCGCCGAACAGGATCGGGAAGACGCGGATCGCAGATTTCTGGGGCGGCAGCGAGGCATAGAAGTGCTGGAAATCCGCGAACTCCATACCCGCATTATTCTCGCCGTCGGTCATCAGCACGATTGAATAGACGCGGTCCGGCGCCTGCGGCTGCTCGACGACGGCGGCGCGATAGGCGTCCGCCACCGCCTCGTAGATCGCGGTGCCGCCGGAGGTATGGATCGCGCCGACGGTCTGGAGCAGCGTCTGCCGGCCGCTCGCAGCGGCCTTGTCCACGGTGAAGTCCTGCGCCGGATCGACCGCACCGGAGAAGGTGATGATCGTCGTCCTCTCGCGATCGGCGAGGCGGGCATAGCGGCCAGCGAGCGTCGAGGGATCGCCCTCGATCAGCGCGCGCATCGCGCCCTTCAGATCCTCGATCCGCTGGCCCTCCATCGAGCCCGAGCGATCGAGCACGAACCAGCTCCGCACCGGGCGACGCAGCTTGTCGAGATAGGCGGTGAGGAGCGCATCGATCGCGTCCAGCCGGGCGGGAAAGGGCAGGTCTACCGCCGCGTCCGGGCGCATCCCCTTGGCGAGCGGCACGGAGGCGTCGGTCGGGCGGCGCATGGTGCTGGCGAAATAGGCCTGTTCGGCCTTGGAGAGCAGCAGGCCGGTGAGCTTGTCATAGTCGGCGCGGCGGGCCGGGTTGGCGAGCAGCAGCGGATAGTCGGCGGTGACGGCCCCGTCGCGCGGATAGATGAGTGTCAGCGGCGTGTGCAGCACCTTGTTCGCTTCCGACAGCACGCTCTCATAATTGATCATGCCGTCGAGCCGGCCTTCCTCTCTGGCGTAGGCTTCCGCGAGCCAGCCTGACGAGCCGGCGGTCAGCGCCTGACCCGAGAGGAAGCCCTTGAGCGCAGGCGCATTGACGTCGCCGCTGCCCAGCCCCTCGCCCTTGCCTGCGACCGAGGAGGCGACCGCCACCAGCGCGGACAGGCCCGAGTTCGAGGCGGTCGGATTGGTCATCGCATAATGGAATTTGCCGGAGGCGGCAGCGGTGGCGACGTCCTTCCAGCTCGGTGGCCTCTTGTCCCAGCCCAACGCCGAGGCGACAGCCGGCTTCACGCCCAGCACGATCTGCGAATACATGATCTTGGTCGACGCCGCCGGCTTCGCCTTAAGCGCGAGCCCGGTATAGGCGCCGTTGGCCACCCACACCGCGTCTATCTTCTCGCCCCTGTTAACCCGGTCGATGATGTCGAGCGTGCCGGCATAGTCGAAGCGTACGGGCACGCCGATCTTGCGCGCCTCCTGCTTCACTTGGCCCTCGATGTCCTTGAGCTCTGAGCCGGCGAGGATGTGGAAGCCGTTCGGGTCGTCCTGCACAGCGTCGTTACTGCCGCTGTGGCAGGCGGCCGCCGTCAGCAACATCAGGAGAGCGAGCAGGCGGCGGACCATGGTCATTGCAGCTTCGCCTCGATCACGCGGATCATCGCCTCGAGCGTCTCGAAACTGGGCGGATCGGCGACGTCCAGCACGGTATCGGGAGCCGCGACACCAGCCTTCTTCCAGGCGGGCGGTGCGCCGCTGTCGTCTGGCAGGCGATAGCCGTAGCGGTGCGCCGCCTCGCGAATGGTCGGATCGCTGGCCAATAGGTTGCCCAGCCGGCGCGCGTCGTCCGTGTAGGGGACGAACACATTCTTGGAGAGGATGGTCGGCGAGGGCAGCAGCACCACCATGTCGCGTTTCCGGGGTGCGTCGGGCTTCAGCAGATATTCGACGACCTGGCTCTCATAGGCGAAAAGCAACGGCGTTTTGCCCATGCCCATCGCGGTATAGTCGGTGAACGGGCTGGCGCTGCTCCCTTCCTGAAAGCCCTGCCGCAGAAACAGCGGCGCGAGCTTCTCGGCGGCAGCTTCCGCGGTGGCGCGGTCGTCGACGACCTGGTCGCCGTTGCTGACATAGCTCAGTAGCGCGAGGTACATCGCCGCCGAGTTGGACTTGCGGACGTCGGTGGTCGTTACCAGAACGGCCTTGTTAACCGGGAAGGCCTCCGAACGGGCCAGATCCTTCCAGCGCTTCTCAGCCAGCATCAACTCGGTAAGCTTGTGCATGTCGACGGTGCGGAATTGTCCCTGACCCGAGACGACGCCATTGGCCGCGAGGATGTCCGCGATCGGCGCCCATGTGGCGATCACCATCGGCGTGTAGAAGGGCGTCACCTCGCCCTGCGCATGGGCGGCGAGCTTGAGCTTGGTCGCGGCCGGCGAGCCCGAGGGCCAGCCGAAGGCATAGGCGCCGGACCTGTAGTTGGTCGCGATCTCGCGGCTGCCGACCTTGTCGGGGCGAACGTCAAAACCCTGCGCCGCGAGCGCCTGCTTCACCGCGGGATCGTCGAAGAAGGGTTCCTTCTCGGACCCGATCGCGCCGGCGAGGACATGGGTATTGGCGGCGATTGCCGCGGAACGGCGCTGATTGGTCAGGCTGTTGTGCGAGCGATAGATGCCGAGGCCGACGCCGCCCACCACGAGGACCAGCAGAACGACCGGGAGCAGGCGTCGCAAGCTCATGAACGGAGCGAGGTCCGAACCGAGCGGTCAACGACGAGCCTCGTCCCCCAGCGCAGCGTCATGGGCGAAGTGTAGGATGGGCTTTGTTGCAAAACAATGAAACGGGGCCGGCCCGGCGCCGCTTGCTCCGTGGTTTCGAGCCTGTAAGTCTGGCGGCGGGGGAACATCCGGGAGGCTGGTTTGCGTTATATTCCTTGGGCAGCGTTGGTTTCGGCATCGGCTCTGATGGCGGCGGCGCCCCCGCCGTCCTCCAGCGTCACCTCCGATATGGTGCAGACCGGCACCGACATTCCCGCCAAGTGGGAGCAGCCGGACACGGATTTCGACTATGTGAAGCGGGATGTGATGATCCCGATGCGCGACGGCGTGAAGCTCCACACGGTCATCCTCGTGCCTAAGGGCGCGAAGGGGCTGCCGATGTTGCTCGAGCGCACGCCCTATGACGCCACCGGCTTCGCCAAGACCAACAGCCCGCACATGGAAGAGGCCGTCTGGTCGGCCAATCGCGAGTGGGTGCGTGACGGGTACATCCTCGTCTATCAGGACATTCGCGGCAAATATGGTTCGCAGGGCAAATATGTGATGACCCGCCCGCCGGTCGGCCCGCTCAACCCGACCAAGACCGACGACACCACAGACGCCTACGACACGATCGACTGGCTGGTGAAGAACGTCCCCGAATCCAACAAGCGCGTCGGCATGATCGGCTCTTCCTATGACGGCTGGACGGTGACGATGGCGCTGCTCAATCCACACCCGGCGCTCAAGGTGGCGGCGCCGGAAAGCCCGATGATCGACGGCTGGATGGGCGACGACTGGTATCATTACGGCGCCTTCCGGCAGGTGAATCTCGACTATTTCACGAGCCAGACCAGCAAGACGGGCGAGGGCAAGGACATCCCCCGCTGGTCGCACGACGATTATCAGGACTTCCTCGATGCGGGCTCGGCGGGCGCCTTCGCGGACGCGCATGGGCTGAAGAACCTGCCATGGTGGACCCGCATGGCCGCGCACCCGGCCTATGACGCTTTCTGGCAGGCGCAGGCGCTCGACAAGCTGGTCGCGGCGCGTCCCTCGACCGTGCCAACCATGTGGCTTCAGGGACTGTGGGATCAGGAGGACATGTACGGCGCCGTCCACACATGGGAGGCGCTGAAAGCCAAGGGTGTTACCGCCAACAACCATCTCGTGATGGGCCCCTGGTATCACAGCCAGGTGAACCGCGCGGCCGAGACTCTCGGGCCGCTCAAGTGGAATGGCGATACGGCGGCCGACTTCCGCAAGGACGTGCTGATCCCCTTCTTCAACACCTATCTGAAGGACGAGAAGCCCGCCGAGACGACGCCGCCAGTGATGATCTACAACGCCTCCGAGAAGCATTGGGACAAGTTCGCCGACTGGCCGGGCGTGCCCGCGCAGTCGCTGACGCCGCTCTACCTCCAGGCCAATGCGGGCCTCGCCTTCGACAAACCGGCCGCGTCCGGCGAGGTGACGGAGGACAGTTATGTCTCCGATCCCACCAAGCCCGTGCCTTTCATCCCGGCACCGGTCGCCTTCTCGGACCATGGCCGCTGGACGACCTGGCTGGTGCAGGACCAGCGCTTCGCCTCCAACCGCACCGATGTGCTGAGCTACCAGACGCCGGTGCTCGACCATGCGGTGACGTTGCAGGGCGCGCCGATCACCGACATCTTCGCCAAGACCACCGGCACCGACGGTGACTTCGTGGTGAAGAT
>FTCZ01005689.1_pt1 | contig 14774 bp, 11 predicted proteins | sample 1658871 | NCBI WGS metagenome assembly FTCZ01 (sample SAMEA3914864, study PRJEB12502) | metagenome | biome: forest; material: soil | place: USA | collected 2012-03-12 | depth 0.3 m
ATCTGGTGCTGGCCGGCGTCTCGGCGCTGATCGTCGCCTGGACGCGCTTCACCGTCCATGTCCTGCTTGTCGGCGTCTTCCTGCGCGGCTGGCGCGAGCCGTCGCGCTTCCGCGCCAACAACCTGCCGGCCCATATCCTGCGCGGGCTGTTTCTGTTCGGCTCGACGATGTTCAACATCCTGGCGCTTAGAACGCTGCAGCTCGCCGAAACCACCTCGATCTATTTCTTTGGCCCGATGGTCATCACCGCGCTCGCCGGCCCGCTGCTCGGCGAATGGGCCGGCTGGCGACGCTGGCTGGCCATCCTCACCGGTTTCCTCGGCGTCCTGATCATCACCCGTCCAGGCATCGGCGTGTTCGGCATCGGTCACCTCTTTGCGCTCGGCTCGATGCTGTCGAACAGCTTTTACGTCATTATGACGCGGCGCATGTCGGCCTCGGAGACGTCGGAAAGCCTGATCCTGTTTTCAGCACTGGCGCCGTCCGTGCTGCTTGCCCCGCTGCTGGCCTTCTCGCACGCGCTGCCGCATGGCGGCTTTCAATGGTTCGTCGTGCTGATGCTGGGCGTCTTCGGCGCCGGCGGCCACTATCTGCTGGTCCGGGCCTATCGCCTGGCCACCACCACGCAGCTGGCGCCTTATCCTTATTCGCAGATGGTGTGGATGATCATTTCCGGCTGGCTGATCTTCCATCAGTTCCCGGACCGCTGGACCCTGCTCGGCGCCGGGATCATCGTCGCCAGCGGGCTCTACATCATCCACCGCGAGCACCGGCTTCGCCTGCGCAACTCCGCCTCGCTCGACACCGAGACTGAGACGCTGGCGAAAAAACTTTGATTTGCTCCAGAACCGGTGGCATAAGGCCGTTTTAAAAAATTTAAAGACTTGTTTCCAAAGACCCTGGGGAGCGAAGGGCACTGGCACAGAAGATCAAGCTTTCGACGATCGCGGATGCGCTCGGCGTCTCCACGGCAACGGTATCGCTGGCGCTGCGCGACAGCCCGCTGGTGGCCGGCGCAACGCGCGAGCGCATCAAGGAGCATGCCCGCGCCATCGGCTATATCTACAACCGCCGCGCCGCCAGCCTGCGCACCTCGCGTTCGGGCATTGTCGGCGTCGTCGTGCACGACATCATGAACCCGTTCTTCGCCGAGATCCTGCGCTCGATCGAGAGCGAGCTCGACCGCAGCCGGCAGACCTTCATCCTCTCCAACCACTACGATCAGCTCGAAAAGCAGCGTACCTTCATCGATACGCTGCTGCAGCTCGGCGCCGACGGCGTCATCATGTCGCCGGCCATCGGCACGCCGGCCGAAGACATCATCATGGCCGAGGAGAACGGCCTGCCGGCGGTGCTGATCGCGCGCACCGTCGCCGGCGCCGATGTGCCGGTCTTCCGCGGCGACGACGCCTATGGCACGGCACTTGCCACCAACCATCTTATCTCGCTCGGCCACAAGCGCATCGCCATGATCGGCGGCACCGACCAGACCTCCACCGGCCGCGACCGCTACCAGGGTTATCTCAACGCCATGGAAGCGGCGGGGCTCGAGGTCAGGCCGTCCTGGCGCATCCCCGGGCCGCGCACCAAGCAGGCGGGCTTCGAGGCGGCAGGACAGTTTTTGGCGCTGAAAGACAAGCCCACCGCCGCCTGCTGCTGGAATGATCTGGTCGCGATCGGGCTGATGAACGGCATCGCGCGCGCCGGCCTCGTGCCGGGCGTCGATATCTCCGTCACCGGCTATGACGATCTCGAGGAAGCGGCAATCGCGACACCGGCGCTGACCACGGTCTGGAACGGCCAGCGCGAGGTCGGCCGCCGCGCCGCCAGCGCCCTGCTCGACAAGTTGAACGGGCAGGCGGTGCGGCCCTCGCAGGAACTGATCAAGCCGGAGCTGCATGTGCGGCAGTCGACCGGCAAGCCGGTGGAGCGTGCATGACCAAGCCTGATGAGTTGCAGACCGTCGCCGTTCTGGTGCCGGGGCATTTCAACGATCATGCGGTTGAGCGCATCGACCGGACCTTCAAACGGATCAGGATCGAGCGCGCCGATTCGGCGCTGGTCACCGACGAGATGCGCCGCAGCGTGCGCGCCATAGCTTCCTTCGCCGGCATCGATGCGGCGATGATGGACGCACTGCCCAACCTCGAGCTCATCGCCTCTTTTGGCGTCGGCTATGATTCGGTCGATGCGGGCCATGCGGCCAGGAAAAACATCATGGTCACCAACACGCCCGATGTTTTGACCGAGGAGGTTGCCGATACCACGATCGGCCTTTTGATCAACACCGTGCGCGAATTGTACGCCGCCGAGAAATGGCTGCGCGACGGAAGCTGGGTGAGCAAGGGCAACTATCCGCTGAGTCGGCTGACCTTGCGCGGCCGCCAGGTCGGCATTTTCGGCATGGGCCGCATCGGCCTTGCCGTTGCCCGCAGGCTGGAAGCGTTCGGGCTGCCGGTTGCCTACCACAACCGGCGCCGTGTGGAGGGCCTGGCCTATGAATATCATTCGACGCTGAAGAGCCTTGCCGAAGCGGTCGATACGCTGATTTCGGTGGTGCCGGGCGGCGCTTCCACCGAGAAAGCGGTCAATGCCGAAATCCTGGCGGCCCTCGGCGCCAATGGCGTGTTCGTCAACATCGGCCGTGGCAGCACGGTCGACGAGGCGGATCTTGCGGCAGCGCTTGCCAACGGCACCATTGCCGCCGCCGGACTCGACGTCTTTGCCGACGAACCGAAAATTCCCAAGGCCTTGCTCGAAGCGCCCAACACCTCGCTGCTGCCGCATGTCGGCTCGGCCTCGCACCACACGCGGCGCGCCATGGCCGATCTTTGCGTCGACAATCTCGTGTCGTGGTTCACCGAGCGCCGGCCGCTGACGCCGGTGCCGGAGACGGTCAACGTCAAGGCGCGCGTTTAATCCGCAAACGTCGCCACATTTATTAACGCCCACTTAACCCTTTGGAATCATTCTGCATACTTGGTTATGTGCGGAGAGACAGGGTGAAGCTGTTCGTTGGTTTGGTGGCGTCGGTCGCTTTGTTTGGGAGCATTCAGTTCCTGCAGGGTGGCAATGGCCAAAGCGAGGCCACGGAAGTCGCCCCGACAAGCACTTACCGGCTGACCGCCAATGGCGATGAAGCGGCTTGCGCCATCCACCGCGGCGCCGAAGTCTCGGACGGCCTGTCTCTGCTTTCCGTCGCCCCGAACTGCCGCAAGCTGTTGCCCGGCATCGAGCATGCGAAATTCTGGCGCGAGCAGGCTGACGGCACCGTCGTCTTCAGCGCGAACGGCACCGATCCGATCGTCACTTTCAGCGTCGCCGACGGCGATGGTTACGAATCCTATGCGCCGGCCGCGCCGCTGCTGGCGCTGAGCACGGGCGAATAACCGCGGAATTGCTTAAGGCTTACTCTGCCGCGGCGCGTGCTCCGCTTTTCGCCGCCGCATGCAGGCGCACCGCATCGCCGAAAGCGCGAAAAATCTTGGCGGAATTGCTGTCCGAGTTCACCCAATATTCGGGGTGCCACTGCACGCCGACCGCGAAGGCGCGGGCATCCTTGACCGACACCGCCTCGACCGTGCCGTCGGTGGCCAAGGCCTCGACTTGCAGCTTCGATCCCAGCCGGTCGATTGCCTGGCGGTGCAGCGAGTTGACCTTGATCTCGCCGGCGCCGAACACGCCGGCAAGGCAGCTGCCGGGCTTGATCGAGATCGTCTGGTGGATGCCGAAGCGCTCGTCCTGGTTGTCGCTGACCGGCGCGCGGTGGTCGAGCGAGCCCTCGCGCTCCTGGATCTCGGTGCCGAGCGTGCCGCCCAGCGCCACGTTGAGTTCCTGGATGCCGCGGCAGATGGCAAGCAGCGGCACGCCGCGTTCGATCGCTTTGCGGATCAGCGGCAGCGTCGTGGCGTCGCGCGCCGGATCGTAAGGACCGTTGGCCTCGCTCGGATCGCCGCCATAGAGCGAGGGATGCACGTTGGACTTCGAGCCGGTGACCATGACGCCGTCGACCGAGGCGAGCAGTTCGTCGAGGTCGAGCCGGTCGCCGAAGGACGGCACCAGCACCGGGAACACGCCGGCGCCGGCAACCGCCGCTTCCAGATATTGCTGGGGTGCGGCATGCCAGGTGTAGTTGTCGAACTGGCGGACGTCGGTCGAGATTGCGACGAGCGGCTGCTGCATTTTGGGTTTGGTATCCATCAAAAGCCAAGGAATTGTTGTGCCTGCAAAATAAGCGATCCGTCGCGGCTTTTCCATGGCAAGTTTCACGGCCTCGCATAGGCCAGGACGAGCCGCGTTAGACTATAGTTGCAGGCGGCGCCGGAATGATTGGAACTTTGGTCGCCATGCTGGACTCGACCTTTTGCCTGTGTATGTTTTCTTCCCAACCGATCCGGACAGCGAGGATGTCCGAATGTCGGTCAGCTGATCCGCGATGGGAGGAAACTGCATGGATCGTCGTTCATTCATCCGCAAGGCCGGCGCATCCGGCGTGGGCGTTGCGGCAGCGGCCGCGTCTTTAGCCACGCCGGCGATTGCCCAGTCCAACCCGAAAGTGACCTGGCGGCTGGCGTCGTCCTTCCCGAAATCGCTCGACACGATCTATGGCGGCGCCGAAGTCTTCTCCAAGATGTTGTCGGAAGCGACCGACGGCAATTTCCAGGTTCAGGTCTTCGCTTCAGGCGAACTGGTGCCGGGCCTGCAGGCGGCCGACGCCACCGCCGCCGGCACCGTCGAGGCCGCGCACACCGTGGCGTACTATTACTGGGGCAAGGACCCCACCTGGGCGCTGGGCGCGGCGGTGCCCTTCTCGCTCAACGCGCGCGGCATGAATGCCTGGCACTACCATGGCGGCGGCATCGACCTTTTCAACGAGTTTCTCGCAACACAGGGGCTGTTCGGCTTGCCGGGCGGCAACACCGGCGTCCAGATGGGCGGCTGGTTCCGCAAGGAGATCAATAGCGTTGCCGATCTGTCCGGCCTCAAGATGCGCATCGGCGGCTTTGCCGGCAAGGTCATCGAAAGGCTTGGCGTCGTGCCGCAGCAGATTGCAGGCGGCGACATCTACCCGGCGCTGGAAAAAGGCACCATCGACGCTGCCGAATGGGTCGGCCCCTATGACGACGAGAAGCTCGGCTTCTACAAGGTCGCGCCTTATTACTATTATCCCGGGTGGTGGGAAGGCGGCCCGACCGTGCACCTCTTGTTCAACAAGGCGAAATACGAAGAACTTTCGCCGGCTTACAAATCGCTGCTGCACACCGCCGCTCAGGCGGCCGACGCGAACATGCTGCAGAAATACGACTATGTGAATCCGCCTGCCGTCAGGCGGCTGGTCGCCGGGGGCGCCAAGCTCCGGCCGTTCAGCCAGGACATCATGGCCGCCTGCTTCGAGAAGGCCAACGAGGTCTATGCCGAGATGGAAGCCTCGAACGCACCGTTCAAGAAGATCTGGGAGTCGATCAAGGCCTTCCGCAAGGAGCACTATCTGTGGGCCCAGGTCGCCGAATACAATTACGACACCTTCATGATGGTGCAGCAGCGCAACGGCAAGCTGTAGGCCGCAACCAGTCCCTTCTCCCCGTCACTATACGGGGAGAAGGTCCCGGTAGGGGATGAGGGGCGGCGCCGGCCTCGGCGATTGATCGCCCTAGCCTCGGCTCGGCACCACCAGCACCTTGACCTCGCCGGGCGCCGGCGGATTGGCGATCACGTCTGGCGCGTCTTCGAGGTTGACCTTTCTCGAGATCAGCTTGTCGACTTCGATCGCGCCCGAGGCGATCAACTGAGCGGCTCTGCCATGCGTGAAGGGATTGAGGAAGGAACCAAGCATCTTCAGCTCTCGGAACAGGAGGTCGAACGGCTCAACCTCCACCTTCATGCCTTGCGGAACGACACCGACGATGACGACCGTGCCGCCGGCCCTTGCGATGCGCAGCGACTGCTCGACGGTGTCGCGCACGCCGGCGCATTCCAGCACCATGTCGACCCCGCCCGGCATCAATCCCTTCGGCCCGGCGATAGCTTCGATGGGATCGCCCGCGCTGGGATCGACTGTCGCCGTCGCGCCGAGTTCCTCGGCCAACGCCCGGCGCGAGGCCTGCCTCGTCGACAGGATGATGGCCGCCGCACCTGCCAGCTTCGCCAGTTGCACGACGAGCAGGCCGATGACGCCGCCGCCGAGCACGACGACCGATGCGCCCGGCCGGATCGCGGCGAGGTCGACGCCGTGCAGACAGCAGGCCAGCGGTTCGCAGAATGCGCCATGTGTCGGCTTGAGGTCGGCGGGCAGCCTGAATGCCTGCCTGTGCGGCATCAATACATAGTCGGCAAAACCGCCATCGCGATGGATGCCGATGGCACGCAGATTGCTGCAAAGATTGACGCGGCCGGCATGGCAATTGGCGCAGCGTCCGCAGGCGATGTTGGGATCGCCGGTGACACGGTCGCCGACCGCGATGCCGGACACCGCGTCGCCAATGGCTTCGACGATGCCGGAGAACTCATGGCCGAGCGTCACCGGCGGCGCGCACGGAAATTCGTCGTGGAAAAGATGCCGGTCGGTGCCGCAGACGCCGCAAGCCTCGATCCGGACGAGGACATCCTCAGGGCCAGGAACGGGTTTGGGGACCTCGCGTAGCGCAATCTTGCCTACCGCTTCCAGCCGCACGGCTTTCATGGTTCACCTCAAAGCAATTTCAGGAAAAGTGTGAAGCGGTTTTCCGTCCGAAATTGCGTCAAAACAAAAAAGATAGGGCATTTCGCCGTTTCTGTGAAACAGCGAAATGCCTTAGTTGAAGTTGGGCGGCTGCGAGAGGTCCGGCGCCGGTGCGGCCGGCTTGCCCGGCGCGTCGCCGAAGCTCGGCGGTTGCGACAGATCGGGCGTGCCGGGGGCCGCCGGGGCGGCGCCGTTGGCGGGCGCCGAACCATTGCCCGCCGGCGGCGTGCCGAGCGGCGACAGTCCGGGAGCCTGCGGCACCTGGTAGTCGATCGTGCCGGGATCGACGATGGCGCCCTTGTAGCGCATCACCATCTGCGGGAAAGCGATGGTGAGCCCGATCATGATCACCTGGATAAAAACGAAGGGCACGGCGCCCCAATAGATCTGGCCGGTGGTGACCGGCGCGATCTGCTTGCCGGTGATGCGGTCGAGATAGGGCACGCGCGCCGCGACCGAGCGCAGGTAGAACAGCGCGAAGCCGAACGGCGGATGCATGAAGGAGGTCTGCATGTTGACGCCGAGCAGCACGCCGAACCAGATCAGGTCGATGCCGAGCTTGTCGGCGGCCGGCGCGAGCAGCGGCACGATGATGAAGGCAAGCTCGAAGAAATCGAGGAAGAAGGCTAGCACGAAGACCAGGATGTTAACGCCGATGAGGAAGCCGATCTCGCCGCCGGGCAGCGACGTCAAGAGGTGCTCGACCCAGATTTGCCCGTTGACGCCGTAGAAAGTCAGCGAGAAGACGCGCGCGCCGATCAGGATGAACAGCACGAAGGAGGAAAGCCTGGTCGTCGAGGCCAGGGCCTGGTTGATCACGTCCATCGTCAGCCGGCCTTTCAGTGCCGCCATGATGAGCGCGCCGACGGCGCCCATCGCGCCGCCCTCGGTCGGCGTGGCGATGCCGAGGAAGATCGTGCCCAGCACCAGGAAGATCAGCGCCAGCGGCGGGATCAGCACGATCACCACCTGCTGCGCCAGTCTCGACATGAGGTTGAGCTTGAGCCGCTGGTCGGCGATGGCCACGACATAGATGATGATGACGCCGACGGCGAAGCCGAGGATGTCGGCGTTGTCGCCTTGCGTCGGCGCAAGGTATCGATACGCGCCGTAGGAAATCGCGCCGGTCACCAGCAGCGCCACGATCAGCGACACGACACCATGGCCAAGCGTGCGGGCCTCGAGCGGCAGCGCCGGCATCGAATTCGGCCGGACGATCGACATGATCAGGATATAGACCATATAGAGCCCGGTCAGCACGAGGCCGGGGATCAAGGCGCCGGCATACATGTCGCCGACGGACCGGCCAAGCTGGTCGGCGAGCACGATCAGCACCAGCGAGGGCGGGATGATCTGTGCAAGCGTGCCGGAGGCGGCGATGACGCCGGAAGCCAGCCGGCGGTCATAGCCGTAGCGCAGCATGATCGGCAGCGAGATCAGGCCCATGGCGATGACGGAGGCAGCGACCACGCCGGTGGTGGCGGCAAGTAAGGCGCCGACGAAGATCACCGCATAGGCAAGGCCGCCGCGGATCGGGCCGAACAGCTGGCCGATCGTGTCGAGCAGGTCCTCGGCCATGCCGGAGCGTTCGAGCACGATGCCCATGAAGGTGAAGAACGGGATCGCCAGCAACGTGTCGTTGGACATCACCCTCGTGCCGTAGAAATTATCCGGCAAAGCATAAAGCAACGGCCAGGCAAGATTGATCGCGCCGCCCGAATAGGGCGTCAAAAGCACGCCGATGCAGAAGAACATCAGGCCGTTGGCGGCGAGCGAGAAGGCGACCGGGTAGCCGATCAACAGGAAGATGATCAGCGAGGCGAACATGATCGGTGCCATGTTCTGCGCGATGAATTCGATCACGAGCGCACCTCGCCCGCGATCGCCTTGGCTTCCTGGGCCAGCGCCTCGGCCTCGAGCTTGGCCTGGTCATGCGCCGAGATGAAGGGATTGGGATCGTCCATGTCGCCCCGGATGATGGCGATCTTCTTGATGATTTCGGAGACGCCCTGGAGCGCCAGCAGGAAGAAGCCCACGAGCAGGATCGCCTTGGCCGGCCACACGATCAGGCCGCCGGCGTTGGTCGACATCTCGCCGCTGCGGAAGGACAGCGACACATAAGGCACGAAATAGATCACCATCAGCACCAAGAAGGGCATCAGGAAGAACAGGTGGCCGAGCAGGTCGATCCAGTGCTGCACGCGCCGCGAAAACATGCCGTAGACGATATCGATGCGGATATGGTCGTTCTGCTTCAGCGTGTAGGCGGCGGCCAGCATGAAGGCGGCGCCGAACAGGTACCATTGCAATTCCAGCCAGGCGTTGGAGGAGGTGTCGAACACCTTGCGGATGACGGCATTGCCGGCACTGACCAGGATTGCTAGCAGGATCAACCATGACACCCAGCGGCCGATGAACTCGTTGATGCGGTCGATCGTCCTGGAAAGAGCGAGAAGCCCTGCCATGCATTCCTCCCTGATGCTTGGCGGCGCGCCCGATTCCCCCTCCGGTATCGCGTCGCCTTGGCCCAACGATATGCAGTGCGTGGTCCGGCAGGTCAACCTGACAAAGCCGCGCCGGCGGGCGGATGCTGCGAAAGCAATTCAGGAAAAGTGTTAGCGGTTCTCCGTTCAAAATTGCGTAAAAACAATGAGATAGAGCGGTTCGCCGTTTCTGTGAAGCGGTGAAACGCTCTACCAGGGCAGTTGAAACCGCCCTTTGACCAAAGGTCATGCAACCAAAGTCGGATGGATGGTCAGGCGATCTTGGCCTGGTCGCGGCCGGCGCCGATCAGCACCAGCATGGCGACGAGGAAGAGATAGATCCAGCCGTCGCGCCATTCGAGTGGGAAATAGCCGGCCCAAAGCGACTCGGCCATACCGAAAGCGGCCGCGCCCAGCGCCGCGCGGAGCGGTGACAGATAGCCGCCGACCGCCGTCACGAACAAGATCTTGAGGCCGTAGACCAGGCCGGTGCCGAAGCTGACATTGCCGTAATAGAGACCGGCCAGCACGCCGGCGAGGGCCGCGCAAAAACCGCCATAAAGCACGGCGCGGCGGAATATGGCGGTGACGTCTACACCGCACATCGCAGCAGCCTTCGGGTCGTCCGAGACGGCCCGCCAGGCGCGGCCGAAGCGCGAATGCGAAAACAGCCAGGCGGCCAGCGCCACAAGCGCGACCACGCCGGCGCAATCGAGCAACTGGATGACGGTGAGCGTGACCTTGAAGCCTTCGCCTTCAGCGAAGGTCACCGGGTAGGCGAGCATCGGCGGCAGCCACAGATCATGCGTGTCGGCGGCGATGCGACTTGCTTCCGACAGGAACAGCAGGATGCCGAGCGTCGTCACCACGATGGCATTGGGCGAACGATCGGCCAGCCTCTCGAACACGCTGCGCGACAGAACATGGCTGATCAGCGCTGCGTAGAGCAGGGCCGCGACCACGCCGAGCGCAACCGAAGCACCCAGCGTCAGCCACAGCGCCTGGTAGCCGAAGGCTGCGGTCAGGATCATCGTCTGGCCGCAGAAGGCGAACAACGCGCCGTAGGCGAGGTTGGTGCGGTGCAGGATGCCGTTGGTCAGCACATAGCCGAAGGCGAGCAGCGCATAGAGCGCGCCCGAATGCAGCCCATTCAGCACCTGCTGGAAGAAATAGAGCATCGATATCCCTGGCTCGAACGGCGGGCCGATTTTGGCGAGCCTTGCATCAGGAATCTAACTTGTCAAATACGTTTTATCGGTTAGATTTCAGTCATGACAGTAGCCTGGACCCCACATCGCTTCACCGGAGGCATTCTCGCGCTCGACACGGCGAACACGGTCGTGTTGCGCAACGATCCGCAAAAGTCCTTCGATCGTTTCGACGACCCGGCCGAGATCGCCCGTTTTGCCGAGGCGGCCAGCGGTTTTCGCGCCGCCGAGCTTGGCGGCCGGCGGATCGAGGCGCCGGAGCCGGGCAGCATAAAGCCGGCCGTCGTCGCGATCCGCGAAACGACCGACCGGCTGTTCCGCCACGCCGTGTCGAAAGGCGCGATCGCCACCAGCCATCTACCGGATTTTCTGACCGCTTGCGCAAGCGGATTGTCGGGCGGCGCCAGCGAAATCGGCGCGCCGGGCCGGCCCTTCGGCGATCCGGCGACGCCGCTCGGCTTCGAGGCGGCGCTTGCCGTTTCGGCGCTGTCGCTGCTGCGCGACGACACCGTGGCGAGGCTCAGGATCTGCCCCAATTGCAGCTGGCTGTTCGTCGACCGCAGCCGCAACTCCAGCCGCCTCTGGTGCGATATGGCCGTTTGCGGCAACCGCCAGAAGGCCAATCGTTACTATCGCCGCCGCACGGCGGTCAGGGAGGCTCCCAATGTTTGAAAGGTACCCGCGTTCGATCGTTCTCGGCGCCGTCCTGATCGCGGCAATCGCGCTCGGCGCCTGCCGCGACACCGGCAAGGACCAGCTTTTCGCGATCTCCGGCAAGCTGTTCGAGTTCAACTACCGGCTTGCCATCGCCACCTATGTCGTCACGCTGAAGCCGTTGCGGCCGATGGTCGACGGCCAGGTCGCGGTCGTCAGCTTCCAGAACCCGGCCGGCGGCGACCCGCTCATCGTCAACCAGAAGATCTGGCCGAAGCTGCCCCACATCACGCTCACCAGCCCGCCGCTGACTTGCGTGGTCAAGGACAAGCCCTACGCCGTCTCGATCCGCATCGAGGATGCCGGCGGCACGTTGCTGCAGAGCATCGAAACCACCATGACCTCGTCGGAGGACCAGACGATGCTGCCGGACCGGCCGCTGGTGATCGGACCGAAATACGAGCTCAACCCGGAGCTTGCCGGGCATGCCGACGGTAAGCTGCCCGGTGCGCAGAAGCCGGATTGCTCCAAGGCAAGCTGAAACGCGCGCGTTGGAGCAATTCCAGGAAAAGTGTGAACCGGTCGGGCTCGGCGACTTCGCCGTAGCCTTCCGTCCGGAATTGCGTCGAAACAAAAAAAGATAGAGCGGTCGGCCGTTTCCGTGAAACGGCCGACCGCTCTATCGCGAAATTTTCATTCTTCACGAAGCGGTTAGCATGATCTTGTGTGCGCCGCGTGCCACTCGCCAGACCGTTTGTTGCGTGTTACCTGGCCTCTGCGATTTTGTTTGACCTCTCCCGCAAGGGAAGAAAGACTGCGGCGTCCGACTCCGACGTTGGCCGCTTTTTTGGAAAGCGCCTCCGCAGAGGAATGCCTGATGACGCTGCACGACGTCGCGCTCGACGACAAGTTCGACCTTGGCAAGGAGCGCGTCTTCCTGTCCGGCGCGCAGGCCGTCGTGCGCATGCTTTTGATGCAGCGCGAGCGTGACCGCCGCGCCGGCCTCAACACGGCGGGCTTCGTCTCCGGCTATCGCGGTTCGCCGCTCGGTGGCCTCGACATGCAGCTTTGGCGGGCGAAGCGGCAGCTTGCTGAAGCCGACATCGTCTTCCAGCCGGGCCTCAACGAGGAGCTCGCGGCGACCGCCTGCTGGGGCTCGCAGCAGACCGAACTGCTGGGCGAGGGCACGCATGATGGCGTGTTTTCGGTCTGGTACGGCAAAGGGCCGGGCGTCGACCGTTCCGGCGACGTCTTCCGCCACGCCAATCTCGCCGGCTCCTCCAAGCATGGCGGCGTGCTTGCCCTGATGGGCGACGACCACATGGCCGAATCCTCGACCAACGCGCATGCCACCGAATTCCTGTTCGTCGACACCATGGTGCCGATCCTCAATCCTGCCGGCGTCCAGGAGATCATCGACTACGGGCTTTACGGCTTTGCCATGTCGCGTTTCGCCGGCACCTGGGCGGCGATCAAATGCGTCAAGGACAACATCGAATCGACGGCTTCCGTCGACGCCTCGATCGAGCGGCTGCGAATCGTCATTCCCGAATTCGACATGCCGCCGGGCGGGCTGAACATTCGCCACGAGATCGACATGCTCGGCCAGGAAGAGCGGCTGCATGAATACAAGCGCGCCGCCGCTTCCGCTTTCATCCACGCCAACGCGCTGAACCGCATCGTCTATTCCGGCGGCCGCAACCCGAAGCTCGGCGTCATCACCATCGGCAAAAGCTATCTCGACGTCCGCCAGGCGCTGGAAGACATTGGCATAAATGAGCAAGCCGCCAACCGCATCGGCATCCGCCTGTTCAAGGTCGGTTGCCCGTGGCCGCTCGACCTGCAGCATATCGCTGAGTTCGCGCGTGGCCTCGACACCATCGTCGTCGTCGAGGAGAAGCGCTCGCTGATCGAGGTGCAGCTGCGCGAGAACCTCTACGGCACCGCCACCCAGCCGGCGATCGTCGGCAAGAGGGATGAGCGCGGAGACTGGCTGTTCCCGGCCAAGGGCGCGCTCGACCCGAACGAGATCGCCATTGCGCTCGGCGAACGGATTTTGCGCACCATAGGTCCTTCGGAAGAGATCGCCGCGAAGGTGGCGAAGCTGCGCCAGTTCCAGGCGATGCTCGCCGACACGGTCGATATCGGGTCGCGCACACCCTTCTTCTGCTCCGGCTGTCCGCACAATTCCTCGACCAAGGTGCCGGATGGCTCGATCGCCGCGGCCGGCATCGGCTGCCATTTCATGGCGCTGTGGATGGACAGGAACACGGTCGGCTTCACCGCCATGGGCGGCGAGGGCGCGCAATGGGTCGGCCAGGCGCCGTTCTCGAAGCGCGACCATATCTTCCAGAATCTCGGCGACGGCACCTACAACCATTCCGGCGTGCTGGCGATCCGCTTCGCGCTGTCGACCGGCGCCAACATCACCTACAAGATCCTCTATAACGACGCGGTCGCGATGACCGGCGGCCAGCCGCATGAGGGCGGGCTGACGGTCGACATGATTGCCAGGCAAGTGCGCGCCGAAGGGGTCGACCGTATCGCCGTCGTCACCGACGAGCCGGACAAATATGCCGGCAAGGCCGAGTTTCCGGCCGGTGTCACCATCCATCACCGTGACGATCTCGACCTCGTTCAGCGTGAATTGCGCGACGTGAAGGGCGTCTCGGTGCTGCTCTACGACCAGACCTGCGCCGCCGAGAAGCGGCGGCGCCGCAAGCGCGGCACGTTCCCTGATCCGGACAAGCGCGTCTTCATCAACGAACTGGTCTGCGAGGGCTGTGGCGATTGCGGCGTCCAGTCGAACTGCGTCTCGATCCAGCCGGTCGAGACCGAGTTCGGCCGCAAGCGCCGCATCGACCAGTCGAGCTGCAACAAGGATTTCTCCTGCGTCAACGGCTTCTGCCCGTCCTTCGTCACCGTGCATGGCGGCAAGATCAGGAAGGCCGAAGGCATTGCCGGCAAGGCCGATCCGCTGGAAGGCGTGCCGGCGCCGGCTGAATTCTTGCTGGGCAACCAGGGCTGGGCGGCGATCATCGACGGCGTCGGCGGCACGGGTGTCGTCACCGTCGGCGCGGTGCTCGGCATGGCGGCGCATCTCGAAGGCAAGGGCTGCGGCATGATCGACATGGCCGGCCTTGCCCAGAAGGGCGGCTCGGTCTTCACCCATGTCCGCATCGCCCCGACGCCGGAGGATATCCACGCCATCCGTGTCTCGGCCGGCAAGGCCGATCTCGTGCTCGGTTGCGATCTCGTGGTCTCCGGCGCCAAGAAGGTGCTGGGCGCGGTGCGCGAGGGCCACACCATCTTCCTCGCCAACACCGCCGAAATCATGCCCGGCGAATTCACCCGCTCCGCCGACTTCTCGCTGCCGGTCGAACGGCTGAAGAAGGCGATCCGCGCCGCCGCCGGCGACGACAAGGCGCATTTCTTCGACGCCACCCGCACGGCGACGGCGCTGTTCGGCAATTCGCTCGGCGCCAACATGTTCATGCTCGGTTTCGCCTTTCAGCATGGCGGGCTGCCGCTCTCGGCCGAAGCCGTTGAAAAGGCGATAGAATTGAACGGCGAAGCGGTGGCCATGAACATCGCCGCGTTCCGCTGGGGCCGCCGCGCCGCGCACCAGCCGGATTTCGTGCGCAACCTGGTCGGCCAGACCGGCAAGCCCGCGACCAAGCCGGCCGAAACACTGGACGAGGTCATTGCGCG
>FTCZ01002486.1_pt1 | contig 14764 bp, 11 predicted proteins | sample 1658871 | NCBI WGS metagenome assembly FTCZ01 (sample SAMEA3914864, study PRJEB12502) | metagenome | biome: forest; material: soil | place: USA | collected 2012-03-12 | depth 0.3 m
ACATATAGCAGGGAGCGGGCGGGATCGGCCAGAACCCACATGGGCCGCACCGCTTCGGTTGCGAGTTCGGGTTCCGACAATTGCCCGGTTTCGGCATCGAGGCGGGCCATGTAGACGCCCTGTCCGGGGCCGTTGCTCATCGTGCCGATATAGACCGTCGAGGCCGCGCAGGCTGCCGTTCCGGTCGGGCCTGCCGCTCCGGCCGGGCCGGCCAGCGCCAGGAATGCAACCAATGACAGTGCGGAAGCCGGCCTGAACGGCCTGAAACAAGAGAAACGGGCGTGTGCGATCGCACAACCGCTGTTGCTGATTGTCATGCTCTGATCTCCCTGGACTTTTATTGCTTGCGCTGTTTTCAGGATTTTAGCGCGCTTTCGAGAAACGGCACCAGTGTTTGCCAGTGATGCTCGGTTTCCGCCGGATCATGCACCAGCATGTCGCGCAGAACCCAGCCATGCTTGGCTGGATAGGTCTCGATCTTGTGTTCGACACCCGCGTCCGACAGCGCGTCGGCAAGGCGCTGCTTCATGTCGTCGGGGAAGTTCGGATCGTTGGTGGCCCCGGCGACGTAGAGCTTGGCGCTCATCCTGGGCGCGAGAAGATGCGGGCTCGATGGCGTGTCGTTGGCGAGGCCGCCGCCGTGATAGGACGCGGCGGCCGCGATGCGGTCGGTGAAGCTGCCCGCCGCGATCAGGGCGAGCCGTCCGCCCATGCAATAGCCGACGATTCCGACCGGGCCGGACAGCACCTGCGGCTGGGACGCTAGGTGGTCGAGCAGCGCTTCCGTATCCGACATGACGTTCCTGGGCGTGGCCGACGCCATGAAGGTGTCGCGGTGTTGTGCCCGCAGGGCGGGATCGGCCCAGACACGGGCCACGTCCACCGGTTCGTAAGGACCGGCGCGATAGAACAGGTCGGGAAGGAGGACGTAGAAACCTTGGTGCGCCAGCCGCTCGGCGATCTCCTGCATGGCCGGCCGGATGCCCGGCCCGTCCATGTACATCAGTACGGCCGGCCAGGGGCCTGCACCGTCAGGGTGGTGGACGTAGGCCGGGCATTGGCCATCACGGGTCTCGATTTCAACCTTGTGCATGCAGACCTCGACGTTGAGCCAGGATGACGGGATGCGCGGGGTGGAAAGCCGGCGGCGTGCCGGATGGAATGCGGTCGCCGCGCAGGGAGCCTGCATCTCAGGCTATCGCCTGTCAGTCCGCAGCAGCATAGCGTGGGACGGCCCCCTCCACCCCCACAGAACTGTGCATGGGGTGATTGTTTACGATACGGCCAATCGTCAGCGGTCTTTCCGGGAACGGGTCGGATCATCGGTGCCGGGTGATAAGAAACTTGCCGCCGCGGGCGGGGAAGGATAGGGCGCCACAGCGCCTCCACGCGACTGGTCCCACCGTTCGACACCGAGTTCGCCACCGCGATCTCCAGGCGACGGGCGGCGTGCAGTGCATGCGACGTGACAAAAAGAATCATTATTATAATGGGTTGACTTATATTGTCGGGCAGATAGCCGTCGTCGTGACCTCTTGCGTCCTCCGGTCATGAAGGGTCGATGGAATTGTTGAAGCCCTATAGAATTCGTGTTACCCAATATGTTGGGAGGACGAACAATCATGCAGAGCGACACGCAGACACGGGCAGACAGCATCAGCTTCCGGCAGTTGAAACTCTTTGAAAGTATCGGCCGCCTCAAGAGCGTGCGAAAGGCTTCGGACGAGTGCAACCTGTCCCAGCCGGCCGTGACACAGGCGCTCGCCAAGCTGGAGCAGCAGGTTGGCCACACGATGGTCGATCGGCGCGCCAGCGGAAGCTATCTCAACGATTTCGGCGACGTCTTCCACGTGCGTGTCGTGCGCTTCTTCGATCACGTCGAACAGGCGCTCACTGACCTGGGAGTCGATGGTGAGCCGGGCACTGTCAAGGCGGTGGTGAAGCGCATGTCGCGCACACAGGTGCGCACGTTGATCGGGATCGTGGAGAACGGGTCCTTCGGCGATGCCGCCGACGCACTGGCCCTGTCGCAGACCTCGCTGCAGCGCGCGGTGCGTGATCTGGAGAGCAATCTGCGCAAACCGCTGTTCTACCGCACGGCCGCCGGCACCATGATCACGCCGGAGGGCATCGAATTCGGTCGCCGAATGAAGCTTGCCTTGCAAGAAGTGGAGTGGGGCATCCGGGAGCTGGATGCGATGGCCGGCGGCTTCAACAGCCAGATCGTGATCGGTGCGATGCCGTTCGGCGGAAGCGTGCTTCTTGCCTCCGTGCTCGACGGTTTCCTGCATGCCCATCCGAACGCCGACGTCCAGATCGCCAACGGCAACGCGTCGCAGATGCTAAAAAGCCTGCGCGCCGGTGACGTAGACATCGTCGTTGGCCTGCTGCCCGACGCTCTCGACGTGGATCTGGTGAGCGAGGCCGTTGCGCAGACGCCCTATTCCATTGTGGCGCGGCGCGGGCATCCGCTTCTCCGCAAGGGCCAGATCACGACCGCCGACCTTCTTTCCTACGAATGGGTGGTCGGTAACGAGGGGGCGAGCCGGCGCGCCTGTTTCGAGCAGATGTTCGCCGGTGGAGTCCGGCCGCGCGTTCCCATCACCACCTGCGCCTTTCCCGTCATCCGGCATCTGCTGGCGCAAAGCGACCGCCTGACGCTGATGACCTCCTACGAACTGGTGCATGAGGGCGACAACCTGCACGCTCTGCCCTTCGGCGCCATCGATCCGGTGCCGACCATCGGCATCATGATGCGATCGAACTGGATGCCGACCAGCTTGCACACCAATTTCATCCGCATCATGCGCTGGCACGCGGCGAAGGCGTCGACCCGGCCGGTGCTCACGCAGGCAGGCTGAACCGGCCAAGCCCGGGGGCAGAGAGGACCGCTGAGGCACGGCCGCCGCCCGCGCGGCGGCCGTGCCTCAGCGGTCGTTGACCAGCCGGGGTAGGCCGAGCGGGTTGTCGCTGCGCAGTGGCTTGGGCAGCAGCACCTCGGGGATGTCCTGGTAGCAGACCGGTCGCAGGAAGCGGTCGATCGCCGCCGTGCCGACCGAGGTCGTGCGCGGGTCGGAGGTCGCCGGGAACGGGCCGCCATGGACCATGGCGTGGGACACCTCCACCCCCGTCGGCCAGGCATTCGCCAGGATGCGGCCAACTTTGCGTTCCAGCAGCGGAAGGAGAGGAGCGGCCCACGGGTAATCCGCCTCGTCCAGATGTATCGTCGCCGTCAGTTGCCCGTCCATGGCCTGAAGGATCGCGGTGATCTGCTCCGCACTGGAGCAGCGCACGATGATGGAGGCCGCGCCGAACATCTCGTCGGCCAACGCCGGGTTCTGCGCGAAGGCGTCGCCGTCCACCGTGAACAGCGACGCGCGGCAGCGGTTGGGGCCGGCCGGCCGGACCCCCTGGGCCACTGTCGCTACGGCAGCGTGACCGGCCGTACGCTCGACCGCCTTGTCGAAGCTGGCATGGATGCCCGGGGTCAGCATCACTTGCGGCTCGATCCCGAGCAGGGCATCGGCCGCCGCCCGGGTGAAGCGGTCGAGGTCAGGCCCGGCCAGGGCGAGGACGATGCCGGGGTTGGTGCAGAACTGCCCGGCGCCGAGCGTGAGCGAGGCGACGTAGCTCTTTCCCAGCGCCTCCGCTCGCGCGGCCAGCGCCGCCGGAAACAGCAGGACCGGATTGACGCTCGACATTTCCGCATAGACGGGGATGGGTTCGGGGCGCCGGCTGGCGATCTCCACCAGCGCCAGCCCGCCCGCTCGGGAACCAGTGAAGCCCACCGCCTTGATGCGGGGATCGACGACGAGCGCGGCGCCGAGCCGGTTGGACGGCCCCTGCAGCAGCGAGAAGACGCCCTCATGCAGGCCGCAGGCGGTGACTGCCTCCCGGACGGCGGCACCGACCAGGGCGGAGGCTCCCGGATGCGCCGGATGGGCCTTGACCACGACCGGGCAGCCGGCGGCGAAGGCCGAGGCCGTGTCCCCGCCCGCAACCGAGAAGGCGAGGGGGAAGTTGGAGGCGCCGAAGACCGCGACCGGCCCAAGGGGGATGCGGCGTTGACGCAGGTCGGGACGCGCCAGCGGCTGGCGGTCGGGCAGCGGTGTGTCGAGCGTGACGCCCGCCCAGCGTCCTTCGCGCAGCAGACGGGCGAACAGGCGCAACTGTCCGGCGGTCCGCCCGCGCTCGCCGATAAGCCGCGCCCGCGGAAGGCCGCTTTCCCGCAGGGCTCGATCGATCAGGGTGTCGCCGAGCGCCTCGATCCGCTCGGCCACCGTTTCCAGGAAGTGGGCGCGGGTGTCGGGATCCAGCTCGCGGAAGCCGTCGAACGCGTCGGCCGCAAGGCGGCAGGCCGCGTCCACATCGTCCGTCGTGGCGATGGAGAAGGCCGGGCCGATCTCCGTGCCGGCCGACGGATCCACAGCATGGAATGTTTCCTCCCGGCTCACCGCGCGTGCCCCAACCAAAAATGTCCCGTCCATGTTGTCTCTTTCTGCGCTGGTCGTGGCCGGCGTTCCGGCCGGCGAATGAAGGGGGTTCTATCGGACGATCCGCCAAGCGGCAGATAGCATCTGCGCAGGCGGAGATAAGAAAACCCACCGGGCGGGCATCGCGTGAAAGCCCAGCTTTCAAAGGGCGGCGGCGGATCGGAGTGGCTGATAGGAAATGTGCCGCCGGTGCATGGTTTGAAGGTTGGTCATGTTGACAGTATGCCCGTCATGCAGCTTTCTCGTCGGTATTGAGGCGCCAAATCCGGCGCGCATCCCGGCAATACCGGCGCGATCCTTTCTTTGACGCGCCCCTCAGCGAGCCCGGACGGGAGACTGGCATTGGCACAGAAAATTCACCTGAAGATTGCGGTTGCCGAGCATCCGCACACCTCCGCCATTCGTAGCGGCGCGATCCCCATCGAAGGCGTCGATGCGGAATTCATCACGGTCCAGCCGCAGATCGGCGCGTTCCGTCGGATGGTCCGCGATGTCGAGTTCGACGTTTGCGAACTGGCGCCGACCACCTACATCATCGCCCGCGCCCATGGCGCGCCCTTCGTCGGCCTGCCGATCTTCGTGGTCCGGCGCTTCCACCACGCCGGCCTGCTGGTGCGGCCGGATGCCGGCATCACGACGCCCAAGGATCTGGAAGGCAAAAAGGTCGGTGTGCGCGCCTATTCGGTCACGACCGGTGTCTGGACCCGCCAAGTTCTGATCGACGAGTTCGGTGTCGATGCCTCCAAGGTCACCTGGGTGGTCGATGACGAGGAACATGTCACCCAGCTGAAGCTGCCGTCCAATGTGGTCCATGCGCCCGTAGGGCGGTCACTGGCCGACATGATGGCGGATGGCGAGTTGGCCGCCGGCTTCGCCGCCGCCGCCGGTATCGGGCGCACCGGCGCCCCGACCGGCGGCTGGAAGGAGGTCGAGGCGAACTATCCCGACCTGTTCCCGAATGCGGAAGAACTGGAGACCGACTATTATCGTCGCACCGGCATCTACCCGATGCACGGCACGATCGTGGTCAAGGATTCCGTTCTGGCGGAGCATCCCTGGGTGGCCAAGTCCATTTACAACGCCTTCGCCCAGGCCAAGCAGGACTGGCTCGACAGGCTCGACGCCGGCACGGCGACCAGCGCGACCGACCGCCGTTACCTGGAACTGCGCAAGATCGTTGGTCACGATCCGCTGCCCTACGGCATGGCGAACAACATCAAGACCATTGAGACGCTGGAGGCGACGGCCTTCAAGCAGGGCCTGACCCCGCGGCGCATGGGCATCGACGAACTGTTTGTCGATGCCGAGCGGGTTTGAAGACTGGGCGGGCCAGCTTGCGCCCGCCCGAAGCTTGGGCGTTCCGGCGGCCCGATCCGCCGCCGGAAGGTTTGGCTCCGCCCATCGGACGTGATGCCGGGCAAGTCTTATGGCAGGCGCAACAGAATCAATGCCCCGGGCGGCATTACGCCTTCTACAATCCGTTAAAACAACAATCTTGACCCGCAAGCTATGTCCGGCGGCTGATGGCCGGGATTGTGGCGAAGGCAAATACCAGCAGAAAACACGCAGCTTTGCTGCGGTGAATGGAGTCATCATGATCATCGATTGCCACGGCCATTTCACCACGGCCCCGCGCGCGTTGCACAACTGGCGCGCGAAGCAGATCGAGTTTGCCAACGATCCGGTCAACGCCCCGAAGCCGTCGGACCTTACGATCTCCGACGATGAAATCCGCGCGGCGATCGAAGGCGGCCAGTTGAAGCTGCAGAAGGAGCGGGACGGCGACCTCACCCTGTTCTCGCCGATCGCCGGCCAGATGGCGCATCACCTCGGCAACGAGCGCACCAGCCTGGAATGGGCCGAAGTGGCGAACGACCTGATCCATCGTGTGGTCTCGCTCTTCCCCGAGAACTTCGCGCCGGTCTGCCAGTTGCCGCAGTCGCCGGGTGCGCCGCCGGCCAACAGCATTCCCGAGCTGCGCCGCTGCGTCGAGGAACTGGGTTTCGTCGGCTGCAACCTGAACCCGGATCCCTCGGGCGGCTACTGGACGGGCACGCCGATCACCGATCGTGAATGGTACCCGCTGTACGAGGAGCTGGCGCGGCTGGACGTGCCGGCGATGATCCATGTCAGCTCGTCCTGCAACCCATGCTTTCACGGCACCGGCGCGCATTACATCAACGGCGACACCAGCGCCTTCATGCAGATCCTGCAATCGGACCTGTTCAAGGACTTCCCGACGCTCCGCTTCGTCATCCCGCACGGCGGCGGTGCCGTTCCCTACCACTGGGGCCGTTACCGGGGGCTGTCGCTGGAAATGCGCAACCGCCCGCTGGAAGGGTTGCTAGACAACATCTTCTTCGACACCTGCGTCTATCACCAGCCGGGCGTCGAGTTCTTGACCGGCGTCATCCCGATCGAGAACATCCTGTTCGGGTCCGAGATGATCGGCGCGTTGCGCGGCACCGATCCGAACACCGGCGATTACTTCGACGACACCAAGAAGTATCTCGACGCCTGCCCCGAGCTATCCGCCGAAGACCGCCACAAGATCTTCGAGGGCAACGCCCGGCGCGTCTACCCGAGGCTGGATACCCGCCTGAAGGCCCAGGGCAAGTAACCCGCCGATTCCGCCGCCGCCTTCGCCCGTGCGCAGCGACCGGCCGACGAACCAAGGACGACACAGTCATGGCAAGCAGGTTTATAGACATTCACCCTCATGTCATCTCGGATGACGAAAGCCGTTATCCTCAGGCGCCGCTGTTCGGCAAGCAATCCGATTGGTCGAAGGAGCGACCGGTCCCGGTCGAGACGCTGATCGCGGCGATGGACGAGGCGGGCGTCGCCAAGGCGGCGGTCGTGCATTCCTCGACGTGCTACGGTTACGACAACAGCTATGTCGTCGATTCCTGCGCGCGCCATCGCGACCGGCTGGTGGCGGTGGGCTCGGTCGATGTGCTGCAACCCGACGCAACCGAGGTGATCCGCGGCTGGGTCGACCGCGGGCTTGCGGGCTTGCGTCTGTTCACCGGCGGCAGCACCAAGGATTTCGACCCGAGCGAGCTCGACGATCCGCGCTCCTTTCCGGCCTGGGAGCTGTGCGGCGAGCTTGGGCTGCCGATGTGCATCCAGACCGGGCCGGTCGGTCTGCCGCAAGTGACGGCGTTGGCCAGGCGCTTTCCCGACGTGCCGATCATCCTCGATCATCTCGGCCGCCCCGATGTCACCGATGGCCCGCCCTACGCCAAGGCGCAGAGTCTGTTCGACCTTGCGTCGATCGGGTCGATTTACCTGAAGCTCACGCCGCGGATCATGGGCGATTCGAAGCGGGGAGCGGCGACACCCGAAACGTTGTTTCCGAAGCTGGTCGAGCTTTTCGGCGCCCGTCGCATGGCGTGGGGCTCCAATTACCCGACCTCCGAGGGCGCGCTTTCGGAGATCCTGGGCGCCGCCGGAGATCGTTTGGCGTCGCTGTCGGACGAGGACCGTTCCTGGATCTTCGTCAAGACCGCCCAAACGCTCTACCCGAGCTTGGCCGACTAGCGTCTCGATGCGGTCAGCCGATGATCTGGAAACTGGATTTCGCCGAGAGAGGGTCTACTAAATGGTCAGGTCCGCTTCAGCCACCGTAAGCGTGTCTGCCGTCACCCAGACGACGGAGAATTCCGCCGTGAAGCGGTGGTGCATTCTGGGGCTGCTGGCCCTTGGCGCGGTCATTGCCTTCGTCGATCGGACGAGCATCTCCTCGGTACTCGTGGTGGATTCGTTCAAGGAGCATTTCCAGCTCAGCGACCTCGACCGTGGCACCATCAGTTCGGCTTTCTTCTGGTCCTATGCGGCGCTGCAGATCCCGATGGGATGGGTCGTTGACCGCTACGGTGTGAAGAAGCCATATGCGATCATGTTCGTCGTCTGGTGCCTGGCATCCGCCGCCACCGGTCTGATGACCACGCTCGCCGGCCTGATCGTGATGCGCCTGATCGTCGGCATCGGCGAAGCGATCGTGGTTCCGGCCAGCTATCGCTGGATCCGCAGCAACTTCTCCGAGGACCAGAGCGGTTTGGCCGTGGGCATCTACATGCTGGGCACCAAGATCGGCCCGGCGATCGGCGCCCCTCTCTCCGCCTGGCTGATCGTCGCCTACGACTGGCGCCTGATGTTCCTGATCTGCGGTCTGGCCGGTCTGGCGTGGCTTGCACCCTGGCTGCTGCTGGTCAAGAACGACTCGCCCAGGGCCGATCAGCGGGCCGTCGTGCGACGCAAGACATCCACGGTGCCCTTCCGCAACATCATCACCAGCCCGCTGGTATGGGGCACCATCGTCATCAATTTCTGCTATAACTACTTCGTGTTCTACTGCATGACCTGGATGCCGGCCTATCTGGTTGAACAGCGCGGCCTGTCGCTGCAGAAGATGGGGCTGTATTCGTTCTTCAGCTTCCTGGGCATCGCGCTGGTCGCGCTGGCGTCCGGCTGGATCGCCGACCTGCTGATCAAGCGCGGCGGGGACGCGGTGATTGTGCGCAAGGCCTTCGTCATCGCCGGCTTCGCCGTCGCCTGCACCGAACTGCTCGGCGCGCACACCGACTCCGTGGACGTCGCCCTGTTCTGGAACGTGGTGTCGCTGTCCGGCCTGGGCCTCGCGACCGCCAACCATCTGGCGCTGTGCCGCCTGACGCTGATTCCGCCGCCGGCCGTGGGGCTGGTCACCGGCGTCCAGAACGTCTCCACCAGCCTCGCTGGCATCGTCGCCCCGATCCTGTCGGGTTGGCTGAAGGAGACCAGCGGCGGCTACGAGGCCCCCATGCAGGTGATCTTCGTGTTCCTGGTGGTGGGCGCCGTAACCAGCCTAGTCCTGCTGCGGCGGAAATGGGCGCCGAAGGTCAGCGAGGACGCGGGCGTTCCGGCCGCCTGACGGCGCCGGGGCGGCCTGCCCGACGAAACCCCTTTCACCTTTTGGCGCGCTCACGACCGGTGAGCCCGCGGACGACGCCGCGGCGGTGGCCGTGAAACTGGAGAAGAACCATGGCGCAGATCGTTTTTGGTATGGCCGTCCCGCATAGCGGCATGCTCGGCCAACCGCCCGAACAATGGCTGGAGAACGGCGAGCGGGACCGCAACAACCCGACTCTGTGGTATCGCAACCGCACCTGGACCTACCCGGAGCTGGAAGCCGAGCGGAGTAGCAAGGGATTCGAGGCGCTGCTGACGCTGGAGGAGCGGCAGACCCGCTCCGCCCGCTGCGTGGCGGCGATCGCCGAGATGCGCCGAGCCTACGTGGCTGCCGACGTGGACATCGCGATCATCATCGGCAAGGACCAGAAGGAAATCTTCGTTGATATGACGCCCTCCATCGCAATCTACAGCGGTGCGAAGATTTACAATGGCCCGCCGCAGCGCGCGGTCTATGCGCCCGACCATCCGGTCGTCCACGACGGCCATCCCGAACTGGCGCTGCACCTGATCCGGTCGCTGCAAGCCAGGGGTTTCGACCTGACCGACCTGATCAGTTGGCCGGGGAACGTCTGGATGAAGGGTGCGGCGGTCGTGCCGCACGCCTTTGGTTTCGTCTATCGCCAGATCATGGGCGATGCGCCGCCGCCCACCGTGCCGGTGCTGATGAACACCTTCTACGAGCCGACCCAGCCGTCGATGGAGCGTAGCCTTCAGTTCGGCCGGGCTCTGCTGGAGGCGGTCAAGGCGTGGGACAGTGACAAGCGCGTGGCGATCATCGCCTCGGGCGGGCTGTCGCACTTCGTGTGCGATGAGGCGCTGGACGCGGTGCTGATCGAGGCGCTGGGCGGCTACGATTTCGACAAACTCGCCAGCATCGACGACCGCTCCTATCAGTCGGGCACGTCGGAGGTGAAGCTCTACGCTTCGGTGCTGGTGGCGATGCAGGACATCGGGGCGTCGATGACGCTGGTCGATTACATCCCCTGCTACCGCACCAAGGCCGGAACGGGCGAGGGCATGGGCTTCATGCACTGGACCCCGCGCTGACCGCCACAAGGCACGCGTGGTTTCAATCATCGCGGACGGCCGATCAATCGCTTGTCCGGGCGTCACAAGGACTACCCTGGGCGCCAACATTCCTGATGGGGTTTCTTATGGCCGACACACAGCGTCTGAACGGCATCATCCGGGCCTGGGAGCAGGAGCGCCCTGCCTTCGCCGCCTTCTCGAAGGTCGACAAGCTGGCCGGCATCGAGATGAGCGAAGCACCCTATGACGGCATCATCTACGAGATGGAACATAATCCCTGGGACATCGTCGGTCTCCAGGATTCGCTGCAATACATGCTGAACCGCAAACAGATCGCGACAGCCGGCTCGCTGGCGCCGTCGGTGACGCCGATCGTGCGCGTTCCGTCGAACGGCGTCGAGAAGAACCAGTCCTTTGCCAAGCAGGCACTGGACCGTGGCGTCTACGGCGTGGTGTGGCCGCACATCAACGACGTGGAGCAGGCCTACAACGCTGTGTCCGCCTGCCGCTATCCGCGTCCGAAGTCGGCGTCGCTCTACGAGCCGGCCGGCGCGCGCGGTGACGGTCCGGCCTCCGCCAGCCGATACTGGGGCCTGTCGCAGCAGGACTATTACGCCAAGGCCGACGTATGGCCGCTCGCCCCGCAGGGCGAGCTGTTGGTGTTCCTGATGATCGAGAGCGAGCGCGGCATCGCCAACCTGGACGAGATCCTGCGTGAGGTTCCTGGCATCGGCTGTGTGCTGATCGGCGAGGGCGACCTCAGTCAGGAACTGGGCCATCCGCGCCAGTACGACCACCCGGTGGTGCGCGAGGCGATGACCCAGATCGTGCAGACCTGCCACAAGCACAAGGTTCGGGTGGGGCACCCGCACGTCAACGCCAACAATCTGGAGCGCGTGCTGGAGGAAGGCTACACGTTCCTGATGTCCGCCCCGTCGCGCAGCTATGGCGTCGTCGGCAAGGGCCGTGAACTCGCTGGCTACTGACGCCAAGGCCGCTGATCACGGTGGCGACCCGTTTGAACATTGAAAATCCGGCATGGCGCATTGCCCCCGTACGCCGAACGCGGCGCGCGGCCGGAGGGGAGGGAGGACGATCATGAACGGCGCGGAAAGTCTGATATCGACCCTGACCGATCAGGGGGTCGGGATCTGCTTCGCCAACCCCGGCACCTCGGAGATGCATTTCCTCGCCGCGCTCGAGAATCCGCGCATGAGGAGCGTACTGTGCCTGTTCGAGGGGGTGGCGACGGGGGCGGCCGATGGCTGGTACCGGATGCGGGACACCCCGGCTTCGACCCTGCTGCATCTAGGCCCTGGCCTCGCCAATGGGCTTGCGAACATCCACAACGCCAAGCGGGCCGGTTCCGGCATCGTCAACATCGTCGGCGAGCATGCCACCGCCCATCTCAAATACGACGCCCCGCTGACATCGGACATCGACGGGATCGCGCGGCCGCTGAGCCACTGGGTCCGGCGTGCCGATTCCTCCTGCTCCATCGCGGCCGACACCGCGGCGGCGGTGGCGCAGGCCCGGCGGAAGCCCGGCAGGATCGCCACGCTCATCCTGCCGGGTGACGCCTCGTGGAGCGAGGCGGGCGAGCCGGAACGGTTCATGCTCGACGATGTGGCGCCGAAGGCCCCCGACGCGGCGCGGGTCGAGCATGTGGCGTCCGTGCTGCGCTCGGGCGAGCCGGCGCTGATCGTCCTCGGCGGCAAGACCTGCCGTGGCCGGGCGCTGGAGATGGTGGGCCGGATCGCCGCCAGGACCGGCTGCCGCCTCGCCACCCAGTTCTTCAGCGCCCGCATCGAGCGGGGTGCCGGGCGTGTGCCGCTGGAGCGCATCCCCTACGCCGTTCCGGCGGCGGTCAAGTTCCTGAGCGGTTTCAAGCACATCGTCACCGTGGAGACGGGCGAGCCGATCGCCTTCTTCAGCTATCCCGACAAGCCGAGCCGCTTGAAGCCGCCCGGCTGCGCTGTGCATGGCCTGATCGAGACCGACGAGGACAGTGTCGTCGGACTGGAGATGCTGGCCGATGCGCTGGGCGCGCGCGACACGGCGCCTATCCTGCAGGCACCGTCCGGCCGGGCGGCGCCCGAGGGGCGCCTGGACCCGGTCAGCATCGCCCAAGCGTTGGCCGCCGCCCTGCCGGACAACGCGATCCTGGTGGACGAGTCCCTCACCACCGGCCGGGAGTCCATGGGGCTGACCGCCGGAGCGCGACCGCACGACGTCATCCAGAACATGGGCGGCTCCATCGGCTACGGCACCCCCGTCGCCACCGGTGCAGCGCTGGCCTGCCCGGACCGGCGCGTCTTCTGCATCGTCGGCGACGGCAGCGCCATGTACACGATCCAGTCACTGTGGACCCAGGCGCGCGAGGGGTTGAACGTCACGACCATCATCTTCGCCAATAACTCCTACCAGATCCTGAAGACCGAATTCTCCAACATGGGCTTCGGCGCACCGGGCCCGCAGGCGCTGGCGATGATTGACATCGACAAGCCAGCGATCGACTGGACGGCGATGGCCAAGAGCATGGGCGTTCCGTCGGTCAGCGTGGACAACGCCGGGGATTTCTTCACCAGCATGGTCAATTCGGCCCGCGAACCCGGACCGATGCTGATCGAGGTCCGGCTTTAAGAGAACGGACGCCTCCGCTTCCCATCCCTTGGCCCGGATTGCGGCCCTGGACGCGGATCACTTGATGAGGTTTGCAATGGACATCTCGACCGCAGCCGTCACGCTGCGCACCAATCTGGCCGATTATCCGGTCACCCTGGCGATGAAGGACGGGCGGGTCCGCTCCGACATCGTGACGCTCGATTTCTGCGGGCCGCCGACCGCCCACAACGCCTTCAAGGCGATGGTGCGCGAGAACGCGTTCGACGCCGGCGAACTGGCCATCGTCACCTATCTTCAGGCGAAGGCTTACGGCAAGCCCTACGTGATGCTGCCGGCCCCCGTCTCCGGCCGTTTCCAGCACCATTGCGCCGGTTTCAACAAGGAGCTGGGGCATCTGGACCCGAAGGACATCGAGGGCAAGAAGATCGGTGTGCGCACCTACGCGCAGACCACCGGTCTGTGGATCCGCGGTATCCTGCAGCATGAATACGGCGTCGATCTCGACAAGGTGACCTGGATGACGCTGGGCGACGGCCATCTCGCCGAATACAGCGATCCGTCCAACTGCGAGCGGCTGCCGAAGGGCTCCTCCATCCCGGACATGATGTTGGACGGCGAACTGGCCGCGGCACTCTTGGGTAACGACATGCCTAAGGATCCGCGCGTCCAGCGGCTGGTGCCGGAGCCGTACAAGGCGGCCAAGCGGTGGTACGAGCGCGAAGGCGTCGTTCCGATCAACCACATGTTCGTGGTGCATGAGGACATTTCGAAGAAGCGTCCCGACGTGGTGCACGAAATCTTCCGCATGATCGTCGAGAGCCGCGCGCTGGCGCCGGCCGAGGAAACGGCCATCTTCCCGCCGATCGGCCTGGAGGCCAACCGCAAGGGGCTGCAACTGGCCATCGACTGGTCCTTCGAGCAGAAGATCATCCCGCGCCGCCTGGCCATCGATGAGCTGTTTGACGAGACGACGGCCGGGCTGGGAGCGTGACGGGCCGCGCTCTTCTTCCCTTGGCCCTCCCATAGCCCTTGGCGACGACCGGCACGTGTTCGGTGAGGTGGCGGAATGTTCGGAAGGTTAAGCATTGGCGTCAAACTGACCGTGAGCTTTGTCGCGGTCGTCACCATCGTTCTACTGCTCGGCGGCGTGTCCTGGCGCGCGGTTCAGCAGTCGGGAGACGGCATGACCCTGTACGCAAACCAGGGATCGATCGTCGATCACATCCAGCGGGCTGAGATCGCCGTCATGCGGGGGCGGATGGCCTCTCTGCGATACATCAAGTCCGGCAGCGACGCGCAATCCAGGCTAATCGAACCGGAACTCATCGTGGCCGAGCAGGAGCTGATCGCGGCCAAAGCGTTGGCGGGCGTCCAGGACGGCCGGATCATCGACGCGCTCGTCGGGCAGATCCACAATTACGGCGCCGCCACCAAGGATCAGATCGTCAACCGCAGCGAACAGGATCGCCTGAACAAGACCGTCGTGCAGGACGCCGGCACCACCCTGTACGACTTGCTGGCCGACATGCGGGACGCCGAGCTGAAGGCCCAGCATCCTCAGACGCTCTCGACCGTCGGGCGGCTGGCCGGCGCGGTGCTGACCGCGCGCGCCCTGATCCTGTACAACTTCGGTGGCGACGATCAGACCGCTTTCCAAGGCG
>FTCZ01003678.1_pt1 | contig 14746 bp, 12 predicted proteins | sample 1658871 | NCBI WGS metagenome assembly FTCZ01 (sample SAMEA3914864, study PRJEB12502) | metagenome | biome: forest; material: soil | place: USA | collected 2012-03-12 | depth 0.3 m
ATATAGTGTATTGCTAAGACAATACAGTTGTGCGAGGTCAGGAATCATGAGCGAACAGGAATTCGATCAGCTTCGGCGCGCGATGGTGTCGAACCAACTGCGCACCAACAAGGTGACGGACGCAGCCGTGCTGGCCGCGATCGGCGCCGTGCCGCGCGAGCCCTTCGTCAGCGAAGGGCAGGGAGCGCTTGCCTACCGCGACACCATCGTTCCGATGGGCGAGGGGCGCGGACTCAATCCGCCGATTGCTACCGGGCGCCTGCTCGACGCGGCGGCACCGCAGGCAGGCGAGCATGTCCTCGTCGTGGGCAGCGGCACCGGCTATGTCGCCGCGCTCCTCGCGAAAATGGGCTGCGTCGTGACTGCGCTCGAGGAATCGAAGGACCTGATCGCCCGCGCGAAGACCGCGGTCGCGGGCGTTGTCGGCGTGACCTTGGCGGAAGGGCCACTGACAGCCGGCTGGGCAGCGGCTGCGCCTTATGCGCTCGTGTATATCGATGGCGGGGTAGAGCAGTTGCCCGGTGCGATCATCGATCAATTGGTGGAGGGCGGTCGCCTGGTAGGTGCCGTCATCGAGGATGGCGTCAGCCGCCTCGTCCTCGGGCGTCGTGCCGGAGGTTCCTTCGCCTACGATGCTTTCGCCGATATCGAGACTGCGCCGCTGCCCGGTTTCGCTCGAGAACAGGCGTTCACTTTTTAGAATTACTCAGAGGGGGGAGCATGAGGCAGTCGGGGGTGGTGAAAGCTGGCGCGGCGCTTGTCGCGTTGGCCGCTGGGTGGAGCGTGGGAGCGCGCGCCCAAGCATCGACGCTCACCGACGCCCTGGTTGCGACCTATAGCGGCAATCCCACGCTGACCGCGCAGCGCGCCCAGCTCCGCGCCACGGACGAGCAGGCGGCAATCGTTCGATCCGCCGGCCGGCCGACTCTGGGGGGGACTGCGAACTACACGCAGGGACTGAATGGCCTGCGAGAGCTTCAGGGTTATAATCGTTCGCTGACGGCCGGCGCCCAGCTGAGCGTGCCGCTGTTTCAGGGCGGGCGGGTGCATAGTGCAACGCGCGCGGCGGACAGTCGGGCCGCATCGGGCCGCGAGGCGCTTCGCGCAACCGAAGGAGACGTATTCGTCCAGGCTGTCACGGCCTATATGGACGTGTTGCGCGACCGGGCAATCGTGGATCTCAACGTCAACAACGTGAAGGTGCTGCAGACCAATCTGGATGCGACTAACGATCACTTCCAGGCCGGCGACCTTACCCGGACGGACGTTGCACAGTCGCAAGCCCGACTGGAAGACGGCAAGGCGCAGCTCACCACCGCGCGCAGTCGCCTCGTCGCCAGCGAGGAGAACTATCGCCGAATCGTGGGCCAAGGGGCCGGAGCACTCGACCAGCCACCGCCGCTTCCAGTGCTGCCCGACACGCCGGACAAGGCGGAGAACGTCGCGGTCTCCTACAATCCCGATATTGCTGCGGCCGCGGCTGCCGTGAAGGCGGCGCACTATGACGTGTCGCAGGCACGGGCGAGCCGGATGCCGACGGTTTCAGCTACGGCGGGCACGAACTATTATCGCTACTCGGGGTTCGCCGGGAGCGGCCTCGGAGGCCCAACCGGCAGCGCGCACGGCGACGCGTCGCAGGCGGGTGTCACATTGAACGTGCCTCTCTACCAGGGCGGTTTGCCGGGGGCGCAGGTGCGCCAGGCGCAGGCCTTCGAATCAGCGGCGCTGGAGAATGAAACGGCCACGGAACGGCAGGTTGTTGCCAACGTCCGAGCGGCTTTCTCCTCCTATGCGGCGTCGCTTGAGGTGATTCGGTCGAGCCAGGAGGCGCTCAAGGCCAACACGCTTGCGCTGGAGGGTGTCCGCGCCGAGCAGGGCGCCGGCCTTCGCCAGGTGCTCGATACGCTCAATGCCGAGCAGGAGAAGCTCGGAAGCGAGGTGCAGCTCGTCTCGGCCCAGCATGACGCCTATGTCGCCGGCTTCGCCCTGCTGAATGCGATGGGGTTGGTCAATTACAAGCATCTCGGCCTTGAGGGTGGAGCGCTCTACGATCCGACCATGAACTACCGACACGCCATTCACGCGCGCAGCGACTGGTCGGAGGGTCCCCAGCCACAGCCGGTTGCCAAGCCGACTTACGGACCCCAGCTTGCCCCTGAAAATCCCCCCGTGACTTCGCCAGCGAACTAGGCATAGATTGCAGCCCATGGGGCAGCTTAACCAAGAACCATCGATGGAGGACATTCTGGCCTCTATCAAGCGCATCATAGCCGAGGATAGCGAAGCGGTCGGCGCGCGCGCTCCCCGTCACCGCCGCGAAGCGATGGCGGCCGTCTCGGCCAGTCCTGTCATTGCGTCGGCACGCGAGGAACAGCGGCCCGCGACGGAGGATGATGACATGCCTGACAAGGCTGCAGCCGTGCCAGAGAATGCCGCGGTCGATGATCCTGATCCCGCCCATGATGTTCTGGAGCTGACCAGCCCGATGCCTGAAGTCACCGCCACCGATGCACCGACAACCGAATCCGCTGCGGCGCTGGTTGGGCTGAACGGTCTGCTGTCATCCTCCGCAGCACAGGCGAGCCGCAATGCGTTCGCAGCGCTCTCCCAGATACAGATCCGGGCCGAGGCAGGCCAGGAGAACACGCTGGAGGGGCTGGTCGTCGACCTCCTCCGGCCTATGCTGCGCGAGTGGCTCGACCGCGAATTGCCGACGCTCGTCGAGCGGATGGTTTCGGCAGAGATTTCGAGGCTGAGCGGGCGCGGCTGATACTCGGATTGCGACGCTTGGCATTTGCTATCGGCGCCTGCTAGGCGGGCTCGGTCATGACCGAGCTCTCCAAAACCTTCGATCCCGCCGCCATCGAGGCCCGCTGGTATTCCCATTGGGAGGAAACGGGCCTCTTCCGTCCCGACCGGCCGGCCGCAGAGCCTTTCACGATCGTCATCCCGCCGCCGAACGTGACGGGATCGCTGCACATAGGTCACGCGCTCGACAACACGTTGCAGGACATCCTCGTCCGCCACGCGCGCCTGAAGGGCAAGGATGCGTTGTGGGTGGTCGGCACCGATCATGCCGGCATCGCTACGCAGATGGTCGTCGAGCGGCAGATGAACGCCAAGGGCGAGAAGCGCACCGACCTGTCGCGTCAGGCATTCATTGATCGCGTGTGGGAATGGAAGGCCGAGAGCGGCGGCACGATAACGGGCCAGCTCCGCCGACTGGGTGCCTCGTGTGACTGGGCGAATGAGCGCTTCACCATGGATGAGGGCTTCTCCAAGGCCGTCGTCCACGTCTTCGTAAAGCTCTATGAGCAGGGCCTGATCTATCGTGACAAGCGGCTGGTCAACTGGGATCCGGGCCTCAAGACCGCCATCTCCGACCTCGAGGTTGAGACCCGGGAGATCGCGGGCAAGTTCTGGCATCTGAGCTATCCGCTGGCGGACGGATCTGGCCATATCGCAGTAGCGACCACGCGCCCAGAGACGATGCTCGCCGACATGGCCGTGGCCGTCCATCCGACCGACGAGCGCTACGCGACCCTCATCGGCAAGCAGGTTCGTCTGCCGATCACGGGGCGCCTGATCCCGATCGTGGCCGACGAACATGCAGATCCGGAACTCGGCTCGGGTGCCGTTAAGATCACGCCCGGCCACGACTTCAACGATTTCGAGGTCGGCAAGCGGGCCGGTATCGCGGCATCGAACATGCTCAACATGCTCGATGCCGAGGCACGCGTGGTCCAGACCACCGATGGTCTGATCCCCGCCGAGATGATCGGCCTCGATCGCTTCGAGGCGCGGCGCATGGTCATCGAGCGGCTGGAGGCGGAAGGCGCTCTCACGCAGGTCGAGGATCGCACGATTCAGACCCCGTTCGGCGATCGCTCGGGCGTGGTAATCGAGCCATGGCTCACCGATCAATGGTATGTCGACGCCAAGACGCTCGCCCAGCCGGCGATCAAGGCGGTGCGCGACGGCCGTATCAAGATCGTGCCGGAGACCTGGGCCAAGACCTGGTTCAACTGGCTGGAGAACATCCAGCCCTGGTGCGTCTCGCGCCAGCTCTGGTGGGGTCATCGTATCCCGGCCTGGTATGACGAGGACGGCAATGTCTTTGTCGCCGAGGACGAGGCCGCGGCGGTCGCGAAGGCTGGGCCGGCGCGCGCGCTTACCCGTGATGCGGACGTGCTCGACACTTGGTTCTCCTCCGCGCTGTGGCCGTTCGGCACGCTCGGCTGGCCCGACGTCGATCCGCGCGAGCTCAAGCGCTATCCCAATGACGTGCTCATCTCCGGCTTCGACATCCTGTTCTTCTGGGATGCGCGTATGGCGATGCAGGGGATGCATTTCCTGAACGACGTGCCGTTCCGCACGCTCTACTTGCATGGCCTCGTCCGCGACGCGACGGGCGCGAAGATGTCCAAGTCCAAGGGCAATACGGTCGATCCGCTGGGCCTGATCGATCGCTATGGCGCCGACGCGCTACGCTTCACTCTGGCGGCGATGGAGAGTCAGGGCCGCGACATCAAGCTCAACGAGAACCGCGTCGAAGGCTATCGCAACTTTGCCACCAAGCTCTGGAATGCTGCGCGCTTCCTGCAGGCGAACGGCGTCGGCCCCTCAACCGTACTGGAGGCTCCGACGGCCGACGCGCCGGTGAACCGCTGGATCATCGCCGAGACCGTCGCGACCGTGCAGGCGCTCGATCTGGCGATCGCCGACCTGCGTTTCGACGAGGCGGCCAACACCCTCTACCAGTTCGTCTGGTCGCGTTTCTGCGATTGGTATGTCGAGCTCATCAAGGGTCAGGTCGACGAGGAGACGAAGGCGGTTGCCGGCTGGGCGTTCGACCAGATCCTCGTGATGCTCCACCCCTTCATGCCGTTCATCACCGAGGAGCTGTGGCATGCCGGCGGCCGGAACAGCGATCTGATCGTTGCCCACTGGCCGATGGCGGACGCGCGCGCTCTCGATCCGGACGCGGCGAAGGAGATCGACTGGCTGATCCGGCTGGTGAGCGAGATCCGGGCCGCCCGTGCCGAGCTCAACGTGCCGCCGGGCGCGCGGCTGCCGCTCCATGTTCGCGATGCGGGCGAGGGGACGGCGGTGCGCCTCCAGCGGCAGCAGGCGGCGATCGCGCGCCTCGGGCGCGTCGAGATCACCACGGGCGACGCGCCGGCAGCGGCGGCGGCGCAGATCGTCGTGGACGAAGCGACCTACGTGCTGCCGCTTGAGGGCGTGATCGACATCGAGGCCGAGCGTACCCGTCTGGCCAAGGGCAAGGCGGCGGCGGAGAAGGAGCGCGATGGATTGGCGGGTCGCCTCTCCAATCCAAGCTTCATCGAGCGGGCCAAGCCAGAGGCCGTCGAGAAGGCCCGCACCGATCACGCGGATAAGGCGGCCGAAGCCGAGCGCTTGGGCGCTGCGCTGGCAAGGTTGGGCTGAACCCATTCCAAGCGGCGATGGCGGGCCTCGCCTTCGCCGCGCGGCCGCCAAGGTTGCCTGGACGCACCCGACCATTCACAAGCATCGCGCAGGAGGGGATGATGGCGGATAGCGAAGCGGCACCGACGCGCGAGCGGGTGCATGGCGGACGGGATCTCACCAACGGGCCGATCGCGCGCACGCTGCTGCTGTTCGCCTTGCCGACTCTCGGCTCAAATGTCCTTCAATCGCTGAACGGATCGATCAACGCGATCTGGGTGGGGCGTTTTCTGGGCGAGGACGCGCTGGCGGCGACGTCGAACTCCAATCTCGTGATGTTTCTGATGTTCTCGGCGATCTTCGGCTTCGGCCTCGCCGCGACCATCCTGGTTGGACAGAACATGGGTCGGCGGGATGTGGAGGCGGCAAGGCGGGCCTTGGGTACCGCAGTAGGGCTTTTCGCCATTGCCTCCACCGGGATATCGATCGCTGGCTATTTTGCTTCGCCGATCATTCTCCACGCACTCGCAACGCCGGCCGGCGCGTTGCCGTTGGCGGAGGCTTATCTACGCGTCATCTTTATCGGCCTACCGGGCTCTTTCCTGCTTGTGGTGCTGACGATGGGGATGCGGGGTACCGGCGATTCGATGACGCCCTTCCGCATCATGATCCTCAACGTGGCCCTCGATGCCGGGCTCAACCCGGTATTCATCCTGGGCCTGGGACCGGCGCCGCGCATGGGAATCGCGGGTTCGGCTACCGCGACCGCGCTGGCCGCCTATCTGACCCTCACCGCGCTCATCGTCGTCATCTACGCGCGCGATCTCACCGTCCGCCTGCGCGGCCGCGAGCTGCGCTGGCTGATCCCGGATCCCGCCTTGCTCAAGGTGATCGTCGCCAAGGGCATCCCGATCGGCCTGCAGATGTTTGTGATCTCCGGCGCCAGCCTCGCCATGATCGGGCTAGTCAATCGCCAGGGCGTGGACGTGACCGCGGCATACGGCGTCACGCTCCAGCTCTGGACCTACATTCAGATGCCGGCGCTCGCGATCGGTGCGGCTGTGTCAGCGATGGCGGCGCAGAATATCGGCGCCAATCTTTGGGCGCGGGTCGATGCGATCACGCGCTCGGGCATTCTCGCCAATCTGGCGATCACGGGCGCGCTGATCCTGCTCGTTACGCTGGTCGACCGGCCGGTGCTGGCCCTGTTCCTGGGCGGTGACAGCCCGGCGCTTCCGATCGCACGGCATATCCACCTGATCGCGAGCTGGTCCTTCCTGATGTTCGGGGTGACCATGGTGATCTTCGGTACGGTGCGAGCCAACGGTTCCGTGATCGCGCCGCTGGTGATCCTGTTCGTTGCCATGTTCCCGATACGCCTCGGCTTCGTCTTTGCGCTGCTGCCGCACATGGGTCGGGAGGCCTTGTGGTGGACGATGCCGCTTGGCTCGCTGGCTTCGATGCTGATGGCGCTCGGCCATTATCGCGCTGGCGGCTGGCGTAAGCTGCATATGCGCACCGTGAGTCCGCGCGAGGCCGCGACGCAGGTGACCGGTTAAGGAACGGCCACGCGGATCGCACGCGACGCGATGCGGGCGAGGATGGGCGTCTCCGCGAGCACCTCGCCGTCAATCGAGATCGGCAGGGGAGGGTCTGTCACAATCGAGATGGCCCTGTCGCTGAACTCGCGCACCGTGCGCTTCCGCGCCTTGTGACGGAGCAGGCTCAGTGTCCAGTTCCAGACGAGGTGGCGACGCCGCTCCCCCGTCACCGCTTGCACCACGATGCGGCCCGAATCGACATCAGCCTCGTCGATCAGCTCGACTCCGCCATGAAACGACCCATTGGCTATACGCACCTCAACTGCATCGAAGCTCTCCACCTTCTTTCCCGCGCCGATGGTGAGGCGGAAGGGTTTAAACCGAACGAGCTGGCGAGCGGCCCAAAGCAGATAGCCTGGCCGCCCCAGCCACGCCTTGAGCCCGTGCGGCACGGTCTCCGCAATCTGTGAAGCGATTCCGATGGTAGCGCAGTTCGCGAAATAGTCGCCGTCGATCGTTCCAAGGTCGATCCGACGCGGCCGTCCGTTTGCAATTACGCCGACGGCGCCGGCTAGATCGAGCGGTACGCCGAGCGTTCGGCAGAAGCTGTTGGCTGTGCCCAGCGGCAGCAGCGCAAACACCGTTTTAGAGTCGACGAAATGATCGACCGCGCAGGAGACGGATCCATCACCGCCGCCGACGATCACCATCGGTGCACCGCTTTCCACAGCCTCGCGAACTTGATCGGCCAATGTTCCCGGATCACGCACGGCGCATGCCATCGACAGTCGAATTCCCGCATCGTCGAGCAGCCGGCAAGCCTCACGGAACAGGCGGCGCCCTTTGCGCGACTTGGTGTTGACGATGAGTGCAGCGGTACGGGGCAGGCGATCGTTCACGACGTTAAGGAACTGAAAAAGCAGCCTCTTTGTTCCCACATGTCATAACTTGAGGTTAGGCCTCTGACGGAGAATGGAAAATGAAGGGCATTCTGCTTTGGCTGGTAGGCATCCCGATCCCGATCATCATCCTGCTTTATCTGTTTCACGTTCTCTAAACGCGCTTCGCGCGCGACCTTGGATCGTGCAGGGTGGCGGCGTGACCGCCGCGCATCGATCCGCCCCGTTTTTGCGCCTGACCTCCGACAATGAGGCGCAGATTGTCGACAGGCCTCTGGCCGTCGAAACGCCCATAGCCATAGAGATTGATGGCATCGGCTATGCCGTCATGATGGCTACACCGGACGCGCTCGAGGACTTCGCCACGGGTTTTTGCCTCGCCGAACGACTGATCGAGACGTCCGCCCAACTGCTTGCCATCGAGCCGGCTGAGGTCGAACGCGGCGTCCTACTGCGTCTGTCGCTCGTCCCCGAGATACGCGGCCGGGTGATCGAACGCGTGCGCCACAGAATTTCGGAATCCTCCTGCGGCTTGTGCGGCATCGAAAATCTGGAGCAGGCGCTTCGGCCGCTTCCGGTTGTCCCTGTCCCGTCCGAACCGATCGCAAATGCTGCCGTGTTCCGTGCACTGGCAGAGATTCGCGATCATCAGCTACTCGGCCGTGCCACGGGCGCGGTCCACGCCGCTGCACTGTGCGACAGGTCGGGAGCAATCCGACTGGTGCGCGAGGATGTCGGTCGGCACAACGCTTTCGACAAACTGACAGGAGCAATGGCCCGACAAGGGATCGCATGGGAAGGCGGCTTCGCGCTCACCACGGCACGACTTTCCTACGAACTCGTCGAGAAAGCCGCACTCAGCCTCTGCCACACTCTGGTCGCCATCTCGGCTCCTACCGCGCTCGCCATCGAACGGGCTGCTGAGGCCGGGATACGGATCATCGCGCTCGCGCGCCCGGACGCGATGCTGGAAGCATGGCGCCCGAGTAGCTAGATGGATTGCATGACGGCTTCTTTCCCCGCGCTCCGCCTGCGCCGCACGCGCGTCGCTCCCTGGTCCCGCCGCATGGTCGCCGAGAATGTGCTGACTCCGGGCGATCTTATCTGGCCGCTGTTCATCGCGGAAGGCGAGGGCATCGAGGAGCCGATCGCGACGCTGCCTGGAGTCTCACGCTGGTCGGTCGACAACATTGCCGCGCGGGCGCGCGAGGCTCGCGAACTCGGCATCCCCTGCATCGCACTCTTCCCTAACACGCCCCAGAATCTGCGGACTCCAGACGGTCGCGAGGCGCTCAATCCCGACAATCTGATCTGCCGCGCCGTCAAGGCGATCAAGGATGCCGCACCGGAGGTCGGAGTGCTCACCGACGTCGCGCTCGACCCCTATACCGAGCATGGGCACGATGGACTGGTCGACGCGACGGGCTATGTCCTCAACGACGAGACGAGCGAGATCCTCGTCGCCCAGGCGCTGGTGCAGGCGGAGGCCGGCGCCGACATCATCGCACCCTCGGACATGATGGATGGTCGTGTCGGCGCGATCCGATCAGCACTGGAGGCGGGGGGGCATCGCAATGTCCAGATCATGGCCTATGCCGCCAAATATGCCTCGGCCTTCTACGGCCCTTTCCGCGACGCCGTCGGCTCGCGCGGCCGGTTGAAGGGTGACAAGCGGGGCTACCAGATGGACCATGCCAACGCCGAGGAGGCCCTGCGCGAGGTGGCAATGGATCTGGCGGAAGGGGCGGACACCGTGATGGTGAAGCCCGGCCTGCCCTATCTCGACATCATTCGTCGGGTGAAGGATCGCTTCGAAGTCCCTGTTTTCGCGTACCAGGTCTCGGGCGAATACGCGATGATCGAGGCCGCGGTCGCGGCCGACATGGGGGATCGCGATGCGCTGGTGCTGGAGACGCTGCTGGCGTTTAAGCGCGCGGGGTGCTCGGGCGTGCTGACTTACCACGCCGCCCATGCCGCGCGGTTGCTTGGCGCATGATCGAAACCGAGCGACTTGTCCTGCGCGCGTGGCAGGCGCGAGACCGCGAGCCTTTCGTCGAGATGGGCCGTTCGCCCGCTGTGATGGAATACCTCGGCGGTCCGGCCTCGGCAGACGACGTGGACGCCAGCATCGAGCGCGTCCGTGCCTGCCAGGCCGAACATGGTCATTGCTTCTGGGCGATCGAGCGCAAGTCGGATGGCGCGTTCCTCGGCTTTTGCGGGTTGAAGCGCGGCAATGTCGGGCCGATCGACGGCGAGGTCGAGATCGGCTGGCGCCTTCGCGAGGACGCGTGGGGCCAGGGCTATGCCAGGGAGGCGGCTGTCGCGAGCCTTGCCTGGGGCTGGGCCAATCTCGACGCGGCCCGCATTGTGGCAATCACTGTGCAGGCCAACAGGGCCAGTTGGGGGCTGATGGAGCGGCTCGGCATGACGCGGCGGCCGGACATGGATTTTGGCCATCCGCTGTTCCCGGAGGACCATCCGCTTTATCGTCACATCACCTATGTGATCGAGCGGCTGGCTGCCTGAGCCGACCCTTGCCGTGAGACTGACGGCGCCGCCGTTACGCGCCCATCAGATGCAGTGCCACCTCGCGCCGGTGCGGACGCCTGCGATGCTCGAACAGGTAGATGCCCTGCCATGTCCCGAGCACCGGGCGCCCGTTCGTGACAGGGATCGACAGCTGCACCTGGGTCAGCGCCGCGCGGAGATGCGCCGGCATGTCGTCCGGCCCTTCATCATCGTGCCGGTAGCGATCCGGATCCTCCGGTGCGAGCTCGGCGAAGAAATCCTGCAAGTCCGCCCGCACCTCCCGCGCCGCGTTCTCCTGGATAAGAAGCGACGCGGAGGTGTGGCGGCAGAACAAGGTAAGCAGACCCTCACGCATCCCTTGCGCTTCCACCCAAGCCAGCACCTCGTCGCTGAACTCGACGAGGCCCTGGCCGTGGGTTTCGACACGCAGGAGGCCGGAGGCCTGCCTCATGCCTTCGCACCTGCGATATACTCGTCCACCACGGCCGGCAGCAGCTCGAGCGGCACGCCGCCTGTCTTGACCACCACATCGTTGTAGGCGGCGAGGTCGAACTTGGGGCCCAGCGCGGCCTTGGCATGATCGCGCAGGCGGACGATCTCGTTATGACCGGTCTTGTAGCCGCAGGCCTGCCCCGGAGACGCACAGTAACGGTCCGTCTCGCTGGTCATCGCATCCTTGCCCTTGCCACTTTCGCCCGACAGAAACGCAACCGTTTGCTCGCGGCTCCAGCCCATCGCGTGCAGGCCAGTGTCCGCCACGAGCCGGCAGGCGCGGAATTGTTGCGCCTGGAGATAGCCGATCCGGCTCCAGGGATCGTCATCATAGAGGCCGCTCTCGTCAATCAGCTGTTCGGCATAGAGCGCCCAACCCTCGACAAAGGCGTTGAAGCCCATCAGCGAGCTGATCGTCGGCACCTCGGCATGATGTTCTGCGAGATAGGCGAGCTGCCAGGTGTGCCCGGGAAGCCCTTCGTGCGCAGTCAGCGTCGCCAGTTGGTAGCGCGGCCAGAGCGCGGTGGACTTCAGATTCACATAATAAATCGCCGGCCGGGAGCCATCGAGCGACGCCGGGTTCATGTAGCCGAGCGCGGCACCATCCTGGATGTCCGGCGGCACGCGCTTCACCATCACGTTGGCCTTAAGACCGAGGTGGCTGAGCTTGGGGATCATCGGACGCACCGCCGCGATACGGCCATTCAGATAGGCGATGAGCTGCGCGCGGCCCTCGTCCGTATCAGGGAAAAGGAAACGCGTATCCTTGTTGAGCGCCGTGACCCGCTCGCCGACCGTACCCTTCGACAGGCCTTGCGCCTTGAGCAGCGCATCCATTCGCGCCTTGATCTCCTCGTTCTGGGCGAGGCCAATCCTGTGAACTTCTGCTGCGGACTGGGTAGTCGTTGTCCCGAGACGGAGGGCCCAGTGGTAATAGGCTTCGCCGTCGGGCAAACGCTGGACGCCCGCTGTCATCGGGGCATTGGCGGTTGTCGCGCTGAACACCGCGATCTGCCGATCGAGGGCAGGGTAGACCATTGTCTCGATGATCTTCGCCGCCCGCGCGCCATAATCACCTGACAGGCCGAGCGCCTTTGTCCTCTCGGTCAGATGGGTGACAAGGCGCTGCTGTGCCGGGGGCACCCGACGAAAATCTTTTAGAATTCCCAGCGCGTTGTCGGCGATGAACCTGGGCGGCACCACGCCCGATGCTGCACGGGCACGGATTAGCGCGGTCTCCTCGTCAATCTTCCGTGCAAAGGCTGCAATGCGAGCGACGTAGGCCTCCGCGTCCGCCTTTTTCTCTACCTTGTGCTGGGAGACGAGGAATTCCGGAACGCCGGTGACCGCGCCGTTCTGCTGGCTCACGACATAGGGCGACGTTCCGCCCGCGAAGCCCGCGGCTGCACCTCCCCCATAACGGAAGGCGGTGCCGTCCAATCCGCGCTCGGTGGCGTAGCGAACGGTGTCGAATCGCAAGCGATCCGTCTGGGACAGCGAAGCACGGTTCACCTTGATCAGTCGCGCATGGATCGAGCGAACGAGGGCGTCGGTCTTCTCGATGCCCGCTTGCGAACTGGCGTTGAGCTGCCCCTTCAGCACAGCACGCGATCCGCTATCGAGGCCTAGCGAGGTCGCATTCTCGGGCAGCAGAAGAAGCAGCTCGTCGGCGAATCTGGCCAGCAGGTCCGAGAATGGAGTGCCCGCTCGAGCGTCGGCATACGCGGCGCCGGGCAATAGGGAAAAGGCGCTTCCGGCTGCGGCCGCGTGAAGCAATTGGCGGCGATCAAGGCGCGCGAAATCAAGCATCAGGCTTACTCTCCTTATGTTTATGTCAGGCCAGCGCGGCGACCCAGCGGTCGCCAATCTGCTGGAGGATCTCGAGCGGCACACGCCCATGCTCCAGCACCGCATCATGGAAGGTCTTGATATCGAAGCGAGTGCCTAGCCTTGCCTTCGCCTTGTCGCGGATTCCTACAAATACCGAGTGTCCGAGCTTGTAGCTCGCCGCCTGCCCGGGCGTCGCGCAATAGCGCTCCACTTCGCGGGTAGCGAAGCCCGGCGCTTCGCCGTCCTGCTCGACGAAATAGGCGATCGCCTGCTCCCGGCTCCAGCGCAGATGATGGATGCCGGTGTCCACCACGCAGCGGTTGGCGCGGAAGAGCTGGAACTTGAGATAACCGAGCCGTCCGAGCGGATCGTCATCATACATGCCAATCTCGTCGGCGAGCTGCTCGGCATAAAGGGCCCAGCCTTCGCCATAGCCCGAGAAGCCACCGGTCTTGCGGATCAGCGGCAGTGCATTGTTGGAAAGCGCGAGGCCGCCTTCCATCTGATGCCCGGGCAAACCTTCGTGATAGACGGTCGTTGCAAGGCAGAATTTCGGCCATTCGGCGCTGTCGTGCAGGTTGAAATAGACCAGCCCCGGCCGCGAGCCATCGAGCGCTGGTGACTGCGAAAAGGCCGACGCAGCTCCAGCTTCGGTCTGGAGCGGGACGCGCCGCACTTCGAACTTATAGGGCGGCACCCTACTGAAGACACTGGGGAGTTTTCCACGGATCGCATCGAGCCGGGCGTTGCAGTAGGCGATCGCCTGCACCTTGCCTTCGTCCGTGTTCGGATAGAGCTGGCGAGGGTCCTTGTAGAGCGCAGCCATGCGCTCACCGACCGTGCCCTTCGTGAACCCCTGCGCCTTCAACAGACCGTCGAGACGCGCGGAGATCGACCTGGCCTGATCCAGCCCGAATTTATGAACTTCGTCCGGGGAGAGCGCTGCGGTTGTCGTGGTACGGAGCGCAGTCGCGTAATAGGCCTCGCCGTCCTTGAAACGCCAAACGCCGGCATCATGCAGCGCCCGTGTGCGCAACTCGCGGACGAACGCAATTTGTCGGTCGAGGGCTGGACCAATCTTCTGGTCGTAGAGAGCGGCCGCTCGCCCGCCATATTGGTCGCCAAGCCCCTTTTCCTTCGATCGTTTGGTGATCGACGTGACGACGAGCGCCTCCGCAGCAGGCACCCGCGTCCTGGTCATCTGGGCGAGCGTCGTTTCGAGGAGGAAGTCGGGTGGCACCACCCCCAGGCCGGCGTCGTGCTTCATTCGCGCGCTGTTGGCGTCGAGCTGGACGGCGTAGGCGTCAAGGCGCGACAAATAGGCCTCGGCATCTTCCTTCGTCTCGATCCGATGCTTGGTGTCGAGGAAATCCGGTACCGACTGATAGGCACCGGTGAGCTGGCTCACCGCATAAGGGGAGGGACCAAAGGACGATCCGCCGAAATCGAATTCCTGTATCGCGGCGGCCGAACGGCGCGTGTAGAGCACGGTTTCGTAGTCGATCCGATCGCCCTCGGAGAGAGACGTCGGATCGACCCTTGCGAGTGTCGCGAGATCCGCCTGCGTCGCGGCGCGGTTGGCGGCTCGGCCTGCATCGCTTTCGTCCGAAAGCTGGGCTCGGAGATCCTCGTTGGCGCCCTTGTCGAGGCCCAGCAGCGTGGCGGTCTCGGGATGCAGCCGCAGGCTCTGCTGAAGCATTTGATCGAACAAGGCGCGTAAGGCTGGCGAGGATGCAGACGTCGGGACAACCGCAGCACGTGCCCAGCCTGGCAGACTGGCGGCCGCACCAAGCGTAGACGCGGAAAGCAAAAGCGCACGCCGATCGAGCATGTTGAAGATCCCCTTTGCCCCCCACGTGCGACGCTAGGCCGAGGGAATGCCTCCGGGCAAGAGGCGACGGGGCTGCGATCGGCGTCGACTGGGCCTGCGCCAGCTTCGGGAGAGAGGAGAGGTCGTCCCCCCGCGGGTTTGGGGGGAGCGGGGGGACGACCAGTAGGCCGGCGGGGGCGGGGAGGAGCGGTGCCGGC
>FTCZ01004366.1_pt1 | contig 14745 bp, 17 predicted proteins | sample 1658871 | NCBI WGS metagenome assembly FTCZ01 (sample SAMEA3914864, study PRJEB12502) | metagenome | biome: forest; material: soil | place: USA | collected 2012-03-12 | depth 0.3 m
CAAGCGCGCTAGCGGCGCTCGACATTTGGGGCCAGGCGATTGCATTTCGGTTTCGAGACATTCCAGCCGGATCAGGTCGTTCGCCATGACCGTGTAGATGGCCGTTCAAGCCATCGGGGTGATGGTCTGCGCAATCCGAAGCCCGAAACGAGCCATTCGCCATTCGCGGTCGAGCGCGACAGCCTGATTGCGGAAGTTTTCGAGCGCCTGCCTTGCGGCGTCATCATCCTTGATGCCCAGCGCAACATCATCGCCACGAATCAGATTGGCGAGGCATTGCTTGCAAAGCCTTCGAGCGGACTGTTCACCCGCAACGGCCGGCTTGAACCGGCAAATCCGCAGCAAGCCGCTTTATTGCGGAAGTTGGTCGCGTCAGCCTGTTCAAGCGACAAAGGCTCGGCCAATCAAACGATGCTCCTGTCCGGTACCGGCGAGCAGCCTGCCTTTTCCCTTGCGATCGCATCACTCAATGCGTCGAGCAACCGGGATGACGACGAAGGCGGCAGGGCAGTCATTTTCATAAAAGCGCTCTCTCTTGACCTGCCTTCGGCATTTTCCGGCCGGCTTCAGGCGCTTTTTGGACTTTCGGCCAAGGAAGCCAGTCTCGCGACGATGCTGGCCGAAGGCTACGCGTTGAAAGAGGCAGCGAGCGCACTTGGTGTCCGCTTCGCCACCGCGAGATCGTATCTCGAAAGTATTTTCCAGAAGACCGCGGTCAATCGCCAGGGACAGCTCGTTGCGCTGCTGAGAACAGTCCAACCACTCGAATAGTGATGATCATTCTGCCGCCGGACAAACTCCTGCGTCGTAGGAGTTCCCGGCGATTTTATCCAGGAAGGAGAAGTGAAGTGTTGCAAGTCGAGCGACAAAAAGCTGGCCGCAAGCAGGAATACGACTGGTCTCTGGTGGAAATAGAGACATTGCGACTGATGGACAGCAATGGCGATTTCGATCGATCCAAACGATCGTGGAACGCTCAGGCTCGCCTCGAAGACGCCTTGCTCGACTTCTGCGAGCGCAAACTTGGCCGCGAACCGAGCCCCGCAGCCCTGCGCCGCAATCTTTCCGTCTGGCTCGAAACATGGCGATCGTCACGATGCGCGGCGGCAGAATAGCCAGCATTTCCGATCGGCGTTGGAGCCACGAGTTTTTTAGCGAATTGACATAACCGACCTGAACCCATTGCCGATGGTTTGGGTCGATCACCAAACGCGAAACCAATCCGAAGCCCGCCCACGCAAGCTGTAACCTTCCCGCTACCCGCCGGTATAAGGGGTAAAGCTGGAGCGGCAGGTTGGATATCGACACGGACATTCGCGCAACCGCTGCCGGCAACCAGGCGGCCTTCGCACGGATCGTCGAGGCGTATCAGCACAGGCTGTTCGGCTATCTCGGGCGGATGGGGCTCGATCGCGCGACGGCCGAGGATATCGCGCAGGAAACGCTGCTGCGGGTCTGGCGCAATGCCGGGCGGTTCGATCCGCGCCTGAGCAGCCTCGCCACCTGGATACTGACGATCGCCCGCAACCTGGCGCTGAATCATCTGTCGCGCCCGATGCGCCGCAGCGAAATCACGATGGGCGAAGCGCCCGTCGATATTCGTTCGGACCTGCCCCTACCCGATGAAGCCTATGCCGCCAAACAGCGGCAGGCCCGATTGCAGGTGGCGTTGAGCCATCTCTCCCCTGCGGATCGCAGCTTGCTGGCGGCAAGCTATGTCGAGGGGCTCGATCTCACCGAAATCGCCCGTATCGAAGCTTGCTCGCCCGGCGCCGCCAAGGTGCGGCTGCACCGGGCACGAAACCGGCTTCGCCAGCTTCTGGAGAATGACGATGGCTGAAGATATCGACGACCTCATGGGCGCGGCAGGTTTCGCGCCCCCGGCCGGTTTCGCACAGCGCATGACGGCGCTGGCGCGCGCGACGCCGCAAACGGATACGCGGCCATTGGCCATTCGCCTGTGGCAATGGCTGTCTCTGGGCATCGGCGCCGGGCTCGGCGCCCTGTTGCTCGGCGAATTCGTCTTCTTCGCCTTTGTCACCGTCGGCGCGCAGTGAATCCGCGACGCTTCAATCATATCCGCCGCTGTTCAGGCAGATGGAGCCCATCATGACGACCCTCAGCACCACGCCCGATGATTTCCAGCCGCGCCGCCCGATGGCCGCCGCGCTGCTCTCGCTTGCCTTGCCCGGCCTAGGCCAGCTCTACAATGGCGAATTGAACCGGGCGCTCTGGCTCTTTCTCTGCTTTACCCTCGCCGGGGTGCCCGGCGTCCTGCTCGCGGCGCTCTACGTTCCCTCGGCCCTCATGCTGCCCGTGCTTGTCACAGCCGTGTTGTTGACACTCGGCATCTGGCTCTTCGCCATTATCGATGCCTGGCACGGCGCCAGGATGCGACAGGCCTATATGCGCCGCGACTGGCAGGTGAGCGGACTCTATGTCCTGCTGTTTCTTGCCGGGCACGCGGCAATCACCGGGCTGCTTGTCGTGCCCATGCGGCAACATCAGGTGCAGGCGTTCAACATTCCAAGCGCCAGCATGGGGCCGGGCATCCTGGCCGGCGATTATATCTTCGCCGACAAGCGCTACAATTGCCCCGGCTGCAAGGGCCTGGTCAGCACAGGCGATATCGGCATCTTCGTCTATCCGAACGATCGCTCCGTCTATTACATCAAGCGAGTGATCGGCCTGCCAGGAGACCACGTCACGATCAAGGGCCATGAGGTCGCCATCAACGGACACAGCCTGACGCGGGAAGAGACCGCCAATGGCGACCGGATCGATGTGACCGAACAGTCCGGCGAACGAAGCTGGCGCGTGCGCTGGAACAAGCCGATATCTGTCGATGTCGATCTCGTCGTGCCGCCCGGCCAGATTTTCGTGCTTGGCGACAACCGCACGCTCAGCACCGATTCCCGCCAGTTCGGTACTGTGCCGCTGCCCGATCTCGTCGGAAAGGCCCGGCAAATCTGGTTCTCGTCGGGGCCGGAGGGCATCCGCTGGAACCGCTTCGGCAAGGTGGTGGAATGAACTGCGGCGCGGACGGATGGCGGAGCGGAACCGAATTTGTCGAGCGGCCGAACATCCGGCCGCAATTTGGCAGCGGTTCGAAAAAATGCTTGAACGCTTGAGACCGCGCTTTCCCGACCTTCACAAATCGGGCGGCCGACAGCCGCCATCTCCAGAGCCTTCGTCATGAAATCCCCTTCCCTGCCCTTGCATCCCGAGCCCTCGGGCTGGAACGCCATGTTGCCGGCGAGATTGCCAAAAGAACCAGCGGCGGGAGAGATCACGGCGAAATACGCTGTTATCGGCGCCGGTTACACGGGGCTTGGAGCGGCGCGGCGGCTGGCGGAGCTCGATCCTGCCGCCGAGATCGTCGTGCTGGAGGCGACCACCGTCGGCGAAGGCGCTTCGGGGCGCAATTCCGGCTTCATCAGCCCACGCGATTCGACCTTCGGTCTTTCGCCGGCTGATCTTCCACGCGCCGAGGCGATCAACAGCTTCGCGACCGAAGGGTTCGGGCAGGTCCGCGACCTGATTGAGGCGCGGAGCATCGATTGCGGGCTGGTGCGCACCGGTCGCGTGAAAGCCGCGGCCACCGAACAGGGCGAAAGGACCGTGCGAACCCTGCTCGAAGGCGCGCAAAAGCTCAATGCCGAGCATGAATTCCTCGATGCCGCCCGCATGAAGGAGCGCATCGGCAGCCCCTATTACCGCTGCGGGCTCTACACGCATGAGGGTTACCTTCTGCAGCCCGCCGCGCTGATCCGCGGCATCGCGGATGCCCTGCCGGATAATGTGCGGCTTTTCGAGAATTCACCCGTCGTCAGCCTGGATCGCAACGGCAAATGGATTCTGCGGACAGCCAAGGCGCGCGTCACCGCCGAGACGGTGATCCTTGCCACCAACGCCTTCGTAAAATCCTTTGGCTATCTGAGGGATCGCGTGGTCACGATCTACACCTACGCGGCGATCACCGAGGCGATGTCAGCGGAGGATGCCGGCCAACTCGGCGAGGTTGACGCCTGGGGCGTGCTGCCGGCGCATCGTCTCGGCACCACGGTGCGCCGCGTCGGGCCGGACCGGCTGATGGTGCGCTCGCTCTATTCTTACGAACGCGACATGGGTCGACAAGAGGTGCGCGAGGCGCTGACGGGCTGTTTTCGCCGGCGTTATCCCGCGCTTGCGCATGTCGGGCTCGAATATGTCTGGGGCGGCACCACGGGGCTGACGATGAACGGCGCGCCGTTCTGGGGCAGGCTGGATGACAGGCTTTACGCTTCCGCCGGCTGCAACGGCTCCGGCATCGGCAAGGGCACGGTGCTTGGTAAGCGGCTCGCCGAAATGATCGTCACAGGCGATCCGCAGGAAGCGTTGCGCGTGGCTTATGGCGACGCCAACTGGATCGCGCCGGAGCCGTTCCGCACAATTGGTTTCCACGTCGTCTCGGCGCTCGAACGCCGCAAGGCTGGAGCAGAGATGTAACCGCCCCCGAAATGCCGCGATTGCCTGACCTTAGAGCCCGCGGGATGAAACGAGGGAAATGAGATGCGGTCGAGTATCGGGGCGATTGTTTTAGGCTTTTTGGCATCCGTGGCGCTGGCGACGGCGGCCTTGGCCGATGAAAAAGCGGATTTGCAGAAAATCGTCGCGCAGGCGATCGAGCCGATGATGGCGCAGAACGGCATTCCCGGCATGGCCGTCGGCATCGTCGCGAATGGCAGGACCGCCGTCTATAATTTCGGCGTCATGTCGAAGGAGACCAAGGCACCTGTTACCGACAAGACGCTGTTCGAAGTCGGCTCGATCAGCAAGACCTTCACCGCGACACTCACCGCCTATGCGGCGCAAGAAGGCGCGCTCTCGCTTTCCGATAGCGCCAGCAAGTTCCTGCCCGCGCTGAAAGGCAGCGCGCTGGATAAGGTGAGCCTGCTCAATCTCGGCACCCACACGACCGGCGGCATGTCGCTGCAGGCCCCAGACGAGGTCAACAACAACGAGCAGCTCATGGCCTGGCTGCGTGAGTGGAAACCGGGGCACGAGCCCGGCACCTGGCGCACCTATGCCAATCCGAGCATCGGGCTGCTCGGCGTCATCGCGGCGAAGAGCCTGAAGGCCGAGTTTCCGGCACTGATGGCGAAGCAGCTCTATCCGGCGCTTGGCCTCAAGAACACCTGGCTTGCGGTGCCGAAAGCCGAGCAGGTGAACTATGCGCAGGGCTACACCAAGGCCGACAAGCCGGTGCGCATGTCGCCTGGCGTGCTGGCGGATGAAGCCTATGGCGTCAGGACCACCGCATCAGACATGCTGCGCGTGGTTGAGGCCAATCTCGGCACGCTCAAGCTCGACCAGAAATGGCAGCGCGCCGTCACGGCGACCCATACCGGCTATTTCAAGCTCGGCGCGATGACCCAAGACCTGATCTGGGAGCAATATGCCTGGCCAGCCGAATTGAAGGACCTGTTGCAGGGCAATTCGGCGCAGGTCAGCTACGAGGGCAATCCGGTCGAGAAGATCGACCCGCCGCTGCCACCACAGGAGAATGTGCTGCTCAACAAGACCGGCTCGACCAACGGTTTCGGCGGCTATATCGCCTTCATTCCAAGCAAGAAGCTCGGCATCGTCATGCTGGCGAACCGGAACTATCCGAACGAAGCCAGGGCGACGGCGGCTTACGAAATCCTGACAAAGCTGGCGAAATGACGCGAGAAGCGCGCCTTAGCGGTGCTTGCTGATATAGGCGCGCAGCTTCTGCACGGCCGGCTCCGGCGATTGGCGCACCACCAGGCTGTGACTCTCCGGCGCCGAACCATCGTCGGCGCCGTTCTTCAGGCGCACCTCCATCAGTACCGCGAGTTCCTGCCGTGACGGCTCCGGCAGGTCGGCGCGCTTGCTGAGCACCATCTGGAGGACGGTGTCGCCCTTCGATTTCTCGACCAGGATTTCGACGCCGATATCCGAGAAACGCGCGCCATCATTCGCTGAAAGCGTCAGCAGCGTGATGCGCCCGCCCCGCGTGATCAGGATATCGGAGAGGCTGATGGAAATGGTGGCGCGCCGGGCAAGCGATTGCAGCGCTTCCTCCGAACCACGCTCGGCAAGTTTCGTCAGGTCCTTTTCTGAAAGCGCCCGCGAGCGTTCGAGGATCGGCGCGGCGATTTCATGATCGCTCTCGGCGAGCGTCATCAGGATTTTCGGCGGCGCGATCTCGACCCTGGAAAGCGCGGCCGACAATTCGGCAAGCGCGGCTGCGTCCATGTGATCGGCAAGCTGTTCCAGCACGGCATCGAAAAGACGGACAATCTCCGGGCTCGCCTTTGGCATCGCGCCGATGCAAAGCGCCACGGCGCTGCGCAGGATCGAGAGCTTGCGCTCATCGGAGGCGACCGGCAGGCGTTCCTGCAATTCGCGAAGCAACGTGACGGTTGCGATCATGGCCTTCGATCGTGGCGCTATCCCGGATGATTGCTCCTACGCCGGCCGCGTTAAGATTCCTTTGCCCCGCTGCTCGCCACGCTTGAAGGCAGCTAGCGGACGGTCTTGTCCGCCTGCGCGAGAGCGGGAGCAGTAGCGGGCTGATCGATCGTACTGACGATCGTCTCCGCTACGGCCTCGGCCAGCAACGCGTAGCTTGCATCCGTCATATGCAGCCCATCCGCACTGAGCATCTTCTCGCGGTCGAGCAATTTCTTTTCGACCCATTCATGCATCATGTCGGAGCGGCGGATGACAGGTACGCCGAGGTCCTCGCCGACCTTGCGCACGTCATGCAGAAAGCGGTCGGAGCCGGCGATCTTGTCGAGCGTCGGGCACCATTGCGGCTCCATCAGCATCACGTCGATGCCGGCAGCGCGCAGGATGGCGACGCCTTGGCGTGCTTCCTCGTCGAAGCGCTCCAGCGGCACGCCACGGATCGGATCATTGCTGCCAATCTGCCAGATGACGAGATCGGGGCGATCGGCGACGACGGCCGAAAGCCGCTTCATCATGTCGTCGATATCCTCACCGCCAACCCCCTGGTTGTCGACATGCACCGGAAGGGAACCGGCGAAATGCTTGACGAGCAGGCCTTCAAGCTGCGCCGGATAGGCCGCCGCTTCGGAGGAAGCGCCATAGCCCTTGGTGGAGGAGGAACCGAGCGCCACGATTCTGAGCGAAGGCTTGGCGCTGCGCAACGCCGTCGCCACATGCGGCAGCGGCGATTTCGGCGCCGCCATGCCCAACCCCGGCATGAGTGAAGCGCCTGCGATAACCAGGCTGCGGAAAATGTTGCGGCGACTACGCTTGGGCTTGCCGGCTTTCTGCCTTTTCGTCTTCGTCATACGGTTCTCCGCATCCGGTCTTCGATCAGCGGCGCATCGGCTTTCGTGCCAAAACGGCCAAGCTGCGAGGGTTTCTTCTCAAGTAGATAACTCAATGCAAGCAGAATGCCGAATCCGGTTACATTGATCATTATCTGCATGGTTACTCCTTCGCCCCAAGTACGGAAGGCAAGCCGTCCGAACAGCGCGAGCACCGTGCCTGTGGCGAAGATTTCCAGTGAATGCCGGCCGCAACGCAGCAGCGGCGTGAAAATCCAGGCTTGAGACCAGCGTTCGAGCCGTTTTGAGGTCAGCGCGAGATAGACCATGGCCAGCGCATCGAGCAGGCGAAGCGGGCTGAGGTATACTTTCGGATCATTGAAGAAGCTGAGCGGCCTCAACTCATCCAGCCAATTATTCGACCATAGGTGGCCGGGTGCTGCCGCGATAAGGGCGAAAAGCAGATAAAACCGGCAGGCGCGCGACAGACCGCGTGAGCGTGGAAGGCCACCATGCTTCGCCGAAACCAGGGCCATCGCCGCGCCGATGACGAAGATGAATTGCCAGGCGAAGGGATCGAACATCCATTCGGTGGTTTTCGCCAGATCGACCCGATTGGTGAGGTTGAAGCGGGTGAGATTGGCGGCGAGATAGATCGCAAGCGAAGCAAGCAACGTTATGCGAGGCATCCGGCTGAGGCCGACATAAACCAGCGGAAACGCCGCGATGAGGATGAGATAGAGCGGCAGGATGTCGAGATAGGCCGGAAGCGCGGAAAGCATGACGCCTCGCATCGCGCCGTGCAGGCCATCTTTGAGCATCGGGCCAACGATGATCGCCTCGTAGCCGGCGCTGCTCGTCCAGGCGAGCACCACGACCAACGTCACCAGCATCAGCGCGACCTGCACGCCGTAAAGCTTGATGCAGCGATTGAAGACCTTGATGAAGCCTGCCTGGTAGCCGCGGCGCGCGAAGACGCGACCGTAAGCCGCCATGGCGGAAAAGCCGGCGACCAGCACGAAAAGCTCGGCCGCATCGGAAAAACCGAAATTCCTCAGCGTGAAATCACCAAGGACGTTGCCGGGAACATGATCCACGAAGATCATCAGCAATGCGGCGCCTCTCAGGAGGTCTACACGCGTATCCCGCTGGCTTGCGCCACTCTCTTCTACCGTATTCATGCGCCGCTCTTTCAGGCAGACGCCCCCGTGCTGCATCATCTCGATCACGGGGTGAACGCGGCAAGTACCGGAAGGGTTTCCTCACGCTCTCGTGACAGCACGAGAGCGTGAGCGAAAACCCTCGCGCCCTTACGAGCGGTGATGGCGGCGATGATGACGGTAATAGCGATGACGATGGTAACGCGGCACGCTGGTGCGCTGCGGCACGCCCATTACGCCCTTCACGCCACCGGCCACGCCGCCCACGACGCCACCGACAACCGCACCGGCGCCGGCGCCGACAGGACCTGCCGCCCGGTTGCCGACATTGGCGCCTTCCGCCGCACCGCGCGGCACACCCTGCGCGACCGCCGCAGCGGGGATGAGGAGAGCAAGGCTGGCTGCTAGAGCAAGAGCGCGGAATTTCATGGGTATGTTCCTTGAATTGAGCCGTTCAGCATTCGCCAAGCGGCCATGGCGGCGATAGGAACGACGGCGGCGCTGTTTTGTTCCGTGCTAATGGCGGAGCAATGGCGCTGCAAATCAAGACGCTGAAGACCGCCGCCATTCCGCATCCACCAAACTGCTTCGTATCGAAGTCGCGCGCGGCTATGCTGCCCGGCAATCAGCCTGGATCGCATTCCCCCAAGATGGCTCAGTCAGCCGCCTTGGAATGCGCTGTCCGGAGAAGCAAGTTTCAGGAAGAGGCGTCCAATGCTCGAGAATATCCATCCGCTTGATGGTACGCCTCTGGTGAAGGTCGAGCCCGAGAACCGCATTGTGGTGCTCGCTCGAACGATCCAGGCGGATGATTCCGGCGCTGAAACGGCTCTGAAAGACAGCACTGCCAATTGGGCGCGCCTTGGCGAGATGTGCATCGGACAGGCGCTTTATCGACACCGGTCCGTCTTCCAGGGCGCTTCCGATGCACTCGTCTGGAGCCATCTCGAACTCAGCTATTTTCGCGATATCGTTCCGGCGGAAGTCATCCACGAACTGGTGAGCGCGCGGCAACCGGCACAAACGCGACTGCTCCGCGCGGAGATTCTCCTGACTACGCCCTCCGCCTTCGTCATGCCGCAAGGCTGGCGCGGCACAGCAGACCGGCCCGAACGGCAGGCGTCACTGGAATATATCGACGTACAGCCGGCATATCTCAGCCGATACAGAGAGATCATGCGAAACTATATCGGCCCTGCGGCGGCAAAACTCGTTCAGGCGAATGGGATAGGGACGTTCAGGACGATGGAGACGGCGGCGGTGCTCCACCATGACCCCTCCCTGAAAACCGACTGGAATCAGATTCATCTCTGCGAGGTGGAAGCCAAAGGCTTCAGCGGGTTCGGTCAGGCGTTCGATGCCGCGCTCCGCGAGATTTCACCGGATGGCGGTTTCATGGGCGTCTTCGCCGGCCTTGACCGCATGCGGACAATCCCGCGCTGGACCTTCAATGACGCCGTGGTGGAGGCTGATGCAGCCCTTGCTCAGGAGAATAGGAGCCGCCGCGTGAGGAAGTTTCCGTCAACTTGCACGCGCTATCGCCGCGCCACCACAACCAGATAGCGGCAAAGCTGCGCGCCCTCGTTGCGGAACACGCAATCAGCCGGCGCACCGAGTTCCAGGCAATCGCCTGCCTCGAGCCGATGTAGACCAGCACCTTCTTCGAAATAAAGTGTACCGATCTGTACAAGAATCTGTTGACGAATGAAGGCGTAAGCGTTGGCCGGATACGCGACGCTCGCACCTGGCGGCAATTCGACCGCCGTCAGCTCCAGCGCGCCATCATTTGGCGGTGAAAGCGCCCGCCTGACATAGCCGCTTGCGGGATCGCGCCATTCCGGCTGGTCGGCGGCACGACGTAGCCGATTGCGATTTCCCTCGGCCCGCGCCAGCAATGTGGAGACAGTGAGGCTGAATGCACCCGAGAGTTTACCAAGAAGTACAGCGGTTGGGCTTGCTTCCCCACGCTCGATCTTGCTGATCATGGCGCGCGACACACTGGAACGAGTTGCGAGGTCGCTGATGCTCCAGCCTCGCCCTTCCCGTTCGAGCCGCAACCGTTCAGCCAGCCTTGACGCCAGATCGTCCATCATAGTAGCGTTTTTGTTATTATAGTTTCAGGAACGAGGCAAGATGCCGATCCGTTCAGTTTTCACAGGGAGAGCGGCAAGGTGACAAGGCGACGGCTGGAAGCTCGACATTCGTGCCCCGGACTTGATCCGGGACCCAGAACCGCGACCTCGTCGGATGATATGGGTCCCGGATCAAGTCCGGGACACGATGCCTGTGGATGTTGTTGATGTCCCGCAACTTCCTCCTCTTCGGCGTCATGTGCCTCGTCTGGGGCCTCACCTGGCTGCCGGTAAAGGTCGCCGGCCAGCATGTGCCGCCAGTCTTCTTCGCGGCCGCCCGCTTCGTCATCGCCGCTCCGCTCCTGCTCGCCTTCGCCAGCCGCAGCCGGCTCGTCTCACCGCTGCCGCATCTTGGCCGGCTGGCGGCATCTGGCCTGCTGATCAACACCGGCTGCTATTCCTTCCTGTTCTGGGGCGTGACGCATGCGCCGACGGGGCTCTCGGCCATCGTCAACATGTCCTTGATCCCGGTCTTCACGATCCTCTTCGCCTGGGCCTATGGGCAGGAGGGGCTTGACCGGCGCAAGCTGATCGCGATCGTGCTGGGCGTCGCCGGGCTGATCCTGCTCTATTCCGGCCGCCTGCCCGGCATCGGCACGCCAGACCCGCAGCAGGCGCTTGGCCTCGGCGCAATCGTCATCGCGACCGCCTCCTATTGCTGGGGCGCGATCCTGAGCAAGCCGCTGATGCAGGATTTCGGACCCGTCGCGCTCGCCGGCTGGCAAGCCACGGTCGGGGCGCTTTCGCTGACGCTGGTGTCGTTGGTCCTGGAGCCGGTTACCCCGGCCCATGTCGCCGCGCTCTTCGCCTGGCCAACCGTCGCAGCCCTGGCCTTCATGATCTTCGGCGGCACTTTCCTCGCCTTCCTGATCTACCTGAAGCTGCTGCGCGACTGGGGCGCTTTTCGCGCCGGACTCTATGCTTTCGTCAGCCCGTTCATCGCCGTGCTCGTCGGCACGCTGGCGCTGGCTGAACCGCTCGGCTGGCGTGAGATCACGGGCGGTGGCATCATGCTCGGCGCGGCGGCGCTCGCCATCAGGTCACGGAAAGGCTGAAACCGATCCGGTTCACCGGAAAGGCCCGGCAAGCGCGCGGAATGTTACCGGGAAGCGCTTATTCCGGGGTTTTCCGCTCGCTTTCCAGCTCTTTTAGCGGCTCTTCAGGATGGATCACGTCATGGATTGCCTTGTCGAGCTGGCGACGCTCGAACAGCAGCACGACGGGAATGGACAGCAGCAGCGGCAGTAGCAGATAAAATATCCGCCAGACCAGCAGCGCGGCAAAGACCGAGGTCGCCGGCATCCCCGGCATCACCTTGAGAAACACCGCCTCCATCACGCCGATGCCGCCCGGCACCTGGAACAACAGCCCGGCCGAGAAGGATAAAAGGAACGCGCCAAGCACGATGAAGAAGCCCGGGTTCCCCTCCCCCGGCAGTGCGAAATAGATGATGCCCGCCGCGCCGAGCAACTCCAGCGGCGCCGCGAAACACTGCCGGAGCACCACCGGCAGATGCGGGTATTCCAGCTTGAAGCCGCGGAATTTCAAGGGCTTAAGGCCATGATACGAGCCGAAGACATAGAGCGCGCAGAAAGCGAGCAGTCCCGCCCCGATCAGCATCACCATCCGGATCGGCACCGCAGGCGCCAGCGGATGGACAACCTCAGGCTCAAGCAGCAGGACCAGCCCACCGCAGAGCGCCGTGCCGAAGGCGAAAGTAAACGAGGTCAGCGCGACCAGCACCGCGATCTCGGCCGCCGTTAACCCCTTCGCCGTATAGGCCCGGTAACGCACCATGCCGCCGGAAACCACCGAAGCGCCGATATTATGCGAAATCGCATAAGTCGTGAACGAGCAGACCGCCGTGTAAAGCCAGGAAATGCCCGAGAGTTTCTTCAGGTGCAGCAAAGCAATGCGGTCGTACCAGGCAAGCGCGGCATAGGCGACCAAGGTGCAAAGCGCCGCCAGCAAGTATCCATGCAGCGGTATGACTGCAAGCTTATGCCCGATAACACCGGCAATGATGCCGACCTTGCCGAAGAAACCAGTCTCATCAAGTTTAGAGGCGATGATCAGGTCCGTCGCCGCTTCGCTCTTCAGCTTGGTATACAGCAGTTCCAGCGACCAGATGACCGCGGCAAGCGCGACCACTGGCCAGAAGAATTCCTTGAGTTTCTGCATGCTGGTCCTGAACGGGGAGGAAACAATTTGACGCGATGAGTGCATGAGCAGGTTTGCCGTTGCAAGCCAAATACGGCAGAGATGCTAAACAGGCGCGCGCCGGCCGGTAAAAGGCAGGCCTGCGCCGTATTTTCCAATTCGAGCTTTAGGCAAGGCATTTTCAAAATGAAGGACGGCTATCACGCACTCCCAGCGGGCAAAATTGCGGCAGTCGTCACTTTTCTGAAGATGCACCAGCGCCCGCCAGCCCGTCCGACATTCGGCGCGGAAGGCCTGAGCCTGCAGCGGCTCACGGCCGAGAACCTTGCTCTCTATCGGGAAATCTACCAGGTCATCGGCGAGCGCTGGCTCTGGTTCAGCCGCATGGTGCTCTCTGACGCCGAGCTTGCGGCAATCATCGATTCAAGCGACGTCGAGGCTTACGCATTGATATCTTATGGAAAACCAGCCGGCCTGCTGGAACTAGATTTCCGTGACCCCACGGCTGGCGAACTCGCCTTCTTCGGCCTGTACGAAGAAATGATCGGCAAGGGCGCCGGCCGTTGGCTGATGGAACAAGCGATGGAACGCGCCTGGAGCCGACCACTGAAGCGCTTCTTCGTGCATACCTGCACCTATGATCACCCCGGCGCGATCGCCTTCTATCGCAGCTCCGGCTTCAAACCTTACAAACAGGAAGTCGAGATCATCGACGATCCGCGCATCAGCGGGCATATTCCGCGCGATATGCTGCCGAATATCCCGCTGACGGCATGAAATCGGCTTAAATTCTGCGAGATGGAGCCCCTGACGGCGCGCCGGTCGTGCCGCCATCGACGAAGATTTCCTGAGCCGTAATGTTGGAAGAGTCATCCGAAGCCAGGAACAGCGCGGTCTTGGCGACTTCCTCGGGATCACCGAGCCGGCCAAGCGGTATCATGCCTGCGAGACGATCTTCCAGGGCTTGGCGGGCCGCGGCGTCGGGAGCAATACGCGACCAGATCGGCGTGCGTGTGGCGCCTGGCGAGATCACATTCACGCGGATAGCTTTCGGAGCCAATTCCGAAGCAAAAACACGTGCCATTGCCACGACGCCGGCCTTGCTCGCCGCATAAGCCGCATATCCCGGCGCCCCCAGCAAACTATGCACCGAGCCGTTGAGAATGACGGATGCGCCATCGTTCAGATGCGGCAGCGCCGCCTGAACGGTGAAGAAGACACCGGTCAGGTTCGTATTGATGACGCTTTCGAAGACCTTCGGCGTCGTCTGGCCAAGTGTGGTGTTGCCGGCGATACCGGCATTGGCGAAAACCGCGTCGATCTTGCCGAAAGCTGCAGCGGCTTTGGCGGTAGCAGCCTCAAGCTCGGCTGGATCGGTCGCGTCGGCATTGATTGCCAGCAGATTGTCGCCAAGCTCGGCCTTTGCCGCATCAAGCGTTTCCTGATTACGGCCCGTGATCGCGACGCGCGCGCCTTCGGCGATGAAAACCCGCGCCGTCGCCAGTCCGATGCCGCTATTGCCGCCCGTGATGAACGCCGCTTTGCCCTTCAATCTCATGATCAGCTCCTGAATAATTGGTTGCATATTGCAACCTATTTGCGATCTAGCGAATGAGGTTTTATATTGCAACCAAATTGCCGCGCCGAGCCCGCTCAAACGGCGTGAACCTGTGCGAAGCCATACATCCGCCGCCGCCCCGTAATCCGGAGCCGGCCAGGAGAACCCGTATGAAAAGAACCAGTTTCGAGGGAAATCCCTGTCCAATCGCTCAATCCCTGGATGTCATCGGCGACTGGTGGTCGCTGCTCATCATCAGGGCCGGGCTGACCGGCGCACGGCGGTTCGGCGAGTTTCAGAGAGAACTTGGCCTGGCCAAAAACATCCTGAGCGCCCGCCTTCGCATGCTTGCGGCGCACGGATTGATCGAAGCCAAGCCGGCGGCGGATGGAGGCGCGCATCAGGAGTATCTGCTCACCGCCAAGGGGCGC
>FTCZ01000396.1_pt1 | contig 14732 bp, 14 predicted proteins | sample 1658871 | NCBI WGS metagenome assembly FTCZ01 (sample SAMEA3914864, study PRJEB12502) | metagenome | biome: forest; material: soil | place: USA | collected 2012-03-12 | depth 0.3 m
GCCTATTACGAGGACTTCAAGGGCTATCAGGTCAACCAGGCGATCACCACGCGTGACGCCGCCGGCAACATCACCGGCAGCCAGATCGTCACCACGAACGCCAAGGGCGCGAAGGCCTATGGTTTCGAGGCAGAACTGTCCGCCAACATCACGCGGCAGGATCGCGTGAATATCTCGGCGACCGTGCAGAAGACCAAGCTCGACGACCTCATCACGATCGACAACCGTCTGTATAACACCAACGGTACGTCGCTCATGAACCTTCAGAATCTGCAGGGCAACGAACTGGCCCATGCACCGCGCTTCTCGATGACGGGCACCTACGAGCACGACTTCGACCTGCAGGGCCATGGCACGCTGACCCCGCGCTTCACGGCTCACTATGAGACGCGGAGCTGGCTCAGCTACTTCAACGGTGATGATCCCTCGCGCTACGGCGGCCCGGGTACCGATCCGAACCATGTGAGCGGCAATTACGGCACGGATTTCGACAAACAGAAGGCCTATGCCAAGATTGATCTTGCACTGAGGTACACGGCGCCGAACGGCAACTACACGGTCGAGGCCTTCTCGCTGAACGTCACGGATCACAAGATCCGTACCAGCTCCTCGGTCTCCGGCCCGGGCAACAAGCTGCCGGCGGTGTATCTGTCCAACTACGAGGCGCCCCGCACCTGGGGTGTCCGCGTCGGGGCTAAGTTCTAACTCCTACATTCCCGGCGGGCTCGCCCGCCGGGATACCGGCGGCCATTGTCAGCATGTCTGCGATGGCCGCCCATTTTTCCATAATGAATGCCGCTCATTTCCCGGCGGAGGCTGAACACGCATGACCCCGAAGCGTATCGTTATCGTGGGAGGCGGCACCGCCGGCTGGCTCACGGCCGCCTATCTCTCGCGCAATCTTCCAGGTGCCGGCCAGCCCGACGGATGGGCCATCACCCTCGTCGAATCGCCCGACATCGGCACCATCGGCGTGGGCGAAGGCAGCTTCCCGACGCTCCGCTCCACGCTCGCAACGCTTGGTCGCAGCGAAGCCGAATTCCTCCGCGCCAGTCACGCCACCTTCAAGCAGGGTGTGCGCTTCGTAAACTGGGCCGGCGGCCCGACCCCGGGCTCGAATGGCACCGACGACTATTTCCATCCCTTCAACCTGCCGATTGGCGGCGATACGCCGGGCCTGTTGCCCTACTGGCTCGACAGCGTGGTCGATCCCAATCGCCCATCCTACGCCGACGCCGTCACGACCCAGGAGCGCGTGATCCGCGCCGGGCGTGCTCCGAAGCGCGCGCAGGATGCCGATTTCGGCGGGCCGATGAACTACGCCTATCATTTTGACGCTGCGCGCCTGGCGGTCTTCCTGCGCGATGTCGCGACCTCGAACGGGGTCGAGCGGATCGAAGCCACGATCGCCACTGTGCAACGCACCGAGCAGGGCGACATCGCCTCCGTCACCCCCGCGGATGGCGGAGCCGCGATTGCGGGCGATTTCTTCGTCGACTGTTCAGGCTTCCGTGCGCTGTTGATCGGCGATGCGCTGGGCGCGCGCTTCAAGAGCGTCGAGGACGTGCTGTTCAACGACCGCGCGATCGCGCTCCAGATCCCGCATGACCGTCCCGACGCGCCGGTCGCGCCCTATACGCTCGCCACAGCGCACGAAGGCGGTTGGATCTGGGACATCGGCCTGATCGATCGCCGCGGCACCGGCTGCGTCTATTCCAGCCGCCACATGTCCGACGACGAAGCCGAGGGCGTGATCCGCCGTTATGCGGGCCCCCTTTCCAAGGATCTCAGCACCCGGCGCCTCCAGTTCCGTACCGGCTATCGTGAACAGCAGTGGATCGGCAACTGCATGGCGATCGGCCTCTCCGCAGGCTTCTTCGAGCCACTGGAATCGACCGGCATCATGCTGATCGAAGTCGCGGCGCGGATGCTGACCGACATGCTCAACGGCCCGGTCGACCGGGCAGCGATGGAGGGCGCGGCGCGCAACTTCAACCGCCAGATGCCCGCTCGCTTCGACGCGATCGTCGAGTTCCTCAAGCTCCACTACGCGGTCAGCCGCCGCGCCGACACTGCCTATTGGCGCGACAACACCGATCCCGCATCGTGGCCTGAGGGGCTGCGCGACAAGATCGCGCAGTGGCGTCGTCGCCTGCCCTCGCGCTTCGACTTCGTGGTCGATCACGAAACCTTCCTGCCACCGAGCTGGGCCTTCATCCTGCATGGCCTCGGCTTCGAAACGCGGGCCGGCTCCGGCGCGCTGGCCCAGTCGCCGTCGTTGGCAGCGGACGCGATCTCCACCTTCGGCCAGATCCGCCACGCGACCGCCCAGGCGGTTGCCGGACTGCCCGATCATCGCGCCCTGCTCGATCATTACCACCGATAAAAACTGACCCAGGAGAAGCTGTCATGCGTGCATACCGTACTCCGATGCTGCGAAGCATCCTGCTGGCGAGCGTTGCGCTCGTCCTCGCCGCCCCGGCAGCTGCCGCCAGACCGGGCGTGCCGGCCAAGCCCTGGCTCAACCGCAAGCTCAGCGCCGATGCTCGCGCCACCGCACTCGTCGCGGCGATGACGCAGGACGAGAAGCTCCAACTCGTCCGCACCTGGTTCCCACCATTCGCGACCGGCAAGCCTGGCGCGCCGACCGACATGATCCCGTCCGCCGGCCAGATGGTCGGCATCCCGCGCCTGGGCGTACCGACGCTGCGCGAGAGCGACGCCAGCCTCGGCGTCGCCAACCAGGTGGAACAGCGCAAGGGCGACGTCGCCACGGCGCTCCCCGCCGGCCTCGCCACCTCCGCCAGCTTCGATCCCCAACTCGCCTACGAAGGCGGCGCGATGATCGGTTCGGAAGCGCGCGCCAAGCGCTTCAACGTGCTGCTCGCCGGCGGCGTCAACCTGACGCGCGATCCCTGGGGCGGCCGCAACTTCGAATATCTGGGCGAAGACCCGCTGCTCGCCGGCGTCATCGACGGCGAACATATCCGCGGCGTCCAGAGCAACCACATCATCTCGACGATCAAGCATTATGCGCTCAACTCGCAGGAGACGGGCCGCATGATCGCCGACGCGAAGATGGTCTGGCCTGCGCTGCACGAGAGCGACCTGCTGGCGTTCAAGATCGCCATCGAGAAGGGCAAGCCCGGCTCGGTGATGTGCGCCTACAACCTCGTCAACGGCGACCATGCCTGTGAAAGCCATGAACTACTCACCACCATCTTGCGCGGCGACTGGGGCTATAAGGGCTTCGTCATGTCCGACTGGGGTGCGGTGCACTCGACGGTGAAGGCCGCGAACTCCGGCCTCGATCAGGATTCGGGCGCCGAGCTCGACAAGGCAATCTATTTCGGCACGCCACTCAAGGAGGCGCTGGCCAAGGGTGAGGTTTCCAAGGCCCGCCTCGACGAAATGGCCAAGCGTGTACTGGCCGGCATCATCGAGACCGGCCTCTACGATGATCCCGCCCCGGCCACCGCGCAGCCGATCGACTATGCTGCCCACGCGCTCGTCGCGCAGAAGGCGGCCGAGGAAGGCATTGTCCTGCTCCGCAACGAGGGAGGCTTGCTGCCGCTCGCCGCGACCGCCAAAACGATCGTGCTGATCGGCGGCCACGCCGATGTCGGCGTGCTCTCGGGCGGTGGATCGTCGCAGGTGCGCTCGGTCGGCGGCGTGCCGATCGAAATCCCGCTGAAGGGCGGGCCCGCCGCCGGATTCGCGCGCACGACCTGGCACAGTTCCTCGCCGCTGAAAGCGATCCAGGCACTGATGCCGGGCGCGACCGTCACCTATTTTGACGGCAGCGATCCTGCCGCGGCCGCCGCAGCTGCCAAGGCAGCCGACGTCGCCATCGTCTTCGCTACCCAGTGGCGCACCGAGGCCGAGGATATCGAAACCCTCACGCTGCCCAATCATCAGGATGCGCTGATCGACGCGGTGGCCGCGGCCAATCCGAAGACGGCTGTGGTGTTGGAGAGCGGCGGCGCAGTGCTGATGCCGTGGCTGCAGAAAGTGCCGGCGGTGCTCGCTGTCTGGTATCCGGGCCAGCGCGGCGGTGAAGCGATCGCCAACATCCTGTTCGGCAAGGTGAACCCCTCGGGCCACCTGCCGCTTACCTTCCCAGCTGCCGAGGCGCAGGCGCCACGTGCGACACCGGTCAACCTCGCTGCGATCAAGGCGGACGACGCGGCCTCCAACGCCGGCAGTGCGGGCGGCACGACGCCCGTATTCCCGATCACCTATCAGGAAGGCGCCAACGCCGGCTATCGTTGGTACGCCGCCAAGGGCGAGAAGCCGCTGTTCCCGTTCGGCTATGGCTTGTCCTACACGCACTTCGCCTATGCCAACCTGAAGGTCACGGGCGGCGCGACGCTGAACATCAGCTTCGACGTCACCAACAGCGGCGATCGCACGGGCGCCGACGTGCCGCAGGTCTATGTCGCGGCCGACGGCAAGGATCAGGTGGCACGCCTCGCGGCGTTCCAGCGTGTCACACTCAAGCCCGGCGAGACGCGTCACGTCACGCTGACCGCCGAGAAGCGCGTGCTGTCGAGCTGGGATGCCACAACGCGCGGCTGGCACCTTGCCGGCGGTCGCTATCATGTCGCGCTCTCGCACGCGGCGGGCGATGCAGCACTGACTGCCGACGCGACGCTGACGGATCAGCATTTCCGTCCGTAAGGCAATCCGGGAGCGGAGGTCAGCCAGCTCCGCTCCCTTTGCCCCAACACCCCATCCGATCGCCAGACGCAAAAAAGCCGGACCATTTCTGGCCCGGCTTTCAGCCGCTGTTCGCGGAAATTCCGTTGGCGCGCCCGGAACGATTCGAACGTCCGACCCTCAGATTCGTAGTCTGATGCTCTATCCAGCTGAGCTACGGGCGCGCTGTGGGGGCGTCTCTAGAAGGCGTTTCGGCGGAGCGCAAGCCCATTGCGACAAGATATCCACACGAATAGACCGGGCCGCATGCGTCGCCCCCACATCCTCGGCCTGTCCGCCGTAGCCGCCCTGCCCCTCCTCTTCGCGATGGTGGGGTGCACCGGCCCGCGCTCCGGCTACCCCTCGCTCGCGCCCCGGCCGATCGAGGAGATGTCGCTCGCCGAGCCAACCCGGCCTGCGCCGCCGCCAGCCGTCGAGAGTGCCAGCGCCGCCGCTCGCTATGCGCCCATCATCGCCCAGGCGCGCGAGGATGACGCTGCGTTCCGCCACACGCTGGATGAAGAGCGCGGCGCGCTGGCCCGTGGGCGCTCGGCCGCGACCGGCAGCGAAGCCTGGACAGCCGCGCAGCAGGCACTCTCGCGGGTGGAAACCATGCGAGGGCCGGTCGTGCGCGCATTGAGCGAACTCGACGCCGCGCGCACTGCCGACATCGCTCATACTAACAGCGGGGAAGCGCTCGCCGCCGCCAACGCTTTCGAACAGGTGCGCCAGATCGACGATGCGGAGGTGGCCGCTCTGAGCCAGGCGTGGCCACCCTCCCCCTGATCCTGAGAGTGACGCGCATTTCGCTGCCGTTCACGCTGCACACTCCATAGCGGGCGCGCAACGATGCGGGGGATGCGCAGGTGGCGATCTACAAAAGAAGGATCTCACGGCGCGACGGATTGGCGGAGGCCGTGCGTTCAATGCCTGTCATCCATCATCAGGGACAGGATCGTTATGCAGACCCGCACGTATCCGCTTCTCCTCGTCGCGCTGCTCTCCACGGCCGCTGTCGCGCAAAACGAGACGGCAGTGCCCGCTCCTGCCCCTCGCATGGGTGGCGAGATGACGCACGACCAGTTCATCAACCGCCAGTCGGAGCGCATGATGGCGGCCGACACCGACGGCGACGGCAAGATCAGCCGGGCGGAGTTCGCCGCACAGGCTCGGGGCGGCAAGCGCGATCCCGGCCGGCTCTTCGATCGCATCGACGCCAACCATGACGGCTATCTCGACAAGGGCGAGATTCACGCCGTGGTCGAACAGCGGTTCCAGCGGCTCGACGCCAACAAGGATGGCGTCATCACAGCTGAGGAGCGCGCCGCCATGCGCGGCCCCGGTCACATGCAGGACGGCGGGGCAACCCCCAACCCCTAGGACGGACGCCCATGGCCACTGGAGCGGACAGGCTTGAACCGGGACGATCCCGACGAGGATCTGGTCGCCCGCGTTGGGCGGGGCGACGACGTGGCGGTCCGGCAGATCACGATCGCGAAGCTCCCGCGGATCCTTGCGTTGGCGACCCGACTACTTCGCGATCAGGCCGAGGCGGAGGATGTCGCACAGGAGGTGTTCGTCCGCGTGTGGCGACATGCCCGCCGCTGGCAACCCGGCCGCGCGCTGTTCGACACATGGTTGCACATGGTGACACTCAACCTCTGTCGCGATCGCCTGCGACGGCGGCGCGAACATCCGGTCGCCCATGTCGTCGAGCAGATCGACCCTGCCCCCGCGGCGGATCAGGCGATCAGCGACGGGGAGGATGCGAACGCCGTCGCCGCGGCGGTCGCGGCGCTGCCCGACCGGCAGCGCGAGGCCATTCTGCTCGTCCACTATCAGGATCTGACCAATATCGCGGCGGCCGAGGCAATGCAGGTAAGCGTGGAGGCGCTGGAAAGCCTGCTGGCGCGCGGGCGGCGAAGCCTGCGCCGCACCTTTGCCGCTCAGGAGACAAAGGATGATTGAGGACCGTCCGCCACTCTCGCCGGCACGCTTCGCCGCGCTGGTCGAGGCCTATGGCGGCACGATCGCGCGCTGGCCGAAAGCTGTGCGGGAGGAGGCTGAACGACTCTCCGCCCACGATCCTGTGCTGCGGGCCCTCCTGACCCAAGCCGATGCGCTCGACACTCGGCTCGATCGCTGGCGTGTACCGCCCCCCTCGCCGGCGCTGCATCAGCGCATCGCTGCCGCACGACGCTACTCGCTTACCCGTCGGATCCGCCTCTGGTGGACCGGCATTGGCCTCGCGGCCGCAATGGCGGGCGCCGCCGCAGGATCGATTGCGGCGGCGGCCACGGTCGAACAAGAACATACCCCGCCGACCGAAAGCACCCTCTTTGGCGACATCGGTTGGCAGGAGGCGTAGATGAACTCGCGCACGCTGAAGAACATCTGCACGGTCTCCATCCTCCTCAACATCTTCCTTGTGGCCGCCGTCGTCGGCGGATTGGTCTGGTTGCGCACGGGACATCCAATGATCTCCGCCGGATCGATCCGGCTTGCCGGGTCCGAGCTGCCCTTCGCCGAACGCCACGCCTTCCGCGCGGCACTGCGTGAGACCCGGCACGAGATCCGCCCCATCATCTTCGCACGGTCGCAGGCCCGCCAAGAGGCCGCCGCCCTGCTGCGCGCGCCTGTACTCGATCAGGCCGCATTGAACGCCGCGCTCGCCCGCGCGCGGACCGCCGACATGGTGATGCGCGAACATATGGAGGTGCGCGCCGTCAGCTTCGCCGCCACCCTGCCACCCGCCGACCGAGCAAAGCTGGCAGAGGGTCTGCTCAAGCGCCCCGGCGCCAAACCGCCGCCCCCGCCCAACTGACGCGACGGATCACGCTCTCCGATCCGTTCAAGTCCTGTCGTTGCCGACCGCATGGATCAGCCTGACATGCCCATGACCACCACGCCCCTGTCTCCGGCCGCGATCGCACTCAATCGCTTCGGCCTCGGCGCACGCCCGGACGATGCGCTGCCCGACGCGCCCAAACGCTGGTTGACGAGCCAGTTCGATCGCTTCGACCTTCGCCCAGCGGCCTTCGCGGCGCTGGCCGATCCCGACGTCTTGCTGGAACGATATCAAACAGAGCATCGCGCCGCGCGGCAGGCGGCACAAATAACGCAAGCCAGCAGCGCCACGCCCCCCACAACACGCCCGGCCAAGCCCGCCGATCCGATTCTGAAAGTGATGCGGCAGGATTTCGTCGGGGAGGTCCGCGCTCTCTATCGTGACGCCGTGCTGGCGCGCGCCCAGAGCGCGCTGCAGACCAACGCTCCCTTCGTCGAGCGCCTCGTCCATTTCTGGTCGAACCATTTCTGCATCTCGGCAGACAATCCGCAGACCACCGCGTTTGCCGCCGCGTTCGAGCGCGATGCGATCCGCCCCCATGTCCTCGGCCGCTTCGACGACATGCTGCTCGCCGTCGAGCGACATCCGGCGATGCTGATCTATCTCAATCAGGTCCAGTCGATCGGGCCGAACAGCCTGCTCGGAACGCGGGCCGGGCTGCGCAACCCCAACCGCCGGCTGGGACTCAACGAGAATCTCGCGCGCGAAATCATGGAGCTCCACACGCTCGGCGTCCGGACCGGCTACACGCAGGCCGACGTCACCGAATTCGCGCGCGCCATGACCGGCTGGAGCATCCAGGGCTATGGCGAATTCGGCAAGCGCGATGCGGGCGGCACCGGCGATTTCCTCTTCCGCCCCGCGCTGCACGAGCCGGGCGCGCGCACGATCCTGGGCAACCGCTACGACCAATCGGGCGAGGGACAAGCGCGGGCCGCCCTGCTCGACTTCGCCCGATCGCCGGCTACCGCGACCCATGTCGCGACCAAGCTCGCCCGGCATTTCGCTGGAGATACTCCGCCGCCTGCACTGGTAGACCGACTGGCGGCGACATTCCAGCGCACCCGCGGCGATCTGCCGAGCCTCTACGCAACGCTGATCGACGCCCCCGAGACATGGCGCGCCGAGCTGCTCAAGTTCAAGACGCCGTGGGAGTGGACGATCTCCGCGCTGCGCGGTCTTGGCCGCACCGATCCGGGCCAGATGCATATCGCCTCGGTCCAGAACCAGCTCGGCCAACCCATCTGGAAGCCGGGATCGCCGGCTGGGTGGGACGATGTCGCCGCGACATGGGCGGCCCCCGACGCGCTGTTGCGCCGCGTCGAATTTGCGCAGCGCCTCGCCTCGACAGTCGGCGATCGGCTGGATGCCCGGCAACTTGGCGCGCGGCTGATTCCCGCCTCGCTCGCAGGCGCGACGGCCGATCAGGTCGCACGCGCGGAAAGCCCCGCCAACGCGCTCGCCCTGCTGCTCGTCTCCCCCGATTTCCTGAGAAGGTGAACGCCATGCCCGCCTCTCCGCTCGCCCGCCGCCAGTTCCTATCCTTCGCCGCGCTCGGCGCTGGCGCAATTCTTGTATCGCCGCGCATGGCGCTCGCCTCGGTGGAGACCGAGCATCGCTTCGTCTTCGTCATCCAGCGCGGAGCGGCCGACGGGCTCAACATCGTCGTGCCTTATGCCGATCCCGCCTATGCGATGCTCCGCGGGGCTCTGGCGATCGATCCGACGAAGGCGACGCGGCTCGACGGCCACTTTGCCCTTCACCCGGCCCTCGTCGAGACCGCGAAGATGTATGGCCAGCGGCAGGCGATGTTCGTGCACGCGGTCGCCTCGCCCTATCGCGACCGGTCGCACTTCGACGGCCAGAACGTGCTCGAGACCGGCGGCGTGCAACCCTATCAGCGCAAGGATGGCTGGCTGAACCGGCTGGTCGCGATGATGCCCCGCGCGCAGGACGAGGCAATCGCCTTCGCTCCGACCGTGCCGATGGCGCTGCGCGGATCGGCGGACGTCACGTCTTACGCGCCCTCTGTCCTGCCCGAGCCGTCGGAGGATCTGCTCAATCGGGTCGGCCAGCTCTACGCCAGCGATCCCCAGCTCCACCCGCTCTGGTCGGCGGCGCTGGAGGCGAAGGGGATGGCCGGGTCGGATACCGTCCGGCAGGATCCGGCGAGCCTCGGCCACCTCGCGGCAGGTTTTCTCGCCAAGCCGGTGGGCCCGCGCATAGCGATGATCGAAACTGGCGGATGGGATACGCACAGTGGACAGGAGGGGCGCCTCGCTGCCCAATTGCGCGCGCTCGATACGATGCTCGCAGCACTGCGCGACGGGCTTGGGCCGGTGTGGGAGAAGACGACGGTGCTGGTGGCGACCGAGTTCGGCCGCACCGCCGCCGCTAACGGCACGGGCGGCACGGACCATGGCACGGGATCGGTGGCGATGCTGATCGGCGGAGCGGTTCACGGCGGACGGGTGGTGGCCGACTGGCCGGGTCTCGCGCAGGGGCAGCTTTACGAAAGGCGCGACCTGCGGCCGACCGCCCAGCTCGACGCGCTGATCGCGGGCGCGGCGGCGGAGAGCCTGCGCCTCGATCCCGAGCATGTTGCGCGCAACCTGTTCGCGGCCGACACGCCAGTGCGACCTATCACAAGCCTTGTCGCGGCCTAATCTCGAACACGGGCGGCCTTGCAATCACCAAGCTCAACCTCAGCTGTTGGGAAGCAGCAGGCTCCCGTCGCCATAGCTGTAGAAGCGATAGCCGGTGGCAATGGCGTGCGCGTAGGCCGCCTGCATCGTCTCCAGCCCCATCAGCGCGGAGACCAGCATGAACAGGGTCGACTTGGGCAGGTGGAAGTTGGTGACCAGCCCGTCGATCGCACGGAAGCGATAACCCGGCGTGATGAAGATCGACGTGTCACCCGCGAACGGCCGGATCAGGCCATCCTCGCCGGCCGCGCTCTCCAGCAGTCGCAGGCTGGTGGTGCCGACTGCGATCAGCCGCCCCCCGCCCGCCCGCACGGCGTTGAGCCGGTCCGCCGTCTCCGCGTCGATACGACCCCATTCCGCGTGCATCCGGTGATCGGCGGTGTCGTCCGCCTTCACGGGCAAGAACGTGCCGGCACCGACATGCAGCGTCAGAGTCTCGTGACCGATCCCAGCCGCAGCCAGACGTTCGATCAGCGCGGGCGTGAAATGCAGTGCGGCCGTAGGAGCCGCCACAGCGCCCGCCTCGCGTGCGAACATGGTTTGATAGTCGTCGGCGTCCCGCGCGTCCGTGGGGCGCTTGGCGGCGATATAGGGTGGCAACGGCATCCTCCCTGCCCGTTCGAGCAGCAGTTCGACCGGTTCGTCGCCCTGGAAATCGAGCCGCCAGCTGCCACCCTCGCCACGCTCGCCAGCAATGGCCGACACGTCGGCGCCGAAATCGATACGGTCGCCGTCATGCAGCCGCTTGGCGTTGCGGACGAAGGCGCGCCAGCTGCGCGGTCCCTCGCGTTTGTGGAGCGTCGCGCCGATCCGGGCCTCGCCGCGCCGCCCCTCGAGCTGCGCCGGAATCACCCGCGTGTCGTTGAAGACGAGACAATCACCCGCGCGCAGCTCGCCGGGCAGATCGGCCATGACGCGATCGTCCATCGACGCCCCGCGCACGACCAGCATGCGCGCGGATTCGCGTGGAGATGCCGGACGAAGCGCGATGGACTCCGGCGGCAAATCGAAATCGAACAGATCGACGCGCATGGCTCTTCCCGGTCTCTCCCACCGGGAGAGACGGCCTCCTACTGCTTCTTGGGCGTGTCCGCCGACGGAGTCAGCGGCCCCGAGGGCAGCGTCGTCGGTGCCTGGACAACTGGCTGCGCCAGGGTCGGCGGCGGAAGCGGCGCATTGGCATTCGGATCGCTGGCGAGCGTCGCGCGCAGTATGTGCGTCGGGTTGGCCGGCGGCTCGCCGCGCTGGATCGCATCGACATAGGACATGCCCGACACCACGCGGCCAAACACCGTATAGTGCTTGTCCAGCTTCAGATTGGGCTGGAACATGATGTAGAACTGGCTGTTCGCGCTGTCCTCGTCGGCCGCGCGCGCAGCCGCGACAGCACCGCGCACGTGCGGCAGGTCGTTGAACTCCGCCTTGACGTCGGGCAGCGTCGAGCCGCCCTCGCCGGTACCCTTGGGATCACCGCCCTGCGCCATGAAGCCTTCGATCACGCGGTGGAACAGCAAGCCATTGTAAAAGCCCTGATGGGTCAGCATCTTGACCCGCGCGACCATCAGCGGCGCCTGGTCCGGGCGCAGCTGGATCACGACGCGTCCGCCATCGGACAGATCGAGCTCCCACGTGTTGTCCGGCGTCAAAGGCGGCGGCAGGAAGGCGGTCAAGTCGTTGCCCATGGCAACGTCGATATTCTTGATTCGAGGCACCTTCTTCTTCGCCTCGACGGGAGCACCCAGCGTGAGCGCGGCGGTGAGGACGAGGGCGAACGCAAGTCTCATAAGTCAGCCGGGCTCCGCTGTTGGGCTGGCAAAAAAATTGTGGTCGTTGATGCGTCTAGCTGAAGCGACGGCGCTTTCCTACCGCTGAACGGCAGTGTCTCCCTTGACGCCGATCCGTGCAACGCGCTCGACCACCTGAGCGACGACCGTAGGCGGCACGAAGGCGCGGATGTCGCCGCCGTAAAGCGCGATTTCCTTCACCAGCCGCGAGGCGATCGGCTGGAGCGCAACGTCCGCCATCAGGAACACCGTCTCGATCCCGCGATCGAGCTGCTGGTTCATGCCGGCCATCTGATACTCATATTCGAAGTCGGCGACAGCGCGCAGGCCGCGCACGATCACCGACGCGCCCTGAACACGCGCGAAGTGTATCAGCAAGCTATCAAAGGCGACGACGTCGATCTCGGCCCGGCCCAGCCCCTCGGTCTCGCGGCGCACCATGGCGAGCCGCTCATCGAGGGTAAACATCGGCGACTTGGATGGATTGGTCGTCACGCCGATTACGAGCTTGTCGACCAGTCCGGCCGCCCGCCGGATGATGTCCATATGGCCGAGCGTGACCGGATCAAAGGTACCCGGATAGATGCCGATGCGTTGGCTCAATGATCGCGCTCCACGACATAGCGCGCGATAGCGCGCAGCAGATCCGCCTCGCTGCCGAAGGTCGAAAGATGCGCGATCGCCTGATCGACCAGCATCGCCGCCTGCGCCCGCGCGCGCTCGATGCCGAGCAGGGAAACGAAGGTTGCCTTACCGGCATTCGCATCCTTGCCGGTCGCCTTGCCGACCACCGCCGCGTCGCCCTCGACGTCGAGCAAGTCATCTGCGATCTGGAACGCGAGGCCGATGTCACGGGCATAGGCGCGCAGCGAACGACGCCCTTCCGGTGGCACATGGCCAAGGATCGCGCCCGCCTCGAGGCAGAAGGCGATCAGCGCGCCGGTCTTGAGCTGCTGCAGCCGCGTCGTGGTCGGGAGATCGAAGATATTCTCCTCGGCGGCGAGGTCCATCACCTGCCCGCCGACCATCCCCGATGGCCCGCTCGCGCGCGCCAGTTCGAGCGCAAGCTCGGCGCGGACAAAAGGATCGGGATGCGTCTCGGGATCGGTCACGATCTCGAAGGCGAGCGCCTGTAGTGCGTCCCCCGCGAGCACGGCCATCGCCTCGCCGAACTGCTTGTGGACCGTCGGCTTGCCGCGCCGCATGTCGTCATCGTCCATGCACGGCATGTCGTCGTGGATCAGGCTGTAGACATGCACGCACTCGATCGCGAGGCCAGCGCGCAGTGCGCTCTCCTTCGCCACATTGAACAACGCGGACGAGGCATAGACCAGCAACGGCCGCAGCCGCTTGCCGCCGCCGATCGCCGCATGGCGCATGGCCTCGTACAGCGTGTCGCGCGGATCGCCCGGAAGCGCGAGCGCATGATCGAACAGCGTGTCGACGTCCGCCGCGATGGAACGCATGGTGTCGCCGAGCGACAGCGAGACCGAGCTCACCACCGGATCACTCGGCATCGAACGACCGGAGAGCCGCAGGCGCACCGTTCCCGCCAAGCTGGATCTGGTCGATCCGCGCTTGGGCAGCCTTGAGCCGCGCTTCGCACTGCGAGCGCAGCCGGTCCCCCTCGCCATAGAGTTCGATCGACTTCTCCAGCGGAACATCTCCGCTCTCGAGCTGCTGGACGATCGCCTCCAGCCGCTTCAGTGCGTCCTCGAAGCTGAGCTCCGCAATATCGCCATCTTGTGCCATGCGCCGCTTGTGGCGACGGGCATCCAGCCGGTCAAGCGGCTCCGAGACGGGAAATGCCGCGCAGCCGCTCCTCTTCAGCCAAAGCACGACGACTAAGCCCGCCCACAATCGTTTGCGGCAGGCTTTCGCGCACATGGGTGCGCTCGATCGCGGCGATCACCTCGCCCGGCCCTCGCCCCGGCGGCAGGACGAGCACCAGAAGTATTGGCGAGCCGTCTAATCCAGATCAGCTCGCCCAATCATCACCGCTTGAACGGATCGACCACACCTTCGGGCAAGCTGTAGCTCGGGCGTGAAGTCTCGCCTTCGGCTTCCTCCTGCGGCAGGCGGTGCGCGGCATCCCGCTGGGCCCGCAGCTCCTCGATCAGCGCGGCGCGGTCCCCCGACAGTCGCTCGTCGACCGGCGCCTCGAGGCCGGCGGTCTTGGCGGCCTTGGCCACCACCGCGTCCAGCTCGCGCTGCGAGCAGAGGCCCAGCGTCACCGGATCCTTCGGCATGATGTTCGCAATGTTCCAGTGCGTGCGGTCACGGATCGCGGCGATCGTGGTGCGAGTGGTGCCGATCAGCTTGCCGATCGCGCCGTCCGACACCTCGGGATGGTTGCGGATGATCCAGGCGATGCCGTCCGGCTTGTCCTGACGCTTGGAGACCGGGGTGTAGCGCGGCCCCTTGGTGCGGCGCGCCTGCTCCGGGCCCTTGGACATCTGGAGCTTGTAGTTCGGATTGGCCTGGCCCTTCTCGATCTCCTCCATCGTCAGCTCATGCGCGCGGACGGGATCGCGGCCCGTCAGACGGGTACCCGCGGTATCGTCGGCGATCGCCTGAACCTCGAGGATGTGGAGCCCACAGAACTCGGCGATCTGCTGGAAGCTGAGCGCGGTGTTGTCGACCAGCCAGGACGCGGTCGCATGGGGCATGAGCGGCTGGGACACGGTTGCTCTCCGA
>FTCZ01007140.1_pt1 | contig 14728 bp, 10 predicted proteins | sample 1658871 | NCBI WGS metagenome assembly FTCZ01 (sample SAMEA3914864, study PRJEB12502) | metagenome | biome: forest; material: soil | place: USA | collected 2012-03-12 | depth 0.3 m
CCAAAACCGTCACCGCGAAGGCCGGTGACAAGCCGGTCGCGCCGAAGCCGGCCAAGGCATCGCGCGCATCGGCCAAGGAAAGCGGCAAGGGCGCCTCGGCGCGCTGAGCCGGGGAACCGGGCACCAAGGCCGGCCGACGCACCCCGACAGGGCGCCGGTCGATCCTTTTTGTGTGCCCGCGTCACTCCAGCGCCGCCGCTTCCGGAGCCGCCGCTCCCGCCTTCGGCGGGCGGAGCAGCAGCAGCAGCGGGATGACCATCAGCGTCACGTACATCATCAGCGTGAAGTCGTCGAGATAGGCGATCATCGTCGCCTGCCGCGTCACCTCGGCGTTGAGCATGACCAGCGCCTGCGGCGCCGCCGTGTCCAGTTGGTCGGTCATCAGCCGGAAGGGCGTCACATGCTCCGCCAGGCTGGCGTGGTTGACCTGCATGTTCTGCGACAGCAGCGACATCACCACCGAGATGCCGACGCTGCTTCCCAGGTTGCGGATCAGGCTGAACAGGCTGGCGGCGTCGGTGCGCAGGGCCGGCGCCAGCGTCGCGAAGGCGATGGTGCTGAGCGGCACGAAGACCAGGCCGAGGCCGAGCCCCTGCAGAAAGCCGCTGACCAGGATCGGCGTCCGGTCCATCACCAGGGTGTAGCCGGTCATCGACCACAGCGACCAGGACGTCAGCAGGATGCCGCCGAGGATCAGCAGCCGCGCGTCCACCCGGCGGACCAGTTGCCCGACCACCAGCATCGAGATCATCGTGCCGACGCCGCGCGGCGCCAGCACCAGCCCCGTCGTCATCGTCGGGTAGCCCATCAGGTGCTGCAGCAGCGGCGGCAGCAGCGCCATGGTCGCCAGCAGGATCACGCCGACGACGAAGATCAGGACCAGGCTGGCAACGAAATTGCGGTCGCGCAGCAGGGTCGGGTCGATGAAGGGTTCGGTTCCCCCTTGGCGGACAGCGCCATGGGCGGTGGCGATATGGACCGCGAAGATCCAGAAGGCGCAGGCGGCGAGCGCCGCTTCGACCCAGATCTCGGTCGATGCGAACCAGTCCAGTTGTTCCCCGCGGTCGAGCAGCATCTGGAAGGCGCCGACCGCCAGCCCCAGCGTCAGGAAGCCGAAGACGTCGAAGGCGCGCGGCCGGCCCCGGGTCTCGTGCAGGAACAGCAGGATGCCGGCGAAGGCGAGCAGCCCGATCGGCAGGTTGATGTAGAAGACCCAGCGCCAACTGTAGCTGTCGGTCAGCCAGCCGCCCAGCGTCGGGCCGGCGATCGGGCCGACCATGATGCCGGCACCCCACATCGCCATCGCCTGCCCGTGCCGTTCGCTGGGATTGATGTCGAGCAGGATCGATTGCGACAACGGCACCAGGGCGGCGCCGAACAGCCCCTGGACCAGCCGGAAGACGACCATCTGCGCCAGGCTGCCGGCCAACCCGCACAGCACCGAGGCGGCGGTGAAGCCGGCGACGGTGATCAGGAACAGCCGCTTGCGCCCCAGCCGGTCGGCGAGCCAGCCGGTGGCCGGCATGGCGATGGCCGCCGACACGATGTAGGAGGTCAGCACCCAGGCGATGGTGTCCTGCGCCGCCCCCAGGCTGCCCTGCATGTTGGGCAGGGCGACGTTGGCGATGGTGGTGTCGAGCGCCTGCATGATGGTGGCGAGCATGATCGATACGGTGATCATGCCACGGTGCGGGATCGTTTCCGGGGCAAGGGCGGCGGCGATCGGGGCGGCGGGGGCGGCGGCCATGGGGAACGCTCGGACGCTCGGTTGCGCGGGGGACGGCGGGACAGGGTCAGCGAAGGCCGGCGATCGCGTGGCGGATCGGGTCCGGCAGCGGCCGGGCGTAGCCGGTATCCACCGTGACGTCGACGCTGAGGCCGGTGCGCAACGGCACCACCGCCGACGGGGCCGTTTCGGAGGGTTCCCTTTCCATCGGCCCCCTTTCGATCGGATCGAGGCGCAGGCGCACCGGCACCCGCTGCACCACCTTCACCCAGTTGCCGGTCGCGTTCTGCGCCGGCAGCAGCGAGAATTCCGACCCGGTGCCGGCGCCGATGCTTTCCACCGTCGCGGTCAGCGCGCGGTGGGAATAGGCGTCCACCACGACGGTCGCGGCCTGGCCGACCGCCATGTGCGTAAGGTCGGTTTCCTTGAAATTCGCCTCGATCCAGCTCGTCCCGTTGACGACGAGGCTGACGGCCGGCGTGCCCAGCGGCATATATTGGCCGACCTGGAGCCGGCCGGTCTGGCTGATCACCCCGTCGGCCGGCGCCCGCACCACCGCGTGGTCGAGATCGCGTTGCGCGGTGGCACGCTTGGCCAGGGCCTCCATCACGGTGGGATGGCGATCGGTCGCGATCTCCGGATCGCCGCCCAGCGCCGCCCGGGCGCTGAGCACCGTCTGCTGGGCGGTGTTCAGGTCCTGCTGGGCGACCTGCAGGTCGTGGCGGACGGCATCGTACCTGGCGCGCGCGGCGACGCCGGTGTTCAGCAGATCCTGCTGGCGCTGGAACTCGCGCTTCTGGAAATCGACGGTCTCGGCCGCCGCCGCCTGCCTGGCAAGCTCCTCGCCGAGGGCGGCGCGCAGCCGCTCCACCGTCAACCGGGCCGCGGCAAGGGCCGCGTCGGCCTGCTGCAGGGCCAGCCGGTAATGCTCGTCGTCGATCCGGAACAGGATCTGGCCCTGGGTCACCGCCTGATTCTCGTGCACCGCCACCGCGACGATGCGGCCGGACACGTCCGGGCTGACCGTCACCTTGTTCTGCTGGACATAGGCGTTGTCGGTGGAGACGTAGCGGCCGCCCACCACCCATTCATAGCCGCCGGCGGCGGCGACGGCCAAGGGCAGCGCCGCCATCAGCAGCAGGCGGCGCCAGCGCTGGCGCCGGGTCGACGGGATGATGGCGGGCTTGGCGATCCCGGCATCGGCAACGGCAACGGCATCGACGGCGGTGTCGCCTTCGGTCACGGCACTCATCGGTTTCGGTTCCCGGCAGGAAGCAGGCGTGGCTGGGGATGGGGGATGGAAGATGCGCGTCAGGAGACGGTGGCGGCACGGCCGCCGCCACCCTTGGCATCGCGTTCGGGCTGCTCTTCGGGGCGCCGATCGGACAGGTTGCCGCGCATCTGCGCCAGCAGCGCGGTCAGTTGCGCCTGCGCCTCGGGGGTCATGCCGGCCAGCGCCTCGCCATAGACATCGGCGGCGATGGCGCGGCCCTGTTCCAGGATGGCGACCGCCTGTTCCGTCAGGCGCGGCAGGCGGGCCCGCCGGTCGTTCGGGTCGGGGTGGCGCTCGATCCAGCCGCCCTCCTCCATGCGGTCGATCTGGCGGCAGAGGGTGATCGGCTCGACCTCCAGCCGTTCGGCGAGGCCGGCCTGGTTGATCCCCTCGTTCCGGTAGAGCGCGGCGATCACGTTCCACTGGGCCCGGGTCAGGCCGAGATGGCGGGCGCGCTGGTCGAAGCGGCGGCGCAGCAGGCGCGCCGCATCGTTCAGCAGCACGCCCAGGGAGTTTTCGATCGGGGGGAGTTTCTGGGTCATGGCCGGGCCATCATAAGCTTACTTATCATATAATCAACATTAATAAGGATACTTATGATTCGCAATCGTCGCGGGGCGCATGGCAGGCCCACATTTCCGTCGCGGCTCTGGCATCGCGGACAGGAGATTGCTAAGGTGCCCACCCGTTTCATCCCATTCCTTTCGCCGACCCGCTGAAGCGCGACCAGTCCCCCTTTCATCCGCCGAGGAAAGCCCCATGCCGCACTACCGCTCCCGCACCTCCACCCACGGCCGCAACATGGCGGGCGCACGCGGATTGTGGCGGGCGACCGGCATGAAGGACGGCGATTTCGGCAAGCCGATCATCGCCATCGCCAACTCCTTCACCCAGTTCGTGCCCGGCCACGTCCACCTGAAGGACCTGGGCCAACTGGTCGCCCGCGAGATCGAGAAGGCCGGCGGCGTCGCCAAGGAATTCAACACCATCGCGGTCGACGACGGCATCGCCATGGGCCATGGCGGCATGCTCTACAGCCTGCCCTCGCGCGAGCTGATCGCCGACGCGGTGGAATACATGGCCAACGCCCATTGCGCCGACGCCCTGGTCTGCATCTCCAACTGCGACAAGATCACGCCCGGCATGCTGATGGCCGCCATGCGCCTGAACATCCCGGCGGTCTTCGTCTCCGGCGGCCCGATGGAGGCCGGCAAGGTCAACTGGCGCGGCAAGGTCAGGTCGGTCGACCTGATCGACGCCATGGTCGCCGCCGCCGACCCCACCGTGTCGGACGAGGAGGCGGCGGAGATGGAGCGCGGCTCCTGCCCGACCTGCGGGTCCTGTTCCGGCATGTTCACCGCCAACTCGATGAACTGCCTGACCGAGGCGCTGGGCCTGTCGCTGCCCGGCAACGGCACCATCCTCGCCACCCACGCCGACCGCAAGGAGCTGTTCCTCGCCGCCGGCCGGATGGCCGTCGACCTCTGCCGCCGCTGGTACCAGGAGGAGGACGCGACCGCCCTGCCGCGCGGCATCGCCACCAAGGCGGCGTTCGAGAACGCGATGACGCTGGACATCGCGATGGGCGGCTCGACCAACACGGTGCTGCACATCCTGGCCGCGGCGCAGGAGGGCGAGGTCGACTTCACCATGGCCGACATCGACCGGCTGTCGCGCCGGGTGCCGAACGTCTGCAAGGTGGCGCCGGCGGTGGCCGACGTGCATATCGAGGACGTGCACCGGGCCGGCGGCATCTTCGCCATCCTGGGCGAGCTGGAACGCGCCGGGCTGCTGAACCGCGACGCGCCGACGGTGCATGCGGCCACGCTGGGCGAGGCGATCGACCGCTGGGACGTGACGCGCAGCCGGGACCCGGCGGTCCACACGCTGTACAAGGCGGCGCCCGGCGGCATCCCGACGGTGGTGCCCTTCAGCCAGGAGCGGCGCTGGCCGGCGCTCGACCTCGACCGCGAGGGCGGGACCATCCGCAAGGTGGAGAAGGCGTTCAGCCAGGACGGCGGGCTGGCGGTGCTGTACGGCAACATCGCGGAGAAGGGCTGCATCGTGAAGACGGCGGGGGTCGACGCCACCAACCTGGTGTTCGCCGGCCCGGCGCGGGTGTTCGAAAGCCAAGACGCGGCGGTGGAAGGCATCCTGGGCGACACGGTGAAGGCGGGCGACGTGGTGGTGATCCGCTACGAGGGGCCGCGCGGCGGGCCGGGCATGCAGGAGATGCTGTACCCGACCAGCTACCTGAAGTCGAAGGGGCTGGGCAAGGCCTGCGCGCTGGTCACCGACGGGCGTTTTTCCGGCGGCACGTCGGGGCTGTCGATCGGCCATGCCTCGCCGGAGGCGGCGGGCGGCGGCGCCATCGGGCTGGTGGAGGAGGGCGACCGCATCGAGATCGACATCCCGAACCGCTCGATCCGGCTCGCCGTCGGCGACGAGGAATTGCAGCGCCGGCGCGACGCGATGAACGCCAGGGGGGCCGCGGCCTGGAAGCCGGTGGCGCGCGACCGCGTCGTCTCGCCGGCCCTGCGCGCCTACGCCGCCCTGACCACCAGCGCCGACCGCGGCGCCGTGCGCGACGTCGCGCAAGTCGAAGGGATCGTCCTGCCACGCTGACCGCGCGCCGCGCCAATTGTTGAAAGCCGGTTCAAGGCCGGTCGGCAAGAAAGCGCCGCGTGCAAACGCGGCGCTTTGTTTTATTCGGCGATCTCCATCGGGTATTTGGCATTCGCCGGACGCGAAAAAGAATCTAAAATACCCTTCTTCCATATCCACAAACGCTGGAATGCATGCTCTAATATGCGGACGGGACTCCGCGAGGGGCGGACATGGCGGAAGCTGGTAGGGTCATGGCGAGCACGGATGGCTTATCGCCGGATGGCATCCTCGGCCCGGCGCGCGGCAAGGCGACCGAACGCAAGATCCTCACCGCCATGTTCGTGGACATCGTCGGCTCCTCCGCCCTGGTCGCCGGGCGCGACCCCGAGGACGCCGACCACGCGCTGCTGTCGATCCTGAACCGGCTGATCGACGCCGTTCCCCGCTATGGCGGCATGGTGTCGCAGCTTCTGGGCGACGGTTTCCTGGCGGTGTTCGGGGCGCCCGACGCCAAGGAGGACCACGCCCTGCGCGCCTGCCTGGCGGCGCAGGACATCATCTGCGCCACCGCCGACACCGACCGGCCGGACTTCCGGATCCGCATCGGCATCAGTTCGGGCGAGGTCGTCGCCCATATCGTGGAAAGCGGCGTCTGGGCCGACTACCGCGCCGTCGGCGAATGCGTCCATCTCGCCGCCAAGCTGCAGCAGCGCGCCGATCCGAACAGCGCCCAGCTCAGCCAGGACACGCTCGACCTGATCCCGGTCGGCGTGGCCGCCCGGCCGGTCGGCAGCCTGACCCTGGCGAAGGGGGCCGCACCGATGCCGGCCTTCACGCTGGAAGGCGCCCGTGCCGTGCGGCGTACCGCGACCGACCTGCTGCGCTCCAGCGACGCCCCCTTCGTCGGCCGCGAGACGGAGGTCGCGACCCTCTTCGCGATGGCCGACCGGGCGGAGGCCGGGACCGCGTCGCTGCTGGTGCTGCGCGGCGAGGCCGGCATCGGCAAGTCCCGGCTGGTCGGCGAGTTCCTGCGCGATGCGCGCAGCCGGCGCTGGAACGTCGTGCAATGGGCGCAGATGCCGATCCGGCGGCTGGGCGATCCCGATGACTTGGAAGCCGTAGCGCTCAGCCTTGCCGTCCAGTTGACGGGCACGGCGATCGGCGAAGGACCGCTCCGCATCGTCGCGGCTGCCGAACGCCGGGCCGGGTCTTTGGCGGCCGATGCCGTGCGCGCCTTGTTCGGCCTTGCGGCGACCGATCCGCTCTGGTCTGGCCTCGATCCGGCTCAGCGTTTAAACTTGAGTATTGAAGGGGTGATCGGAGCGATCCTGGAATTGGCCTCGCATCAGGTTGCCGACAGGCGTCCGATGCTCATATTGGTAGAAGATGCACATTGGGCCCGTCCAGTTATGGCTCGGTTGTTAGATAGTCTCGTGGCGGCTTTGCCCAGCAGTCGGGCAAGTGTTTTTCTACTTGCGACAATGCGGCCACCGGCGCTGCGTTTGGAATCAGCTCCAGAAGGATGGAACATTCCCAAAAACGCCCATCGCATTGATCTCAGCACATTGGATAATGAGCAGGTTGATATTTTTTTAAATCACTGGCTAGGATTGGATTGGTCTCTAGACAATTTAAAATCCCTTGTTGCGGAGCGGAGCCAAGGTGTGCCGTTTTATTTAGAAGAAATTCTACGTACATTAGAAGCCAATGGAGTACTTTCTGGTGCTCCCGGCACTTATCGATTGACAGACTCGGCTACCTTGCTAAATCTTCCACGCTCTTTACATGGCCTTCTTGCCGCGCGCATGGATCTTCTGGACAGCGAACCCCGTCGCGTCTTGATGAACGCGGCGGTAATTGGGCCAACTTTTGACATCGGATTGTTACGCTCGTTGAACGTAACATCATCCCTAGGGCTGTCGGTTCACCTTGCCTATTTGGAACGAGCAGGGTTTATCCTGCGCACCCGCTTATTACCCAACTTAGAATACATGTTTAACCATGCTTTAATCCGAGAGGTTGCGTATGCGACCCTCACTAAAGCAGACCGTAAAGATCTGCATGCGCGGGTTTTCAAAGCAATACGAAATCGTGGTGAACAGGATTTACCTAATCGGCTTAGTCTACTGGCGCATCATGCCTTCATGGCTGAGAATTGGCCACTTGCGTACGTTTGTGGACGCCGAGCTGGATTACATGCAGAGACTCGCTCAAAATTGGAAGATGCAACACATCATTATGAAAATGCTTTGAAAGCTTTTGAGAAAACTTCACGCTCTCAACGCAGTATTTCACGAGAGATTGATCTCCTCATAGCTTTACCACGTGCCCTCCTACCTCGTGGCGGAACCAACGTACATAATTACCTCAATCTCGCTCGAAATCTATCTGAGAAAACCGGCGATTCTGTACGTTCTGCACAAGCAAGTTCCATACTCGCATCATTCTTTTGGGCTTATGGTGACCTAGATCAAGCAATGAATCTCTGTCAGAAAGGATTACTAGCTCTAGATCATTGCGAAAACCGAGAAGTTCGTGTACAGTTATTATTTCGATTGGGTGGCGTACTGGCCGATAAAGGCCTCTTCGCACAAGCCCTTATTAAATTGAATATCGGAGATGCCTTAATCGACGAAAAGCTTTCTAAAAAAAATTGCGGATTATCGGCGATCGCTACCGTTCTTACACCTAGTATTGGCGGGCGTTGCCTTGCTGAGACGGGACAGAAGGCTAAAGCAATTGCAGCCGGTATTCGGGCTGTGGAAATTGCTGAAGAGAGCGGTCACGCTTTCTCTAGAATCTTTGCCAACACTCATTTGGGCTGGATATGTTTAACTCTTAATGAAATTGAACGCAGCATTCCAGCCCTCCAAACTGCATTGTCTCTTTGTGAGGTAGCACGCACACCTATTCTACGTCCACTGATTAGCGGAGGCCTCGGCTATGCACAAGTGATAAGCGGTCATCAGGAAGAAGGCTTTTCATTATTTGTAGATAGCTTTGCAACCTTTAAAAGACAGTCTGGAGAAGAGGATCGCCTTCATCCACGCGTCTTCTTGCCGCAAGTGTTGCTCTGGCAGGCGAAGGCCTTAAAGTTAACTGGACAGCATCAGAAGGCTCTTATTACAGGGCAGAGAGCTCTTAAGGCAGCGCTTGATACTGAGCAACTTGCATACGAAGCCTATGCAAATTTCTTTCTAGCCGATACAGAAATTCAAGACACCAAAAGACAGGATCATGCATTTAAACTATTACGGCGAGCACATTCTCTAGCTCAACAGCTGTCCATGACACCACTTGTAACCGCTTGCCAGACCTATTTATCTAATGTTCATTTAAATTGATGTAATAATGCTCTATTATTGAAAATCCATTATTAATATTTAGCCAATGATTATACATTTTAGCGTTCTTCTCTTTATTGGGTATTCTATCAGAATTTGAAATCCGCCTTTTACCCGCGAGTATGGTTAACGTCGACGAGAATCCACGCTGTGAAAAATTTCACAGCCCAAAATCTTTCGAAACCGAATGATTTAGGGGTCTCGATCCAGTGATCTTAAGGAGCCATCTCATGGCTAACACCGTTTCTCAAGCCTCAGTGGTCCGTGGCGCCGATGGGCGTCTTTATGCTGTAACCACCCATAGCGTATCAGAAGTCAGCGAAGCTGGTACTGCCGCTTTCCCATCGAATATCCGTGCAAACAGTCGTAGCGGCTTCGATACTGCCGACTACGAAGCAGGCCGTTACGTTATCACGCCAGGGATTTAACGAAGTAAGAGAATAATTAGCGCAGATAGTCGTAGTGGTTTGCATTTGTAAAATGCAAACCACTACGATTAAAAAAGCACAGTGCGCGATAAATTTTACTATGGGACAAGCAACAATGCTCTTCAATATATTTAATTCATCGGCAAATTATGAAGATTCTGTTAAATCTCATACAACTGGGACTCATCGAATTATACAGCCAGAACAAACCCTGGCTCGTGTCATACCATTACTACCGATCATGGGTATTACACGAGTTGCAAATGTCACAGGTCTGGATAGTATTGGCATTCCAGTGGTAATGGTGACAAGACCTAATGCACGATCTATTTCGATATCCCAAGGAAAAGGCGTAACATTGGCAGCTGCTAAAACGTCGGGCGTGATGGAATCGATCGAGAGCTATCACGCTGAGCGAATTGCTCTACCTTTGAAATTCGCAAGTTTCGAGGAGTTACGCTGGACGCATCCGATAGCAAATATTGACCGCCTTCCCCGTTTGGCAACTAGCACATACAATAAAAACAACCAAATATTGTGGATTGAGGGCGAAGATCTTCTAAATGGCGGCCCAAAATGGGTGCCGTTCGAAATGGTCCATCTCAATTTCACTGTGCCAATGCCCTCTGGTCACGGTTGTTTCCTGGTGAGTTCCAACGGTTTAGCGTCCGGCAACCACCGGATCGAGGCGATCAGTCATGCAATCACCGAACTGATCGAACGCGACGCGACGACGCTGTGGCGGCAATTCGAACCGGCGGCACAGGCGGCGACCCGCCTTGATCTGGAGAGCATCGACGATCCGGTCTGCCGATCCCTGATCGATCGCTTCGATGCGGCCGGTGTCGAGGTCGGCATCTGGGACATCACCAGCGACATCGGCCTGCCGGCTTTCCTTTGCCGCATTGTCGAGCGCGAGGATCTGCCGCAGCAATCCATCCGGCCGGCCAGCGGCATGGGTTGCCACACCGCCCGCGAGATTGCGCTGTCCCGTGCCTTGACCGAGGCGGCGCAAAGCCGTCTCACCTTCATCGCCGGCGCCCGCGACGACATGCCGCGCGCCGAATATGACCGCCATCTCGACCCTGCGCGGCATGCGCAATGGAAGGCGCGCATCACGGACGGCAGGGGGGTGCGCGACTTCACCGCTTGCCCAACGACCACCGCCCCGACCATCCAGGCCGATCTGGAGCATCAATTGACCCGTCTGCGCGCCGTCGGCATCGACGAGGTGGTGGCCGTCGATCTGACCAAGGCGGAATTCAACATTCCCGTGGTCCGGGTCGTTGTTCCCGGATTGGAAGCGCTGGACGACAATCCGAACTATCTGCTGGGCTCCCGCGGTCAGCGGGCGCGTGGCCTCACCATCGACGCCATCCCCATGGAGAAGGCAGCATGAGGAACCTGTTCGTTTTCCTCGGCCCCACCCTGCCCGCGGACGAAGCCAGGCTGGAACTGGATGCCATCTTCCTGCCACCGGTGGCGCAGGGCGACATCATCCGGCTGTGCGCCGAGAAACCAAAGGCGATCGGCATCGTCGACGGCTTCTTCGAAAGCATCCCCTCGGTCTGGCACAAGGAAATCCTGTTCGCCATCCACAGCGGCATCCCGGTGTTCGGCGCCTCCAGCATGGGGGCCCTGCGCGCCGCGGAACTCCATGCCTTCGGCATGACCGGTGTCGGCGCGATTTTCGAGGCCTACCGCGACGGCCGGCTGGAGGACGACGACGAGGTCGCCGTCGTGCATGGACCGGCGGAACTCGGCTATCCGGTGCTGTCCGAAGCGATGGTCAACATCCGCCGCACGCTCGCCGATGCGGTGGCCGAGCGGGTGCTGTCGCGGGAGACCGGTTTCCGGCTGGAGGCCATCGCCAAGGAACTGTCCTACCGCGACCGCGGCTACGGCCGCATGCTGCGGCTGGGGGACGGCATCGGGCTGCCCGCTGCCGAACTGGCGGCCTTCAAGGAATGGTTGCCGAACGGCCGTTTCGACCAGAAGCGGGAGGATGCCCGCCAGATGCTGCGGGCGATGCGCCGTCATCTCGGCCAGGGTGCGCCATTACCGGACGTGCGCTTTCATTTCGAACACACCTCCTTGTGGGACCGTGCCATGCGCGAGGCCTCGTCGCTCGCGCGGTAAGCCGGGTTCCGCTACACTGTTCACGTTTCGCCGGACAACCGTTCCGCGAGGCGTGGCTGTGCGAAGCGGGGTCGGCGATGGGCGCACTGACGGACGTGACGGCGGTTCTGCGGCGCAACCGTCTGCTGGGCGAACTCGACGGCGCCCAGATGGCGGAGCTGCTGACGCTGGGCCATACCGCCCGTTTCGACACCGACCGGGTGATCTTCGACAAGGGCGATCCGGGAAACTGCCTCTACGCCGTCCTGAAGGGGCAGATCGCCATCCGCACTTCGTCGGCCGACGGCAAGACGATGCTGCTGAACATCCTGAATGCCGGCGACGTCCTCGGCGAAATCGGGCTGATCGACGGGCGGGAACGCACCGCCGCCGCCATCGCGTTGCGCCCGACCGAACTTTACCGGATCGACCGCGCCGACTTCGTCCCCTTCCTCGAACGCCACCCGAAACTGTGCACCCGCATGATGATCGTGCTGTGCGAGCGGCTGCGCTGGGTGTCGGAGAACATCGAGGACGCGGTCTTCCACGACGTGCCCCGCCGGCTGGCCCGCCGCCTGCTGTTTCTCGCCGACCGCTACGGCCAGCCGACCGAGGCCGGCCTGCGCATCACCCAGCCGCTGTCGCAGGAGGCGCTGGCCAACATGCTGGGGGTGACGCGGGAAATGGTGAACAAGAGCCTGGGCAGCCTGCGCAAGACCGGCGCCCTGACCTACGTCAAGGGCTTCATCGTCATCAACGATGTGGCCCTTCTGACGGATATGGCGGGAGACTCCGAACGTTCAGCCTGACCGATAGGATACCGTCCGAAAGTTTTGTTCCCAAAGCTTCACTCAATCCGCTTATAGTGTGAAATAGGGGGAGCAACCGGACAGGTATCATGAGGGCCTAGAATCATGTCGAGCAATGGAATTTTATCGGCGCGCAAGAATCAATCCCGGAATATGACATCTTTGGTCGCGCGTACGTTGCAGATTTCGGGCGAGGATGTGACGATCCGCCTTGAACCTTCCTACTGGGACGGTCTCGACGAGATTTCCCGGCGCGAGGATTTGACGGCGGACGAGCTTTGCACCGACGTTCAGGAACGGGTGAAACGGCAGGGCCGCCGTCCGGCCGGACGGACCGGCGACGGATCGAACGGCGTTTCGCTTGCCAATGCGCTGCGCGTGTTCATCGTCGGTTATTTCCGCCAGGCCGCCACCGAACGCGGTCATGTCCGGGCCGGGCACGGAAAGGGCGATCCCTTCCTCAGCACGCCCTTCGACAGTGCGGTTGCCGGCGACGCCTGAGCGGACCCGCCGGGACGGTCGGGATCCCACCGCCGGGATCCGGTCAAGGAAAGGCGTCGGCGTTCAGGCCGGTTGCCGCTTGACCAGCAGGCTGCGCAGCAGCTTCGCCAAGGTTTCCGCCAAATGATACTGGTCGTCGGACGGCAGGGCCGCGATGACCCCGGCGAACTCGTTCAAGGGATCGTGGCGCAACAGTTCCAGCGCCGCCGCCGTCGGATGAAGCTGCGTCACCCGCCGATCCTCGGGCACCGGCACCCGGACCAGCAGATCCTTGCCCACCAGCACCTCGACCATCTGGGACGCGGCGCCGCGGGTCGTGGCGTGAAAGTCGGCAAAGGCGGAGACGGTGCGCTGGCTGGCGTTGGCGCCGGCGAAATAGCGCAAGGCCGTCCATTGCGACGGCTTCAACCCCTGCGTATAGCCCAGGCTGTCCGCGATGTGGCTGATGTGCATCATCACTTCGGCGATCGCCTGGGGCGCCGCCATGGCGGAAAATCCATGCGGCAAAGGCGCCGGCATCGCGGGAGCGGAACCCGTCGAACGCACCCGCCTGGTCCCGTTTCTACCCACGCCCACCGGCTCCATATTCGCCACTCTATATGATATAGACACTATACGAATTGCCGAGAGATAGGACTTCCGGCTGATCCTCAGGACGGGGCATCCTCGGAAGACCATCGTGTGACGGTACTTTAGTCCGGTTTCCAGAAAAACGAAACAGCCTGCGTGACCGAGCATCGATTGCGAAGGGCCGTACCACGCCCTTCAGCCGCCGCGGGTGGCGAATGGCCGATCACCGGTTCGCGCGCATGTTTTTGTCTGGCGTTGCGACCGCAAAGGCCGTATACGCGCGGAGATGACCACAATGCCCGTTTCCAAGTCCGCCCCGAAGGTCGGCATCGTCAGCCTCGGCTGCCCGAAGGCGCTCGTCGATTCCGAGCGCATCCTGACCCGTCTGCGGGCCGAGGGCTACCAGATCTCGCCGTCCTACGACGGCGCCGACGTGGTGCTCGTCAACACTTGCGGCTTCCTCGACAGTGCCAAGAAGGAATCCCTGGACGCCATCGGCGAGGCGATCAAGGAAAACGGCCGGGTCATCGTCACCGGTTGCATGGGCGTGGAATCGGACATGATCCGGCAGGTCCACCCCGACGTCCTGGCCGTGACCGGTCCCCACCAGTACGAGCAGGTGGTCAACGCGGTGCATGACGCCGTGCCGCCGCAGCACGACCCCTTCACCGACCTGGTGCCGCCGGAAGGGCTGCGGCTGACGCCGCGCCACTATGCCTATCTGAAGATTTCCGAGGGCTGCAACAACCGCTGCTCCTTCTGCATCATCCCGTCGCTGCGCGGCGATCTGGTCAGCCGGCCGATCCACGCGGTGCTGCGCGAGGCGGAGAAGCTGGCGGTGGCCGGCGTCAAGGAACTGCTGGTCATCTCGCAGGACACCAGCGCCTACGGCGTCGACGTGAAATACCGGGAAGAGCGCTGGTACGACCGCAGCGTGCGGACCCGTTTCTTCGATCTCTGCAACGAGCTGGCGAATTTCGATGTCTGGGTGCGGCTGCATTACGTCTATCCCTACCCCCACGTTGACGAGGTGATCCCGCTGATGGCGGAGGGCCGGATCCTCCCCTATCTCGACATCCCGTTCCAGCACGCCTCGCCCACCGTCCTGAAGGCGATGCGCCGTCCGGCCGCCCAGGAAAAACAGTTGGACCGCATCCGCAAATGGCGCGCGGACTGCCCCCATCTGGTCCTGCGCTCCACCTTCATCACCGGCTTCCCCGGCGAGACGGAGGAGGATTTCCAGTTCATGCTGGACTGGCTGAAGGAAGCCCAACTGGACCGCGTCGGCTGCTTCAAATACGAACCGGTCGCCGGTGCGGCGGCCAACGCCCTGCCCGGCGCCGTCCCGGAAG
>FTCZ01003258.1_pt1 | contig 14707 bp, 13 predicted proteins | sample 1658871 | NCBI WGS metagenome assembly FTCZ01 (sample SAMEA3914864, study PRJEB12502) | metagenome | biome: forest; material: soil | place: USA | collected 2012-03-12 | depth 0.3 m
ACCAAGGACGGCACGCTGTCCGTCAAGCTCTCGACCCCGAAGGAACTCGGTGGCGGCGGCGGTGACGGCACCAACCCCGAACAGCTTTTCGCCACCGGCTACTCCGCCTGTTTCCTCGGCGCGCTGAAATTCGTCGCCGGTAAGGAGAAGGTTTCCGTTCCGGCCGACACGACCGTGACCGCGACCGTGGGCATCGGCCCGCGCGATGACGGCACCGGCTTCTCGATCGACGTCGCACTCGCCGTAAACATCCCAGGCGTCGACAAGAAGGTCGCCGAGGACCTCGTCCAGAAGGCGCATATCGTGTGCCCCTATTCGGAAGCCACCCGCAAGAATCTCGACGTGCGCCTGAGCGTCGTCTGAACCAGTTCTGCCTCGGGGCCTCTCCACGTCGCGAAAACGTGTAGAGGCCTTGAGCAGCCCCTGCGCTAACTGATGGTCCGGGCGATATTCCGGAACCAGGAGCGCAATATGATGTTTCGTGCCGTTCAATTCTGCGTCGTGGCTGCATTATGCGGCCTGTCGGGCCAGGCTTTCGCGCAAACCGGTCCAATGACGCGCATTCGCGGCACGATCGACCATCGCGACGGTTCTGCGCTCGTCATCAAATCGCGCGAGGGCGACATGCTGACGGTGAAGATGGCCGATCCGTTCACGGTCGTGGCCGTTGTCCCCGCCACGCTCGATGACATCAAGCCCGGCGCCTTCATCGGCACTGCGGCGATGCCGCAGAAGGATGGGACCCGCAAGGCGATCGAGGTGCTGATCTTCCCCGAGGCCATGCGCGGCGCGGGCGAAGGCGATCGTCCCTGGGACCTGATGCCCGAGAGCACGATGACCAACGCGACGATCGCCGATACCGTCGGCAGCGTCGACGGCAAGGCGATGACGCTGAACTACAAGGGCGGTTCGCAGAAGATCACCATTCCGCCGAACGCGCCGATCGTCACCTTCGCGCCGGGTGCGGCTACGGAACTCACGCCGGGCAATGCCGTGTTCCTTTCAGCCGAGCAGATGCCGGATGGCACATTGCGCGCAAGCCGCATCACGGTTGGCCGCAATGGCATCGCACCGCCGATGTAATTTGGCTAATGTCACCTATATTGTTGGCGAATTCCAAAAATATGGAGGCCGATATGGCAACCACTACGGCGTTTCCCGTCACCAAGACCGATGCGGAGTGGCGCGAGCAGCTTACGCCCGAGCAATACCAGGTTTTGCGCCAGCACGGCACCGAGCGGCCCGGAAGCTGCGCGCTGCTTTATGAGAAGCGGCAAGGCACTTTCGCCTGCGTCGGCTGCGGCCAGAAGCTCTTCGCTTCGGGCAAGAAGTTCGATAGCCGGACCGGCTGGCCGAGCTTCGACAAGCCGCTGCCCGGCGCGGTCGAGGAATCGCGGGACACCAGCCACGGCATGGTACGGACGGAAGTGCATTGCGCGCAATGCGGCGGCCATCTCGGCCATGTCTTCGAGGACGGCCCGCCCCCGACCGGCCTGCGCTACTGCATGAACGGCGTCGCGTTGGATTTCACGCCAGACGAAGCCTGAATAGGAAAAGCCCCGCCAAAGCGGGGCTTTTTTATGCTTCCGGCATTACGGACGGGCTCAGCTCTGCAGCTTCTTGGTGCATTCGCTGTAGTAGCCGCCGCCCTTCTGGATCCATTTCAAGCCGCCATTGCCGGTTCCGGCGGCCTTGTTGGCATTGTACTGGTCCACGCAGGTGTGCATGCGCGCCTTACCCGGCTTTTCGCTGGCGTATTTCGGTGAAAGCGCGGTCGGGAATACGACCGGACCGGTTGCTGCAGGGGCAGCAGCGGCGGCGGGAGCCGGGGCGGGCATCGCGGCCTTCGGCGCAGCAGGCGCCGTGGCGGCGGCAGCGGGCGCGGCAGGGGCAGCAGGAGCGGTTGCCGCGGCCGGAGCGGCGGCAGGCGCATCCGCACCGCATTGCGCCTTGCGGAAATCGTTCCACTTCATGCCGTTGAGCGTGTTGGACGCCTGCGCAGCCTTATATTTCGTGCTGCATTCCGCCATGGTCAGCGCCGCGGCAGGCTGGCTGGCCAGCAACGTCACACCGACGACAGCAACCGCGCCGGCGCTCAGAAACATCCCGAATGCTTTCATGTCTCGCTCCTCCTCGAAAAGGCTTCGACCTTCTCCTGCCTGAAGACTTCATGCATGCCCGCATCGGCGAAGTCCAAGAGCCGGAAATTCTTGCCCCACAGAAAGCGTAGCGCAGCGAAATCATTGATTCAACAGCATATCGCTGCGCTTTACCGACGCTACTTCTTCGGCCCGCCGAGTCGTTGTCCATTCACGACGGGCACGCGATCCGCGCCATACTCCATATCCCAGACCGACTGGCCGTCCGGGCCGGGCTTGGCGAGGCCTTTTGCAAAGATCAGCGCCGCCATTATCTGCTGCGCCTTCGGCTCGTGGCTCGCGACCTGTTGCAGAGCGTCGAAAGTCTTGTCGAAATCACGCGCGGAAATGGTCAGCCTGCCGGTGGGCACGGGTGTCTGAATCTGCATTTCGCCTTCGAAGGAGAGATCATAATCGCTGGCAATCAGTTGGCTCTTGGCCAATGTGACCTTGGGTTGGCCCTGCATGATGATGCCAATGATCCGGTCTCTCATGGTTAGGGGCAGTGGCGGATCGGCCTTTAGATCGAACTCGTCAATCGCTAGCCGGGCAATCTGATCGAGATCCACACCACCAAAGGCAAAATTCAAGTCAATCATGGTTGGCGTCAGACCGTCAGCCCAGGAGGGCAATAACGCACTTGGTACGGTAAAACCTTCCAACTTGAAGCCGATCGCGGCCGAAGCGTCTTTGGCCACTCCAGAAAAGCGCAGTTTGTCCGTGTAGCTCCTGACACCGAATATCCCCTGCGGAATGCGAAACGCGACATCCTGCATCGTCGAATTGCTGGCCATCTGGCCCCAAAGCGGCAGTGCCGCCTTGAGCTTTGCTTTCAAGTCATCCTGCGCGGCCGTGACCTGGTCCTTACCGGCATTCGCGACAAAAAACGCCCAGAGGTCCATAACTTCCCGAGTGCGCAGTGCCTCGACATTCGCATCGACGTTAATGGTGCCTATGTCGAAATTGACCGCCATGGTGGTCGGCGGTGCACCTTTCACGCCAGGTATCGTTATGGAAGCACTATCGGTCATGCCTTTAATGGCTTCGGTCACTTTGGCGTCGAGGCCGACCGCCCCGGCGCTGCCCTTTAAGTCGACCGAGATGCCATGCATTTGCATGTCGTCATCTTGCTCCGGACTTTTCGAGGTAATCGCCACGAAATCGATCGAAGTGCTGGAACTGATAAAAGAAACGAGCTTGGGATCAAAGACGCCATCGAACTTATAGCCGGTGGAACGCATCTCTTGGCGCATATCGCCATTGAAAATTGGCATGATGATTGAATATGGCGGCATTGCATCAGCTTTTACCGCCCAGGTGCCGTCCGCTTTCGGCGCTGTCAGCATGTACATAGGCGCCATCTGGAAGCGTTCCGCCGACACGCCATAAAGTGCAGCGAGACGGCCGGCATCGAAGGTGATGCGATAGGCGTCAGCTTGAGGCTCCACGGTAACGATCTTCTGGTCGATGGCCGCCTTGCCGATATAGGTCGAGAGCGTGCCGGATAGGGCTTTAGCGCCATCGTCATTAATCGACTGCGCGAATGTCGGCTGAGCGCACAACGCCACTCCGACTACGAGAGCCGAACCGAAAAAACTATTCATTCAAAAAAGCCCTCATCGCAAATCGCTGCCGAAACAACAGCATTTCGACACCAATTGTGCAACGGAGCGAGGCACGAGGATCACAAATCCCCTGCCCGCTCGAAAGCACCTGGCTGCGCTTTGCCGACGCTACTTCTTCGGCCCGCCGAGCCGCTGCCCATTCACGACGGGCACGCCATCCGCGCCATATTCGACAACCCAAACCGACTGGCCATCCGGGCCGGGCTTGGCAAGGCCTTTGGCGAAGATCAGCACCGGGAACATCTGCTGCGCCTGCCGCTCATGCGTCGCAACCTGCTGGAGCGCCGCGACCGTCTTGTCGAAGTCGCGCGCCATGATGGTCAGCTTACCGGTGGGCATCGGCATGGTGACCTGCATCTCTCCTTCGAAGGACAGGTCATAATCGGCGGCCGTCAGGCGGCTCTTGGTCAGCGTCACCGTTGGCTTGCCCTGCATGATGATGCCGGCGAGCTGATCCTTCGTGGTCGGCGGCCAGGGCGGATTTGCCTTGAAGTCCGCCTGATCGATCGCGAGCCGGGCGACCTTGTCGAAATCAGCGCCGTTGAACGCGAAGTTCAGATCCATCGTCGTCGGCACGAGGCTACCAGCCCAGGGGGGCAAGATGGCGCCTGGCAAGGTGAGGCCATCGAACTTGAAGCCGATCGCCGCCGAACCATCCTTGGTCGCGCCGGAAAAGCGCAGGTTTTCGGTGAAGCTCTTGAAGCCAACGGTGCCCTGCGGGATGCGGAACGCCACATTCTGCGCGGTGACATTGCCGGCCATCAGGTTCCAGAGCGGCAGCAGGGCCTTGAGCTTCGCCTTCAGATCATCCTGATGCGCGACGATCTGGTCCTTGCCGGCATTGGCGACGAAGAAGGCCCAGAGATCCATGACCTCCCTGGAGCGCATCGCTTCCGCATTCACATCGGCATTGATGGCGCCGATATCGATATTGATCGCCATGGTGGTCGGCGGCGCGCCTTTGACGCCGGGCACCGTCGTGGTGACGCTCTCCGTCACGCTCTTAATGGTTTCCGTGACCTTGGCGTCGACGCCGCCGGCAACCGCGCTGCCTTTCAGATCGATCGACAGGCCGTGAATTTGCGCGCTGACGTCGGCCTTTTCGCTTTTCGCCTTCGACTCGGCGAAATCGACGGAATTGGTGAAGCTGGTGAAATACTGGATTTTCGGATCGTAGATGCCGTCGAACTTGTAGCCGCTGAAGCGCATCTCCTGATGCTGATCGCCATCGGGCGTCGGCATAGTGAAGGAGACCGGCGGAAAGTTGTCACCCTTGACCGACCAGGTGCCATCCGACTTCGGCGCGGTCAGCAGCGACATCGGCGCCATTTGGAAACGCTCAGGCGACACGCCATAGAGCGCGGCCAGCTTGCCGGCATCGAAGGTCAGTCGATAGGCGTCGGATTGCGGAGCGACGGTCACGACCTTCTGGTCGATCGCGGCCTTGCCGATATAGGTGGAGAGCGCCTGCGAAAGAGCCTTTGCGCCATCATCGTTGATCGCCTGCGCCAGCGCTGGCTGGACGAAAACCGTCGCCGCGACTGCGAGCGCCGTGCCGGAAAGCCTGTACATGCGGGAAGCCCCCTCTCCTTGCAATCATCGCCGAAACAACAGCATTTCGGCGACAGTTGCGCAACGGACGAGGCCGGCGTGGCAAAATCGTGATGAAGAGCCGAAAAAACCTGACGCTAGATGACGTTGTTCTCCAGCACTGGCCGGTTGGCAGCGATACGGTCAAACCCGAGTTCGCTCAGATCGAGCGTGGTGAAGCGGCCGTCGACAATGAGTTCGGCCATGCCGCGGCCCATGGCGGGCGACTGCTGCAGGCCATGGCCGGAGAAGCCGGCCAGCACATACATGTTCTCGAAATCGCCAAGCCTGCCGATGATGGCGTTATGGTCGAACAGGTTCATGTCGTAATGGCCGGCCCAGGCGCCGCCGGGCTTGATCGTCTCGAAAGCCGGCACGCGCTCGGCGATGGTCGGCCAGACGATCTCTTCAAAGAGTGACCAGTCCACCTCGAAATCATCGGAAGCGTCGGTTTCGTCGAGATCGTCAGGCGAGAAGCCGCAAAGGAAGTTTTCGCCTTCCGCGCGCGCCCAGACGCCGCTCTTGTCGATCATCAGCGGGAAGCGCTCCAGCTTGTCCTTGGCGGAGAACTGGTAAATGCAGCGCTTCTTGCCCCAGACCGGGATCTTGACGCCTGCCATTTCGGCGACGCGGCGGTTGCCGGAAGCGCCGGCGGCATTCACCAGCACCTTGCAGGCGATAGCGCTGCCATCCGCCAATTTGACGCCGCTGACGCGGCCATCCGTGTAGTCGACACTGGTCACCTCGCCGTTGAGATAGGTGACGCCGACCGAGCGCGCCTTGTTGCGGAACGCCTGCATCAGCCCGTAACCGTCGAACCAGCCTTCGCCGGTGCGTCCCCAGGTGCCGGCGACCAGCCCTTCCATATTGATATAAGGGAATCGCTCCTTGAGGCCGGCGACATCGAGATAGAGGATATCCGCGCCGAGTTCGGCCTGGAGCGCCTGGTTTTCCGCGAGGATCGGCGCGCCTTCCGGCCCGGCGAGATAGAGGTAGCCGTGCTCATGCACCTTGTTCGTCGGACGGTCGTCGCCGACACGCAGGTTCTCGCCGATATTCCTGAGATAATTAATGCCGTAGAGCGAAATCTCGATATTCACCCTGGCCGAATATTGCTGGCGGATGCTGCTGCCGGAAAGCGCGGAAGCGCATTTGGTGAAGGTCATGTCCTTCTCGATCACCAGGATGCTCGCGCCGGAGCCGAGTTTTTGAGCCAGATGCCAGGCGGTCGAGGAGCCCATGACCGCGCCGCCGACGATGACGATGTCGTAGCCGCTGCCCGCAGAAGCCATTTTGAAAACCCTTATTCCGTAAGATCATTCTCTGGACGCATGATTGTCGCGTCGCAGCGGGATTGTCCAGTCAGCTTTGTGCGGCACATTCAGCCAGGAGCCAGTCGCGGAAAGCGGCGACTGCCGGCTGTGCCGCCTTTTCGTGCGGATAGACGAGGTAATAGCCATCCTCTCCAATCATCGGCCGGTCGAAGGGGATGACCAGCACGCCGGATCGCAATTCCTCCTCGATCAGGAAGCGCGGAAGGATCGCAAGGCCAAGACCGGCAATTGCAGCCTGCGCGACCATGGCGAACTGCTCGAAACGCGCGCCGGGGCGGGCGGACGCTGGATTCAAGCCTTGCGCCGTCAGCCAGTTGCGCCAGGCATTCGGCCGCGTGACCTGCTGCAGCAACATGACGCGCAGCGCATCAGCAGGCTCGCGCAGATGCTCGCGCTCGATCAGCGCAGGGCTCGCAACGGGAATGATCTCCTCGCCCATCAGCCGATGCAAAACCGAGCCGGGCCAGACCGCGCGTCCGAAATGGATCGCGGCGTCCAACGCCTCCGCATCGAAGTCGAAAGGCACAATGCGGGTCACGAAATTGATGGTGATATCGCCGTGTCGCTCGACGAAACCGCCAAGACGCGGAATGAGCCAACGCGTGCCGAAGGTCGGCAGAATGGCGAGATTGAGCACGCCGCCCTGCCCCTTGGTCGCCATGGCATTGACGGTCGCAGCCGTCAACCGCTCCAGGACGGGGCGGATTTCGTTGACATAGGCGCTGCCGGCCAGCGTCAGCGCCACGCGCTGGCGCACGCGCTCGAAGAGCGGCACGCCGAGCAATTCCTCAAGCTGCGCCACCTGTCGACTGACCGCCCCTTGCGTCAGGCCAAGCTCCTCGCCGGCACGCGTAAACGAGAGATGGCGAGCCGCCGCCTCGAAGACGCTCAGCGCTGCGAGCGAAGGCAGATAGGCGCGCATGGTTCATGAGAAAAAATCATCATCTCATGCCAACATATCGTTTGCACCGCTCCAAGCAAGGGCCTATCGACGCGCAATATTGCCAGGAGGAGAGCTAAACATGAGCAAAACGGCGCTCAGACAAGCAGAAGCCGAAGTCGCAGAGGTTCTGCAACGGCTTTCCGTCACGCTGCCCAAGGGCGATTTCAAGTCCTACAGCCCGATCTCCGGCACAGCCGTCGCCTCGCTGAAGGAAGACTCGGTTGCTGATGTGCAGGCCGCGATCGGCAAGGCGCATGACGCCTTCAAGGAATGGCGCAACGTACCGGCGCCGCGCCGCGGCGAGCTCGTCCGGCTGCTCGGTGAAGAATTGCGCGCCGCGAAGGACGACCTTGGCCTGCTCGTAACCTTGGAGGCCGGCAAGATCACCTCCGAAGGCCTCGGCGAAGTGCAGGAGATGATCGACATCTGCGATTACGCCGTCGGCCTCTCGCGCCAGCTCTTCGGCCTGACCATCGCGACCGAGCGCCCTTCGCATCGCATGATGGAAACCTGGCACCCGCTCGGCGTCTGCGGCGTGATCTCGGCCTTCAACTTCCCCGTCGCCGTCTGGTCGTGGAACGCGGCGCTCGCTTTCGTCTGCGGCAACAGCGTGGTGTGGAAACCCTCCGAGAAGACCCCGCTGACGGCCCTTGCCGTCGAAGCGATCTTCAAGAAAGCCGCCAAGCGGTTCGGCGGTGTACCGGACGGGCTGCTGAGCGTCATCGTCGGTGGCCGTGAGGCAGGCGATGCGCTGGTTTCCGACGCGCGCGTACCGCTGGTTTCCGCCACTGGTTCGACCTCCATGGGCCGCGCCGTCGGTCCGAAGCTCGCCGGCCGCTTTGCCCGCGCCATTCTCGAACTCGGCGGCAACAATGCCGCGATCGTCGCGCCTTCCGCCGACCTCGATCTGGCGCTGCGCGGCATCGCCTTTGCGGCGATCGGCACCGCCGGCCAGCGCTGTACGACGCTGCGTCGCCTGATTGTGCATGAGAGCGTCTACGACAAGCTCGTGCCGCGTCTCGCCAAAGTGTACCAATCGGTTAAGATTGGCGATCCGCGCGCGGAAGGCACCTTGGTCGGCCCGCTGATCGACAAGGCGGCCTTTGACGGCATGGAAAAGGCGCTCACCGCCGCAAAGGCCGAAGGTGGCAAAGTGCATGGCGGCGGCCGCGCTGATGGCGTTGGCAGCGACAGCGCTTATTACGCCAAGCCTGCGCTGGTCGAGATGCCAAAGCAGAGCGGCCCGATGCTGCACGAGACCTTCGCGCCAATCCTCTATGTGACGAAGTACAAGGATTTCGACGAGGCCATTGCACTGCAGAACGGCGTCGGGGCTGGCCTCTCCTCCTCGCTCTTCACGCTCGACATGCGCGAAGCGGAGCTTTTCGTCTCGGCGATCGGTTCGGATTGTGGCATCGCCAACGTCAATATCGGCCCCTCTGGCGCGGAGATCGGCGGAGCGTTCGGTGGCGAAAAGGAAACGGGCGGCGGCCGCGAGGCGGGCTCGGACGCCTGGAAGGCCTATATGCGGCGCGCGACCAACACGATCAATTACGGCAAGACGCTGCCGCTCGCACAGGGTGTGAGTTTTGAGGTTGAGGGGTAAAGCCCTTTTCCCGACCTCGCGTTTATGGGCCCCGGATCAAGTCCGGGGCACGAGCGTGACGGATTGGAACACAAGCGGTTGACGCCCCCCATCACGGGCGCGACAGTCGCGGCAAGAGACGAACAGGAAGGGATCGGCATCATGAGCGCACTCGCGCAGGCCGCCTCAAAGAAGGCGCCGAAGGTTCAGTTCAACTGGGAAGACCCGTTCTTGCTCGAGGAACAGCTCACCGAAGACGAGCGCATGATCCGCGACATGGCGCGCGCCTATGCGCAGGAAAAGCTGATGCCGCGCGTCAAGGAAGCCTATGCGACGGAGAAGACCGATCGCGCGATCTTCCATGAGATGGGCGAACTCGGCTTGCTCGGACCGACCACGCCGGAGGAATATGGCGGAGCGGGCGTCAATTACGTTTCCTATGGGCTCGTCGCCCGCGAGATCGAGCGTGTCGATAGCGGCTACCGTTCGATGAACTCGGTGCAGTCCTCGCTCGTCATGTATCCGATCTACGCCTATGGCGACGAGACGCAGCGCAAGAAATACCTGCCGAAACTCGCCAGCGGCGAATGGGTCGGCTGTTTCGGCCTCACGGAGCCGGATGCCGGCTCCGACCCCGGCGGCATGAAGACCCGCGCCGAGAAGGTGAGCGACGGCTACAAGCTCAACGGCGCGAAGATGTGGATCTCCAACTCGCCGATCGCCGATGTCTTCGTGGTCTGGGCGAAGTCGGCGGCGCATGACAACGCCATCCGCGGCTTCGTGCTGGAAAAGGGCATGAAGGGCCTCTCCGCGCCGAAGATCGGCGGCAAGCTCAGCTTGCGCGCCTCCATCACCGGGGAAGTGGTGATGGACAATGTGATCGTGCCGGAAGAAAACCTGCTGCCGAATGTTTCCGGCCTCGCCGGCCCGTTCGGCTGCCTGAACCGCGCGCGCTACGGCATTTCCTGGGGCGCGATGGGCGCTGCCGAATTCTGCATGCACGCCGCGCGGCAATACACACTCGACCGCAAGCAATTCGGCAAGCCGCTTGCGCAGACGCAGCTCGTGCAGAAGAAGCTCGCCGACATGGAAACCGAGATCGCGCTCGGTCTGCAGGGCTCACTTCGCATTGGCCGCCTGATGGACGAGGGCAAGCTTGCGCCAGAGGCCATCTCGATCATGAAGCGCAACAATTGTGGTAAGGCGCTCGATATCGCCCGCCAGGCGCGCGACATGCACGGCGGCAACGGCATCTCGGAAGAATTCCACGTGATGCGCGTCGCGGCGAACCTCGAGACGGTGAACACCTATGAGGGGACGCATGACGTGCATGCGCTGATCCTCGGACGCGCGATCACCGGGCTGCAGGCGTTTTTCTAAACCGCATCGCTCGTGCCCCGGACTTGATCCGGGGCCCAGGCCTCACCCTCCCACCTCATGCTTAGCCTGTCGAAGCATGTTCCAGAAAGCGCCAGGATGAGCATCCTTCGACGAGCTCAGGATGAGGTCGCGGATATTGCTACCCTGGGTCCCGGGTCGAGCCCGGGACACGAGGTCCCTGCTGCATGAACGCCCCCCTGAAAGGCCTCCGCGTCCTCGAACTCGCGCGCATCCTCGCCGGCCCATGGTCCGGCCAGCTTCTCGCCGATCTCGGTGCTGACGTGGTGAAGGTCGAAGCACCTGCCGGCGACGACACCCGCACCTGGGGGCCGCCCTTCATGCCGGCCGCCGATGGCGGACACCTGGATGCCGGCTATTTCCATTCGACCAATCGCGGCAAGCGCTCGATCACCGCCGATTTCACGACGGAAGAGGGTCAGGCGCTGGTGCGAAAACTTGCCGCCCATGCCGATGTGCTGATCGAGAATTTCAAGGTCGGCGGCTTGAAGAAATACGGGCTCGACTACGAGAGCCTGAAAGCCGTCAACCCGAAGCTGATCTATTGCTCCGTGACGGGCTTTGGCCAGACCGGCCCCTACGCCCACCGCGCCGGCTACGACATCATGATCCAGGGCCTCGGTGGCATCATGTCGGTGACGGGCGAGGCTGAAGGCGAGCCGCAGAAGGTCGGCGTCGCCTATGCCGATATCTTCACCGGCACCTACGCCACGACAGCGATCCTCGCGGCTTTGCGCGGACGCGACCAGACCGGCCAGGGCTGCCATATCGACATGGCGCTGCTCGATGTGCAGGCCGGCCTGCTGCAGACGCAGGCAATGATGTATTTCCTCACCGGCAAGGCGCCGAAGCGTTACGGCAATGCCCACGCCAATCTTGCGCCCTATCAGGCGATTCCGGTGAAGGACGGCTACATCATCCTCGCCGTCGGCAATGATGGGCAGTTCGCCAAATGCTGCCAGGTGCTCGGCGTGCCGGAACTCATCACCGATCCGCGCTTCTCGACCAATCCCGGCCGCGTCACCAATCGCGAGGCCATGATCCCACTCCTGACGGCGCGCACCGTCACCTTCGGCAAATGGGCGCTGCTCGAAGCCTTCGAGAAGGTCGGCGTGCCGGCTGGGCCGATCAACACAGTGCCCGAAGTGTTCGACGACCCGCAGGTCATCCATCGCGGCATCCGCAGCGACCGGCCGGATGAATATGCGAAGGACGGCAAGATTCCCGCCGTGCGTTCGCCGATCGTCATCGACGGGCAGCCGCAGATGGCCGAACGCGCCTCGCCCCGCAAGGGCGGGGATACGGCTGCCATTCTGAACGATCCCAACTGGGGCGGTTAAGTTTACTTGGACGAATTCGGAGCACACCCATGACCAGCCGCACAGGCGCTCAAATCCTCGTCGACCAGCTCATGATCCAGGGCGTGGAGGATGTCTTCTGCGTGCCGGGCGAGAGCTATCTCGCGGTGCTGGATTCGCTGCATGACGCCAAGGTGCGCGTTACCGTGTGCCGGCAGGAGGGCGGCGCGGCGATGATGGCAGAGGCCGTCGGCAAGCTGACCGGCCGCCCCGGCATCGTGATGGTGACACGCGGCCCAGGCGCGACCAACGCGTCCGCCGGCATCCATATCGCGGCGCAGGATTCGACGCCGGTGATCATGTTCGTCGGCCAGGTGGCGCGCGGCATGATGGAGCGCGAGGCGTTCCAGGAAGTCGATTACAAGGCGGTGTTCGGCACCATCGCCAAATGGGTGGTCGAGATCACCGATGCGTCGCGCATGCCCGAGCTGATTTCGCGCGCTTTCCACGTTGCGATGCAGGGCCGGCCCGGCCCGGTCGTGGTCTCGTTGCCCGAGGATATGCTGACCGAGATGGCCGATGTGGCGGACGCCGCCTTCGTCGAACCGGTCGAGACGCATCCTGGTCTGACGCAAATGGCGCAGTTGCAGAAGATGCTCTGGGCCTCGCAGAAGCCAATCGCGCTGCTTGGCGGCTCGCGCTGGTCGGCCGAGGCCGTGCAACGCTTCATGCGCTTCGCCGAGCGCTTCGACCTGCCCGTCGCCACCACTTTCCGCCGGCAGATGCTGTTCCCGGCCGATCACAAGAACTACGCTGGCGATCTCGGCATCGGGCCAAACCCGAAGCTGCTGGCGCGAGTGAAGGAAGCCGATCTGGTGATGCTGGTCGGCGGCCGTCTCTCGGAGATGGCGAGCCAGAGCTACGAGCTGTTCGGCATCCCGAATGTCGGCACCAATTTCGTGCATGTACACCCGAGCGCCGAGGAGCTTGGCCGCGTCTACCATCCAACGCTCGGCATCAACGCCGCGCCGACCGGTTTCACCGCCGCACTCGAAGGCTTGCAGCCACCGAATGACCTGCCTTGGAATGGCGAGGCCGAAACGGCGCATGCCGATTTCCTTGCCTGGACCGAGCCCAAGGTGAAGACACCCGGCAAGGTGCAGATGGCGCAGGTAATGGCCTATCTCGAAGGCGAGTTGCCGCCGGACGCCATCATGTGCAACGGCGCAGGCAATTATGCCGGTTGGCTGCACCGCTTCCACCGCTTCCTGCGCTTCGGCACGCAGCTCGCGCCGACTTCGGGCTCGATGGGCTACGGGTTGCCGGCGGCGGTTGGGGCGAAGCGCCATGATCCCGACAAGACGGTTGTCTGTTTCGCGGGCGATGGCTGCTTCATGATGCACGGCCAGGAATTCGCCACGGCCATACAATATGATCTACCGATCATCGTGTTGCTGATCGACAACGGCATGTACGGCACGATCCGCATGCACCAGGAGCGCGAATATCCCGGCCGCGTCTCGGCGACGGAACTGAAGAACCCGGATTTCGCGGCCTATGCCCGTGCCTTCGGCGGCCATGGTGAGACCGTGCTGGAAACGGCGCAGTTCGCTCCGGCCTTCGAACGCGCCAAGGCAAGCGGCAAGCCGGCGATCCTGCACATCAAGATCGATCCGGAAGCGATCACCACGGCGACAACGCTGACCGCGATCCGCGAGAAGGCGCTGGCGGCGCAGAAATAGGCCGAGATTACTCCACGACAATCCGGCGCTTCGCCTTGTAGAGATCGACCAGCGTCTTCTGCGGATAATCGGTGTCGAGCTGGCCGATCATCCGGCGAGACATCGCCTCATCATGCAGCGGGCGGACGGATTGCAGGGCCGCCTGCACATAGTCGATCGGCAGGCAGTAGCCGACCCCATAGTCCATGCGCGCCGCGCCGCCGACCTCCGCCCAGATATCGTCACCATAGAAGAAGCGCGTTCGGAGGTCGCCAGTCACGACAAGGCTCGAATCCTCATAGGCGTTGACCAACAATTCCTTCGCTTCGAGAGTGCCATCGACGAAGGAGCATTTGCCGTAATGCCCGGAGAAGCAGCCGCAGAAGAGGTTGCCGAGCACGATGAAAGCGCCACCCTCGTCATAGCGACCTTGTTCCGGATTGGTGAGATCGACCAGACCACCCACGGTCAGATCGCCCGCGATCAGCGTGATGAAGCCGGGCGCACGAAAATCTCCCTCGACCTTCAACGGACCGGAATGAAACGCGTAGGCGGTCTCGGCTGCACCATAGGGTTTATCGATTTTGAACCGGGCATACTGTGCCCTGAACAGGGGTGACGCCTTGCTGCGGCGCAAGGCGTCGTCAAATCCGGCTGCATCCAGCGTCTCGAATTCCGCCATGCTGCGCTCTCCCAATGATGGGTTCAGCCAACCTAAAGGAATTCACTGTCCGGCAGCAATCCGGAGCGTTAAAATGCGACATTAAGCCGTCATTTCACGCTGCGTGCGACGGGTGGGCCGGCAACAGCGCCGATCGCACCGCCAGCGACCGCGCCAATCGGGCCGCCAACCAGCGCTCCCGCCCCGGCGCCTGCCGCCGCACCGCCGATCCGCTGGCTGGTCGTCGTGCAGCCCGCCACCATGGCCGCCAGGCTCATCGCCAACATCACTCGCATCATCGTCTTCTCGCTCCTGCCGGCGTATACGCCTTCCACGAGCCCCCGCCCCGAATCGCGCAATCATAGTGCCGCCGGCGCGGAATGCGACAATGGTTGACTCCACGATATGAGAATG
>FTCZ01003205.1_pt1 | contig 14705 bp, 14 predicted proteins | sample 1658871 | NCBI WGS metagenome assembly FTCZ01 (sample SAMEA3914864, study PRJEB12502) | metagenome | biome: forest; material: soil | place: USA | collected 2012-03-12 | depth 0.3 m
GAGACCGATCCGTGCATCCTTGACCTGGCGGGAGCCGGCCTCACCGCGCAGATGCGTCACGACCTCGCAAAGATTGGCTATGCCCGTCGCGCCAAGCGGGTGTCCCTTCGAAAGCAGCCCACCAGATACGTTCACGGGGATGCGGCCGCCATTGTAGGTCTCGCGGCTGTCGAGCAATTCGGCGCCTTCGCCTTCGCCGCAAAGTCTAAGGTTCTCATAATGGACGATCTCGGCAGTCGCGAAGCAATCGTGCAACTCGACCAGATCAAGATCGTCGGGGTCGACGCCGGCCATTTCATAGGCCTGGTTTGCCGCAAGGCGCGTGCAGGCGTTGAAGTCATGCATGACGAGATCACGCGGGGAATAAGGATCGCTCGTAAGCGTTGAAGCACGGACACGAACTGCGCGAGACATGAGGCCAAGTTCCTTGGCTTTCTTTTCTGACGCCAGGACGATAGCAGCGGACCCGTCAACGTTCACCGAGCACATCAGTTTTGTGTTGGGATAGGCGATCATCTCGGATTGCATCACCTCTTCAAGAGATGCCTCCTTCTGGTACATCGCCTTTGAATTGAACTGCGAGTGAAAGTGGTTCTTGACCGAGACACGCGCGAACTGCTCTGCAGTGGTCCCGTATTTCCGGGAGTGCTCCATGCCGACCATGGCGAACACCGCCGGCATAGTGCTTGAGCCGACGAGGCCCTCGACGGGGATGCCATTGGGCGCATCGAGCCCTCCGAGCAGGCCCCGGCCCATCTGCTCGACACCGACGCAAAGCACGAGATCGTAGAGGCCCGCCTTGATCGCAATCCAGCCTTCGCGCAGCGCGGTGGCGCCGGTTGCGCAGGCGTTGGCACAATTGACGACCGGTATGCCCGTTTGACCGATCAGATGCAGGATTTTCTGGCCGGACATTGCCTTTGCCTGCAACTGATTGCCGCAGTACAGCGCCTGGATATCACGCATCGACAGGCCGGCATCATCGAGCGCAAGCAATGCGGCCTCGGCGCCGATGCCAGCGATTGTCTTTTCAGGATAACGACCGAAGCGGGTCATATCCGACCCTACGATGTAAACGTCGCTCATGATTACGGTTCCTACTCTGCCGGAGCGAAGAAATATCCAATATACAGGTTGTTCTTTTCGTCGGTCTGAGCAACCGGACGAAAGACTGTCTTGACCGGCATGTCGAACCGGATGTTCTCAGGCTTGGGATCAATACCAACCAGATTGCCTTTGATCGTGCCGCCGCCGTCGAGATCGACAATCACGGAGGCGAAGGGCACTTCGACAGAGGGGAAGTTCCGGTAGACGATCGTCCAGTTGTAGATCTTGCCAGTGTTGCTCAGCGGAATGGCCGTCATGGACCCGCGCGCCAGGCAATGGCCGCAGTTTTGGCGAGCGTCGACGTAGACCGTGCTACAGGACTCGCAGCGCCATCCTTCCAGATAAGGCTCACCTTCTTTAGGCAGCTTAAGTTGAGAGATGATCGGCTTTGTTTCCACGGCAGCCATTGCTGTGCTCCTATTGTCCGCCTGAAGGCGGAAGAAATTGGTAGTCAGGCGATTCGAGGTCGCGAAAGCGACTTTCGCGGCTGGCCGAAAGGGCCCAATAGACCTCGCTCATACCGTGCAAGATCCGTTCGCGATCCTTCTCCTCGATGAGGCCGCGCAGGCATTCGAGCAACTTCGCCTCCAGCTTCTCCATGGCCTCACGACCAGTGTCGGTGAGAACGATGCGTGTCACACGCCTGTCGAAAGGTTCCAGTTCGACGCTTATCCAGCCTCTTTGGCGAAGAGTGGCGAGGTGGCCGGAGATGGTCGCCTTTGTGACCAGGTTTGTAGCCGCGATCTCGCCGGCACGACGCGGACCGTCCTCGAGAAAGAGGAGGAGCCGGTATTGCACGATGCTGACGTCTTCATCACGAGCGACCTTGTCGAACTCGCGCGCGATGGCCGTGATCGCGCGGACTGGCGCGAACAGCGTTGTTTTATGCCGATTACTGGTGTCCTTTGTCATGGTCGCCTCCGCACTGCCTCAGGGAAGGTGACCGCTTAAGGCGGCGTCACGAAGGTGCAAACGCCATTGTCGATGGCGACGACATCCCGCTCGCGGGCGCGGCAGCGAAACAAGGCTCCACCGTCGACGGCCCAGATTTCGGTCGCGATCGTTTCGCCCGGGAAAACGGGTGAGGAAAAACGTACGTCGAAGTGCCCGATGCACCGGTGATCATAGTCGTAGAGCGCCGCAAGCACGGCTCGGCAGGCTATTCCGTAGGTGCACAGACCGTGAAGGATCGGTTTCGAAAAGCCCGCGGCATGCGCGATCGCAGGATCCGAGTGCAGGGGGTTGCGGTCGCCGTTCAGTCGGTAGAGGAGCGCTTGGTCGGGCCGGGTCTCCAGCTCGACGACGTGATCCGGCGGCCGATCGGGGATTCGAACGGGGGAGGGACGGGCGATGCCTGAACTGCCGATGCCTCCGTCCCCGCGGGCAATCACCGTGCCGCCCGCAGTAAACAGTGGCTGGCTGTCGCTCGCATCGCGCACAGCCGTTTCGGTGTAGACAAAGATGCCCTTGCCTTCGCCCTTGTCGATGACACCCCTCACGCAATAGTCGGCGATGAGTTCCGCCGCCGGCGGCAGCGGCCGATGCATGGTTAAGCGCTGCTCGGCGTGCAGCACCTTGGAGTAGTCGATACCGCTCGTGCGCAGGGCGCTGAATTGGGTGAGAACCGTTGCCATGGTGGCCACGGTCCGGGGACCGCTGCCGCGTTCCGACACGAAGGCGAGTTCCTTCTCGTCGAGAGGATTCCGGCCCATGCCGACGCCAAGCGCATACAGCATGGCCTCACGATCGCTGTAAGCGAAGCGCGTACCCTTGACATTGATGGACATCAGCTCGTCCAGTGTGACGCTCAATTCACGGCTCCCGTTTGGATACTGTTTGAATGGCCTCGCCGTGCCAGCCGTCAGTCCAGCTCATCCTGGTACCCCTTGGCGCCTATGCCCGCGTTCTTACGCGCGCGGCGAACCATCCCGCTCAGTTCGACGCCGAGCGCGGCCGGGTCTTCCATCTGCTGGATCGTCGGGCCACGGTGCCAGCCCTCGGCGACGGCCACTATGCCGTTGCCGGCTTCGATCACGCGGCCATTGATGTCGCCCGAGCGCGTGCTGGCGAGCCAGACGACGGCAGGTGCAATCCATTTAGGATCGCGGCGCCTGACCTCCTCTTCCGTGTATTCGCGCAGATTCTCGGTCAGCCGCGTATTGGCGATGGGCGCGATAGCGTTGACCGTGACGCCATAACGGCCGAACTCGCGTGCCGCGATGACACTGAACGCGGCGATCGCCGCTTTGGCCGCGCCATAGTTGGTCTGGCCGATATTGCCATAAATCCCGGACACCGAGCTGGTGTTGATCACGCGGGCATTCACCGGAGCCTGCGTGTTCTTGGCGAGGTCACGCCAATAGGCAATGGCGTGGCGAGTGGGCGCGAACGTGCCCTTGAGATGCACCTTAATGACCGCATCCCACTCGGCCTCCTCCATGTTCGCCAACATGCGGTCGCGCAGGATGCCGGCGTTGTTGACGAGAGCGTCGAGCTTACCGAACGAGTCGATCGCGCCGTCGATCATGGCCTTGGCGCCAGCCCAGTCACTGACGTCATTGCCGTCGGCGATTGCTTCTCCGCCCTTCGAGCGGATCTCCTCGACGACCTGCTGCGCGGGCGAAGCGTCCGTCCCCGTGCCGTCCAGGCTGCCGCCGAGGTCGTTGACCACTACCTTGGCGCCATGCTCGGCCAACATAAGGGCATATTCGCGGCCAATGCCCCGGCCGGCGCCTGTCACGATAGCCACGCGCCCTTCGCAAAGCCTCTCCATCGGGTTCCCCATTCCATTTCCAGGTCAGTAGTTCAGTTACCCTAACTAAATCGACGCGGGATGCCGCGCAAGATAATTCGGCTTGCCGAACTAAACTAATTTTCGGTAGACCAGACTCAAGCGGTGCCGGGAAGGCGTCGGCGGGAATGTGAGGCGAGGAACCATGGACTTCGATTTTTCGGACGATCAGAAGGCCTTGAAGGACCACGCGCGACGGTTTCTGGAGGAGCAATCCTCGCGCGACGTCGTTCGCGGGGTGCTGGACAGTGGAAGCGGGCACCACGCTTCCTTGTGGCGGTCCGTGGCAGAGATGGGGTTTCCGGGGACTGCCATCCCTGTCCAATATGGCGGCTTGGGACTGGGCTACCTAGAACTCTGCGTCGTCGCCGAGGAACTCGGCCGCTCGCTCGCGCCTGTGCCGATGTCTTCGTCGATTTACCTGGCAGCCGAACTCATTCTCGCGGCGGGAAGCGAAGCGCAGAAGAGCAACTGGCTTTCCAGACTCGCCTCGGGGGAGACGGTCGGCACGTTTGCGGTCGCGGAAATCGCCGGGCCTCTGTCATCCGACCGTATCCATGTGACGGCGGCCCACGGACGGATTTCAGGCGAGAAGCTGCCAGTGCCGGACGGCATGATCGCGGATGTGGCCGTTGTTGCCGCGCGAAATGATGCGGGCGTCTCGCTGTATCTTGTCGATTTGGCCCAAGCGGAAGTGGATCGGGAGCCGGTCTCCACGATCGACCCGACTCGTGGCCACGCGCGGATAACCTTCACGAACGCGGCCGCAGAGCCCCTGGGCACCGAGGGCGACTCATGGTCGCTGGTCGAGAAGGTGCTCGATCGTGCCGCCGTGCTGTTCGCCTTCGAGCAGATCGGCGGTGCCGACCGTGCACTGGAGATGGCGCGCGATTACGCGCTGGAGCGCCGAGCCTTCGGTCGCCAGATCGGATCCTTCCAGGCTCTCAAGCACATGCTCGCCGACATGTACGTGTCGACGGTGCTGGCTCGATCCAACGCCTATTACGCCGCATGGGCCCTCTCGACGGACGCGCCGGACTTGCCGGCTGCCGCTGCAGCAGCGCGTGTGAGCGCGACCCAAACGTACCAGCACTGCGCCAAGAACAACATCCAGGTGCACGGAGGCATGGGCTTCACCTGGGAGTTCGACTGCCATCTCTATTACCGGCGCTCGAACCTCCTTGCGCTCAATCTGGGCGGCCTCTCCCGTTGGGAGAATCGATTGATCGAGCATCTGAAGGCTCCGCAGGCCGCCTGAGCGGTCACGCGACGATTGAGGAACGAAGAACCCCATGGACTTCGATGACACACCGGCGGAGGCAGCCTTTCGCCTCGAAGCACGCAGTTGGCTCGATGCAAACGCACCGCACCATCTCCGGGCGGAACTCAGCGTTGCCCCATTCGGGGATCTGAAGCTGCCGAACCGCGACGTCATCGCCGAATCGAAGGCCTGGCAGAAGCGCAAGCAGGAGGCGGGCTGGGCCTGTCTGCATTGGCCCAAGGAATATGGGGGAAGGGGCGCAACGCCCATCGAGCGAGTCATCTGGCAACAGGAAGAGGGGATTTACGCGCTGCTGTCCCGCCTGTTCGGCATTGGTCACGGGATGTGCGGCCCCACGGTGATGCAATGGGCCAGCGAGGACCAAAGGCGGCGCTATCTCCCCAAGCTCGCGTCGGGGGAGGAGATCTGGTGCCAGCTGTTCTCCGAGCCGGCCGCCGGATCGGATCTCGCCGGACTGCGGACCCGGGCGAAGCAGGACGACGCGACGGGAGACTGGATCGTCAACGGCCAGAAGATTTGGACTAGCCGTGCCCATGTCGCCGATTTCGGCATATTGCTCACGCGCACCGATCCGTCTGTCCCCAAGCATGCGGGCCTCACGATGTTCTTCCTGGACATGCGCTCGCCGGGGATCTCGCTGCGCCCCATCAAGCAGATCGACGGCGGCTCGGGCTTCAACGAGGTGTTCCTGACCGACGTGCGCATCCCGGACGCGCAGCGGCTGGGCGCGGTTGGGCAGGGCTGGACGGTCTCGCTCACGACGCTGATGAACGAGAGGCTCTCGATCGGGGCCAATATGCCGACCGGCTTCGCGGAGCTGCTCGCCTTCTGCAGCAGGTTCGAATGGAACGGATCGAAGGCGGTGGATGACCCGGCGGTACGATCGAAGCTCGCCACCTGGGCCGTGAGGACCAGCGGTCTCAAGCACACGGCCGCCCGGGCGATTTCAGCGCTCTCTAAGGGGGAGCAGCCCGGACCCGAGAACTCGATCGGCAAGCTTGTCGCGGGGACGGCGATGCAGGAGATCGCAACCTATGCGCTCGAACTGCAGGGACAGCTGGGCGCGCTCGATGGGCCTGGAGCCGAAGATACAGCGCGTTTCCAGGGCATGTTGATGCGGTCGGCGGGTACACGGATCGAAGGCGGCACGGACGAGATATTGCGCAACATCATCGCCGAACGCGTGCTCGGTCTTCCGGCGGAAATCCGGGCGGACAAGGGCATTCCGTTCGATGAGATCCCTGCCGGACGGTCCTGATCGGGCGCCTTCCCACAGCCTCGCCGCTGCCGGGTCGACGTACGAGGCTTTCCGGCAATCGCGAGGCGTTCCTGGTTCGGTTGTAATCGGGCCGGGCGGTTCTGTTCGTCGCGCTGCGTGGGGATTATCGAAGGCGTGCTCGATCCCCAAGGAGCGGGCCGCCGCATCCGCTCTCTCTTGGTGCCGCGTGCTGAGTGCGACCACCTGATATTCGGGCAGCGCCTTCAGGGCCGGTATGTGCGTGAGGGCACTCCAGCTGCGGCCTGGTTCGACTCCGATAATGCCGACGCCGATCTTCTGTCTATTCACCATTTTTGTCCTATGACTGATCAAGAGAGTGAGCGCGGCGCAAGACTACGCCAGTCGCCGCTGCGCCGCCGACTGCTGAGTTTCGCGAGTTGATGGGCAGCCTCCTCAGTCGGGCGTCAGGCCGCCATCTCCTTGAGCGGTATGCCCATGTCCGCGAGCTTCTCCGGCGGAACGCTTGCGCCCCCCACCACCAGCGCGCGGCCCTGGACATAGTCCTTGGTAGCGTTGACGCAGTCGAGCGCGACCACCCGGCCCCGCTTCAGATAGACGATCGAGAAGCTACGCGTGGCGGGATCACCGCGCAGCACCTCCTGATCGTGCTCGGCCGACAAGCCCACGGTCTGCAGACGGAGGTTGTACTGGTTGGACCAGAACCAGGGCACGGCATGGTACGGATCGGGCTCACCGGTGATCATCCTGGCGACGACGGTCGCCATGTCGTTGGCGTTCTGCACCGACTCGAGCCGGATGGGCAGCGCCCCGGCGAACGGGTTGGCGTGGAGAGCGCTGTCCCCGATCGCGAAGACATGCGGCAGCGAGGTGCGGCAAAGCTCGTCGACCGCGACGCCGTTGCCGCCGCGCGCGCCAGCGGCCAGTAGCGGTTCGACCGCAGGCACGATGCCAATACCGACGATGACCATCTCGCACGCCAGCACGCTGCCGTCGGCGAGCCGCACGCCGGTGACCTTGTCCTCGCCCTCGATGCACTCCACCGTGATGCCCAGCCGCACGTCAACGCCATGCGCGCGATGCTCGGTCTCGTAGAAGCGCGACAGTGCCACGCCCGCGACGCGCGCAAGCACACGGTGCTGCATCTCGACAACGGTCACCTGCTTGCCGAATTTGGCGAGCACGGCGGCCGCCTCGAGTCCGATATAGCCGCCACCGATCACGACCACGCGCGTCGTCGCCTCGAGCTCGCCCATCATCCGATCGACGTCGGCCCGCGTTCGCACGGAATGAACGCCGGCAAGTGCATGACCGTCGCAGGTCAGCCGACGCGCATGGCCACCTGCCGCCCAGACGAGCGCGCCATAGCCAATCGTTCGCCCGTCATCGAGGGCCACCTTCTGCGCTGTGGGATCGACCGCGACGGCACGTGTGCCGGTCATCATCGTGACGTCGCGATCGATCCAGAACTGCGCGGGACGGATGAGAATGCGTTCGAACGCCTTCTCGCCCGAGAAATACTCCTTGGAGAGAGGCGGGCGCTCGTAGGGGATTTCGGGTTCTTCGCCGATCACCATAATCGAGCCCGCGAACCTGCGCTGGCGGAGCGCCATCGCAGCCTGCGCGCCGCCGTGACCTGCCCCCACGATTACCAAATCTGCGCGATCCATGTCTCTCAGATCCTCGTTTTGCGACAGCGCGTCTGTTCACCTCATCGGTGCCGCTGCAGCCCGCCCGGCGCGGCGACGGAGCACGTGCCGTTCGCAGCGACTGCGAGTCTGGCCGCGCTGCTACTGGCCTGCTCCTTGGCACCTCCTGCCATGAAGACCTCGAAATCAGCCGCCGCCTCGCCGGAGACATCTCCATGCGTGCTTGCAGCCAGCCTCCGGTTCATCGAAAAGCTCGTTCGCTCCACCATGGAAAGAACGAGGGCATGTCGTCCGAAATGACGTCGGTGAAGTGCGCCGCGCGCTTGTCAATGAAGGATGCAATTCCCTCCGCGGCATCTGCGGAGCGGCCGCGGGCGAATACGCCCATGCTGTCGATGCGGTGAGCTTCCATGGGGTGGTCGGCACCCAGCATCTTCCACATCATCTGACGGATCAGTGCGGTCGACACGGGCGCCGCATTGTCGACGATGTCCCGGGCGATCGCGCGCGCGGCTGCCATGATCTCGCCCGGCTCGTGCAGAGAGCGCACCAGACCTGCGGCGAGTGCCTCCTCAGCGTCGAAAACGCGGCCGGACAGTGACCATTCCAAGGCCCGGCTGATGCCGACGATCCGCGGCAGGAACCAACTCGAGCAACCTTCCGCAACGATGCCTCGGCGGCTGAAGACATATCCGAACTTCGCTGTCGTCGATGCGATCCTGATGTCGGCCGCGAGCGGAATGGTGGCACCGGCTCCAACCGCTGGCCCGTTCACCGCGCAAATCACGGGCTTGAGGCATTCGAACAGCCGCAAGGTCACACGGCCAGCAGAGTCGCGGATGGCGTCGTGACCCCAATCGATCTCTCCGTCTGCCTTCAGCGGGGATCCTGGATCGTGAGCCCGGTGGGATACATTGAGGTAGTCGAAGCTCGTGCTGCCGCCCGAGAGGTCCGCGCCCGCGCAGAAGCCTCGCCCTTCGCCGGTCAAGATGATCGCGCGGATCTCGTTATCGGCGTCTGCGTGATCGATCGCACTGATGAGGTCCAGCATCATCTGGCTGGAGAAGGCGTTGAGCTTCTCCGGCCGGTTCAGCGTGACCGTGAGGATATGATCGCTCACTGCGCAGCGGATCGTCGTGTAGTCCATCTCACAGCCGCTCGACGATGGTCACGTTTGCAAGTCCGCCGCCTTCGCACATGGTGAGCAAGCCATAGCGGCCCCCTCGTGCCCTGAGCGCGTAGAGCAGTGTTGACATCAATTTGGTCCCCGATGCGCCGAGAGGATGGCCGAGCGCGATGGCACCGCCGTTGACGTTGAGCCGCGCGGGATCCGCATCGAGCTCCTTGAGCCAGGCAAGCGGGACCGACGCGAAGGCTTCGTTCACCTCGTAGAGGTCGATGTCGCTTATCTGCATGCCCGCCCTCGCGAGCGCGGCGCGGGTCGCGGCGATCGGCGTTTCAAGCATTACGACCGGGTTACCACCGGTCACGGTCATCTGATGGATTCTCGCCAGCGGTGCCCGGCCGAGCTTCTTCAATCCGGCCTCGTTCGCGACCAGGACGCCGGACGCGCCATCGCAGATCTGACTCGCGTTGGCGGCCGTCAAATCTCCGTCATCGGCGAGCTTCTTGACTGCGGCGATGGCCTCGATGCTTGCGTCGAGGCGTATGCCCTCGTCGCTCGTGTGCAGCATCTCCCCGCCTTCCGGGTCGATGACCGTGACGGGTATGATCTCGTCGCTGAACCGCCCCTGCCTGGTTGCCTCCGCTGCTCGCTGGTGGCTTTCAAGCGAGAAGTAATCCAACTCCTGCTTCGTCAAGCCGTACTTGCCGACCATCATGTTGGCGCCGGCGAACTGGCTGAAGGTGATCCCCGGGTACCGGGCGCTTACCCGTGGACCCTTGTAGTGGCCGTAACCGTGCTGCGTCGGGAAGACGGTGTTCAGCCCCATGGGAACCCGCGTCATGCTTTCGACGCCGCCGGCGATCACCACATCCATCACGCCCGCCATCACGGCCTGCGCTGCGAAATGAAGCGCCTGCTGCGACGATCCGCACTGCCGGTCGATCGAGACTCCGGGCACATGTTCGGGCAGGCGCGACGCAAGCGCCACCTGGCGACCGATATTCGCCGCCTGTTCGGCGACTTGGCTGACGCATCCCCAGATCACGTCCTCCACAACCTCAGGGTCGGCCTGGCTACGGTCCAGCAGCGCGTCGACCATGGCGCCGCCAAGGTCGGCGGGGTGCCAGTCCTTGAGCCGCCCGCCCTTTTTTCCGCCTGCGGCGCGCCCCGCGGCCACGATATAGGCTTCGTTCATTGTTGTTCCTTGTACTGACGGGCTCCGTCCAGCGTCTCGAAGACCGGCACCTTCTGACCAGCTTGCGACGCGACGAAGGTGAGGCGAACCGACTGCTCGACGACCAGCGCGGCGGGGTCGGCATTGACTATGTTCGACAAGATGGTGGGCCCCTCAATGAGGGTCACCAAGGCCATAACGTACGGTATTGGCGAGCGCACGACTGAATAGCTGTATATGCGAGCTTCGCCGGAGGCCGTGACTAAACGTGTGTTGGACGAGAGGCAGAACGGGCAGCGGGCACGCGGATAGAAATATGCCTCGCCGCAGTTGTCGCATTTACCGATCGTAAGCCGTTCCTGGCTCGCTTCTTCCCAGAACCGTCGACTTTCGTCGGTGATCTCCGGGTCAATCATCACCTGCTCCTTGGTCAGCATCATGCGATCCTCTCGAGGATGAGCGTGGCGCTGCCGTGGCGTGTTGCGAGCGCACCTCCTGTGCCATGAGCAAGTGCAAGGTTGCAGTTGCGGACCTGCACGGCAGGATGGGCTTCGCCCCTGAGCTGCCGAACAGCCTCGATGACCTTCGTCATGCCGCCACGGTTGCCTGGGTGATTGTTGCACAAGCCGCCGCCGTCCGTGTTGAAGGGCAAGCTACCTACACCCGAGATCAGATTGCCGTCCGCCACGAAGCGTCCGCCATGGCCACGCTCGCAGAAGCCGAGGTCCTCCAGTTGGACTATCACCGTGATGGTGAAGCTGTCGTAGATGGATGCATATTTGATGTCGGAGGGCGTCACGCCCGCCTCGGCGAAGGCGAGGGCCCCGGAGATCGCACCGGCTGACGTCGTGATTTCCGCTTTGCCGCCGTTGCGGTGCTTGATCGCTGCGCCGGCGCCAATCGCCCTGACCATCGGCCGGGACAGGCTGCGGGCGATTTCCTCGCGACACACTACGAGTGCGCCGCCACCGTCGCTGACAACACAGCAGTCGAGCCGATGGAGCGGGTCGCACACGCGGGGCGAGGATAGTACGTCCTCGACCGTCACCACTTTCCGGATCATTGCGTTCGGGTTGTGTTGGGCATGGTGCGCGGCCGCAACCTTGACCCAGGCCAACTGTTCCGACGTGGTGCCGTAGTCGTACATATGCCGCATGGCGACCATCGCGTAGAGGTTGAGTACGCTCGGACCGTACGGCAGCTCGTATGACGCCTCGGGAGCATCCGGCGCATAAGCCCGTGGCGCTGCGCCCGCCGAGCGCGGCCGACCTGCGAGCGTGATCAGGGCGATGTTGCATCGTCCTGCTGCGATCGCCTGCGCTGCGTTCGCGACGTGAGCGATGTACGATGCGCCACCGATCTCCGTTCCGTTCACGTGTCGCGGCCGGATTCCGATATATTCTGCAAGCGACATCGCTCCCCCGGGGGCATCCGCGGCGCAGAAAAATCCGTCGACGTCCTTCAGGGCGAGTCCTGCGTCTTCCAGCGCCCCCGCGGCAACTTCGGCGTGAAGCTGGGATACCGAATGATCAGGTGCGATGCGCAGGCCGTGTTCGTAAGCCCCCGCGATGAAAGCATTTCTCGCGACGTTCATTCCACCATCCGACCCGATTGTAAGTGGGCCCACTTATCCGTCGCCGCCAAACAGCTGTCAAATAATATGAACCATAATTTCGGATGATGAAACCAGTAGATTTCATTTGATGAAACAACGCTTCATAATCGTTTGACTCGGGGTGAGGCAGGTCTATCGTTGCCGGATAAGTTGGCCGACCAGCGCGAACAGAGGATGTTTGAAGATGCGCCACGTGCAATTGACCGATGGGCAGATCGACTGCGCCCGGTTGGGGCGGACCCTTATCCATGAACATGTGCTGGTCGGGCTTCCCGGTTGGAACCTCGATCTGAAAGCGCCCAAGTTCGTGCGCGCCGAGGCCATGGCGCGTGCCGTCGATCGGCTTCAAGAGCTTCAGTCACATGATTGCCGCACGATCGTGGACCCCTGTCCAATGGATCTCGGTCGGGACGTCGAGTTCGTCGCGGAGGTGGCCCAGAAATCGGGCGTGAATATCGTGGTAGCGACAGGCGTCTACAGCGAGGCCGAGGGCATCCCAACCACGTTTCGCACGATGCCCCGCGAGGACATCCTGGAGTTGTACGTCAGGGAAATCACCGAAGGGGTGGGGGATACCGGCATCAAGGCCGGCGTCATCAAGATTGCGACCGGCGCCAACCCGCCGAGCGAGTATGAGGAGAAGATGATCGGCGTGGCGGCCGAGGCGTCGCGTCTCACGGGTGTGCCCGTCATCTCACATACGGACGGGGCGAACCATGGTCACCGGCAGATAGACATTGTCGAAGCGCACGGCGGCCGAGCGGACTGCCTCGTCGTCGGACACTCTGGCGACCGAGACGATCCTGCCTACCATGCCTCGATTGCCAAGAGGAACGCGTTCGTCGGCCTCGATCGGTTCGGTGTCGAGTTCATCCTCCCGGATGACCTGCGGATGAAGAACGTCGTTGAGTTGGTGCGGGCGGGTTACCGCGATAACATCCTCATGTCTCAGGATCATGCGCTGTGCCTTCTCGGACGCATGGGCCCTGAGCTCGCCACCTTGGCGCCCAATTGGACGATCACCCACATCTTCGAGCGGATTCTGCCCGGCTTGACCGAACTCGGTCTTACCGAGGAAGACTTCGAAAAGATCCTGGTCGACAACCCGCGCCGATTGTTCGCGAATGCGGCTCGCCAACTCAGCCACTGAAGCGAGGTCAGCAGGGTGAGCGAAGAGCGAGAGATATTGCTCGGCACCGCGGAGCGGGTGTTCGTCGAGCTCACGCCGGCGGAGCGCCTGACGGAGTCCGAGTTCGGGGGCTGGCATTCCGACGGATGGCGCATGATCGAGGATGCCGGCTTGGCGCTAGCGCTGGTTCCTGAGGAGAAGGGGGGCTTCGGCGTCTCGCCCACGGACGCACTTGCGGTTGTCCGACTAGCGGGCGCCGCTGCGCTGCCCTTTCCACTCGCCGAGACCATGATCTGCAATCGCCTGCTGGCCTTGGTCGGCCTGACCCCACTGGACGGGGTCGTGAGCCTCGACCAAGGTGCTGCAGGCCAGACCCTTTCCCTACGCCGCGATGGTCGGCGCTGGCAGGTCTCGGGGCGCTTACTGCGCGTGCCGTGGGGCCGGTGGGCCGATCACGTCCTCGCAGCGGCTGATGACCGGATAGTCTGCTTGCCGCGCGACGTGATGAAGGTCACCGCGGACAACAATCTCGCCGGCGAGCCGCGGGATGATGTGCTGGTGGATGGGTATCTCTCGACGGACCAGGTGACGGACGCGCCCAGTGCAGGCCAAATGCTTCGCCTGGCCGGCGCGGCGATGCGCAGTATTGCCATCGCGGGGGCGATCCAGCGCATGCTTGCGATGACGACCGCCTATGCCGGCGAGCGCGTCCAGTTTGGCAAGCCGATCGGCAGGTTCCAGACGATCCAGCAGTATCTCGCCGTCTTGGCGGGCCAGTCGGCCGCTGCGGCAGCCGCCGCCGATCTAGCCGCCGATGCCGTCGCCGCCGGCCTCCCGGCGCTGCCGATCGCAGTGGCCAAGACCCGCGCGGGCGAAGCCGCGGGGCTGGTCGCGGCACTCGCGCACCAGGTCCATGGCGCGATCGGTTTCACCTACGAGCATCCGTTGCAGCGTCTCACCCGGCGGGCCTGGTCCTGGCGGGACGAATTTGGCGGCGAAGCCGAATGGTCGTCGCTGATCGGGCACGAGGTCTGCGCCGCCGGCGCGGACGGATTGTGGGCGCTGGCGGTCCGGATTTGAAGGCATCGATCATGGAACAGTTCGACTTCCCAGCGCCGCCCACGGATCCCGTCGAAGCGGAGCTGAGACGGGAGGTGCGAGCCTTCCTGGCAGAGCAACTCGTCAATCGCCCGCCCCGCGCGCGGGCGCAGAGCTGGAATGGCTATGATGCCGACTTCAGTCGCGAGTTGGGGCGGCGCGGCTGGATCGGTATGACGTGGCCCAAACGCTATGGCGGGCACGAGCGCAGCGCGCTTGAGCGCTATGTTGTTATAGAGGAGATGCTTGCGGCCGGCGCACCTGTCGCGGCCCATTGGATGGCGGATCGCCAGAGCGGTCCGCTCCTGCTGAAGTTCGGTACGGAGGAACAGCGGCAAACTTTCCTGCCGCTCATCGCTCGAGGCGAATGTTTCTTCTGCATCGGCATGAGCGAGCCCGATTCCGGCTCCGATCTGGCGGCCGTCCGGACACGCGCGGTGCCCGTCGAGGGCGGCTTCCGGGTGAACGGCACCAAGCTGTGGACCACCTATGGCCAC
>FTCZ01001994.1_pt1 | contig 14702 bp, 11 predicted proteins | sample 1658871 | NCBI WGS metagenome assembly FTCZ01 (sample SAMEA3914864, study PRJEB12502) | metagenome | biome: forest; material: soil | place: USA | collected 2012-03-12 | depth 0.3 m
AGCCATGCGTCCCTCCCTAGCCGTGATGCCGGTACCGAGGAATAGCGCAACGACAGCGCGGCAACGTAGCTGAACCAGATCATCGTTGCGTTTGGGCCGCACGAATTTCTGAAGGCACGCGTCCACTGCTTCTGAGAGAAAAAGCGGTTCCGGGTCGCCCTGTGGCCAACGACCTGCCAACACCAATTCGGATGCGGGGTTGGTCTTGCGCACGCCGACGTCGATCAGGTGCCTGCACAGCCTGTCGAGCAGTTTGAGGTAGCGCATTCGGGTAGCAGGCGTGTAGGTGGCCGCTTGGGGATCGAGCCAGAACGCGTCGATGAGGTCGGGTCCAAAGCTGGCCAGCGTTGCACCGTGGCCGCCCAGATGCCGGTGGAAGCGGTCAAACATCGCCCGGTGCTGGATGATGAATTGCTGAGAGAAGGGACGACGATCGGCGCCGGCGGCTTCGCGGGTCTGCCAATCCGCGTAGGCGCGAGCGGGGTCGGAGAGCCAAAGCTTTTTCATATCAATTTATATACTGGAGGTTGCTTCCTCCAGCAACCCTGCCGCATCTTCGATGCGGCCATCTCTGCTTGCAAGAACCGGGGGGCTCAGTCGCCAAGTCAGCGGGGCCCCGCACGTCGGCCAGTGATACCCAGCGGGTGACCACCTTGGGTCGCCCGGCCAGGACATCATCAACGTTCGCGCAGGCCATCGGCTGGCCCGTAGGCTCGACGAACAGCTCCCTCAGAACTGCGCGTTTCGGCGCAAGGTTAGGGCGGCAGGCTTCGCTGAGCGCGACGGTATCGCCAACAGCGAACTGGCCATATCGCTCGAACAGCGCTGTGCCATTCGGATGGCTGCCAATCTGCACGGCGAAGGCTGGCGCCAACCCATCCAGAAAACCGGCAAGTTGGGAGCGCTGGTTGCCGATACCACCGCTGACCTCCTCGATGGGCAGGCACGCCGCGCCGACCAGCCCAATCGCAGCTCGCATCACGTGCCGGTAGGTTTGCCCGCCGGCCAGGAAGACTCTGCTTGCCCTGAGCGGCCATGACACCTGCGTTACGCACTGGTGCAACCTTGCCAAGAATTCATTTGCGCGGGCGGCTGTCATCTGCAGGTCGTATGGGTCCAACGTGTCGTGGGCCGCCGCAAGAGCATCGCGACACGGGCTATGTGATTTTCGGCGATCCCCGCTGAGCGCGAGTCAAAGCAATACGCCCCCCAAGCTCGACCATCCACCTGGGCAGTTCTGGCATAATCGTTCCCGAGGTTGTTTAGGCTAGGGGCGGCTGTGAGTAGTTCGACCCTACTGGGTGCCTCGTACTTAGCCATTTACTTTCTGATGTCCTTGGCGTTGGGATTGCCAAGCTGGTTTGTACGACGAAAATCGACTCGACATCTGCGGATGTCAGAAAGGGTAAAGGTGATGGTATGGGTAAAAACTCTCTTGGATTTGTGAAGCTTTCGGTTGCCGCGTTGTTGGAAACTGTTCACGGGCTAGGTATGAGTGCACTTGTGGCTGTAGCGCTGCCCTAAGCGACTTCGATTTTGATGACGAAGAGCCGCCTCCGGGCGGCTTTTTCGTGTTCGGCCTCCATGCCGATAACTGGAATTATCGGCACACGGCGTTTGAGCGCAGCAACGTCAGGTGCTAGCCCCGGCTATTTCAGCGATATCCGACCATCTTGCGGTCGAACGCGCTCGGCGCGCTTGTGGCATGGTTGCCTCGTGCGCGGCCAGAGGGTATCCGGCGCCTAGGGCCTGGCCGCGGCAACGGACGCCTTGGTGTTCGCCATTCGTTCGGCATCGGCCGCCAACGATAGCTCCGCATCCCCGCTGCGTATTGCGCTTGAGCCCGCACCAGTAGGCTTCGTACGTGCGCAGATACCAACGCGCAAGCTCGGGCCCGTTGGGGGCAAATGGACAACTACCAAACCATATCCGGCGATTGGAAATGCGGCAATGCCCGCAGCCCAAATGTAGGCCGCGGTACGATGCGAAACAACGAAGCACCGTGGACACACTGTCGCCGTCCGTGGTCACCTCCGGAACAGGGATGAGGAGCAAGGATGACGGCGTTCAGCCGAGCCATTCCCGCATGACGTCCTCGCTGTGCTCGCCGACCTCGGGCGGCGCGGTCCAGCCGTCGGTGATATCGAAGCCGCTATAGCGCATGGCGGGGCCGAGCGTCGGGACCTCGCCGTAGCGCGGATGGTTGAGCGTCAGCTGCATGCCGCGATGCCGGACCTGCTGGTTGGCAAACACCTGGCTCATGTTGTTGACGGGCGCGCAGGGGACGCCGGCCTCCTCGAGGCGCGCGATGATGTCGGCGGTCGACCATGTGCGTACCGCGTCGTCGAGCATGGCGTAGAGCTCGCCGCGGTGCGTCACGCGCCCGGCCATCGTGGCGAAGCGTTCATCGTGGATCAGGTCGGGGAAGCCCAGTATCTTCACGAACGATTCAAAGAACCCCTGGAAGCCCGCGCCGATGACGGCCCAGCCGTCGCGGGTCTGGAAGGCCTTGTAGGGGACCTGCTGCGCGTGTTCGGAGCCCCATTTCTGGGGTTCCTGTCCGGTCATCAGGTACTCGAGCGCGGCGTTGGCGAGGAAGGCGATCTCGCTCTCCAGCAGGCTGGTCATGACACGCTGCCCCCGGCCGCTACGCTCGCGCTGCAACAAGGCGGCGAGGATGGCCGTCTGGCAATTCATGCCCGCGAGCATGTCGAACGCGGAGGTGCCGAGCTTGACCGGCGCGCCTTCGCGGGAGCCCGTGATGCTCATGTAACCACCGACGCCCTGAATCGTGAGATCGAATGCGCCGAGCCCGGCGTCGGGGCCATCGTGACCGAACCCGGAGATGGATGCATAGATCAGGCGCGGCGCGTCCGCGGCCAGCGCCTCGTAGTCCAGTCCCATGCGGCCCATGACGTCGGGACGAAAGTTCTCCAGCACCACGTCGGCCTTGAGGCAGAGCGCGCGCGCGGTCTGCTTGCCCGCGTCGCTGCGCAGGTTGAGCGCGATGGACCGCTTGTTGCGGTTGGTGGCGTACCAGGTGATGCCGTTGTCCTTGAAGTAGGGCGGTCCCTGTTCGCGCAGGGGGTCGCCGCCATCGGGCGATTCCACCTTGACCACATCCGCGCCGAGGTCGCCCAGCAGCTGCGCACAGTAGGGCCCGGCGAAAAAGCGCGTGAAATCGAGTACCCGTACACCACTCAGCGGTTTGTCTGCCTTCTGCATCGTTTGGTCTCCTTGGGATGGACGAGATTCGGATTTCACTCGGCCTTGATGCTCGCTTCCTTGACGATCCTGGACCAGTTGGCCACCTCGGAGCGCGTGCGCGCCTGTACCTGGTCGGCGGGGAGGCTTACCGCGAGCACGCCCTGCTTGTCGAACGCCTTGCTCACCTCCGGCGACGAGACGACGGAGGCCACCTCCCTGCCGAGCTTGTCGACGGCGGCCTGGGGCGTGCCCTTCGGTACGGCGAGGCTGTACAGCGCGGTCACCTCGAATCCGGGGATGCCGCTCTCGGCGACGGTCGGGACGTCGGGATACTGCGCCAGCCGCTGGCTGCTTGTCACGGCCAGCACGCGCAGCTTGCCGGCGCGAACGTGGGGCTCGATCGTCGAGGTGCTTTCGGTGGTGAAGGAGATTTCGCCACCCATCAGCGCGACGATGGAGGGGCCGCCTCCCTTGTAGGGCACGTGCGTGGCCTCGAAGCCGGCCGCGCGCTTGAGCATCTCGGTGATCAGATGCGGCGTGCTGCCGATGCCGGACGACGAGTAGTTGTACTTGCCCGGGTTCGCCTTCATCAGCTTCACGAACTCGGTGAAATTCTGCGCCGGGAAATTCTCGGCGACCACCAGCGCATAGGAACCGACGCCGAGGCTCGCGACGGGCAGGAAGTCGCTCACGGGGTCATAGGGGATGTTCTTGTACAGGCTCGGGCTCGCGGAAAACATGATGGAGTTGACCATCAGCATCGTGTAGCCATCTGCCGGGGATTTGGCCGCGATGGACGTTCCCACAGTAATGCCCGCACCGGGGCGGTTATCGACGACGACGGCCTGCTTGATGCGCGGCGAGAGCCGGTCGCTCACGATGCGCGCCAGATTGTCATTGGCGCCGCCCGGCGGTTGCGGGACGATGAGGCGGATCGGCTTGTCGGGATAGGCGGACTCGGCGGCTGCCGGCGTGAAGACCATTGCGGCGCCCAGCAACGGCAGCGAGGCCATCAAGGCTGTGAACTTCTGCAACATGGGTGTCTCCTTTTTATCGTTGCCATCGTCGTGGCTATCCCATTGTGTGTCAGGGGTTCGCGGGGAGAAAGCGATAAAAAGTTGTCACATCATGCGCGCAGAAGGGGCGTTCACAGACGGGACGTTGCTATGGCGATGGCGCGGTCGGCTTGCGGGCTTCTTCGTGGATCCATGCGCGGAACAGTTCGAGCCGCGACTCGTTCCGCTTGGCCTCCGGAAAGACGAGGCAGTAGGCGTCCTCACTGACGAACGCGCCGGGAAACGGCACCACGAGGCGCCCGGTGGCCACTTCGTCCTCGATGAGGATGCGCGGCAGCAGGCCGAGGCCCAGCCCGGCCACGGCCGCCTGCAGCACCATGTAGAGATGCTCGAAACGCGGTCCCGCGAGCCCGTTGACACCGGACACGCCGTGGCTTTGCATCCACTGCGGCCAGCACGTCTGCCGGCTCGTCTGCTGCAGCAGCACGTGATGCCCGAACTGGGTCAGGGACTGCAGATGCTCGAGATGCGCGTGGTAATAGCTCTGCGAACAGACCACCAGTAACTCCTCGCCCACCAGCCGCTCGGTGACCACCGTGCCCGGCCAGTCGTTCGCGCCGTAATAGATCGCGGCATCGAGCGGCTCCGACTGGAAATCGAAAGGATGCGCGCGCGTGGATAGGTTGACGAAGATATTGGGAAACCGCGTGGAGAAATCCGCCAGCCGGGGGATGAGCCAGCGGGCGCAGAACGCGGGCGGTGTCGCGAGCCGGATGATGCCGCCCTTGCCCTTGTGCGCGAGCAGGTTGACCGTGGCCGTCTGCATCTGTTCGAGCGACGCGCGGATGTCCTCCACGTAGCTGCGTCCCGCTTCGGTCAGGACGAGGCGCTTCTTCACGCGCTGGAACAGCATCAGGCCCAGGTATTCCTCGGTCTGGCGGATCTGACGGCTGACGGCGCTCTGCGTCAGGTTCAGTTCCTGCGCGGCGCGGGTGAAACTCAGGTGGCGCGCCGCGGCCTCGAAGGTGCGTAGTGCGGTCAGTGAAGGTAGTTGCCAGCTCATCGTTCGACCATCGGACGCTCACCAGGCTTTCAGCAAGGCCCTTAGTTCCTCCATGTCGTCTGGCGCGACGGGCCACGCGGCAGGTGGACGCGCCGCACCACAGTCCTCGCCTCTCAACTGCAGCGCCGCTTTCACGACGCTGACGTTTGCACCATTGCGCTCGTGCGCGCGAAGCGCCTCGAAGGCCTGCATCGCTCCGATCAGCCGCGAGGCTTCCGGATAGTCCGCCCGCGCAAGCGCGGCATGAATCTTCACCGAATGTGCGGGCGCAACATTGATGAGCCCCGAGGTGAAGCCACGCGCGCCCACGGCATAGAAGGGCGGTGTCCAGATCTCGGCGAGACCGTCCACCCATGCGAGATCGAGATCCGCGGTACGCCGGATCGCCTCCGCGAGCAGCAGCGGGGTGGGCGAGGCCCATTTGACACCGGCCACCAGTGGCAACCGGCACAACGCTTCGATCGCATCGAGCCCGATCGTTTCGTTGCGCAAATATAACATTACCGGTAGCCCATCTCCGGCGTCAGCGATGCGCCGCACATAGTCGACCACACCGCGTGGCGCGACGAACGGATCCTGCGGCTGATGCACCATGAGCCCGGCCGCGCCCGCGCGCCGCGAGGCACGCGCCAGCGAGCATGCCTCGTTCACGCTGCGCCCGACACCGCCGAGCAGTGGCACGCGGCCGCCGATATGCTCGGCCGCCGCATACACCATTGCTTCGGCCTCGGCGGCCTGCAGGCTGAAGTATTCGCCGGTATTGCCGTTTGCCACCAGCACGTGGACACCGGCGGATACCGCGCGGTCCACGATTGGTGCCAGACGCGCGGGCGCGATCTGGTCATCGGCGTCGAAGGGCGTGACAAGGATGCCGGAGATGCCGTCGAGCGCGGCACGGAGTGGAGTCGTCATGGTCGTAGGTAATGAGCGCAAAGAATGTAGGTGGGATTCGGGCCCTATATGACGCCGCGCTGTCGCAGGTCGTCGATGTCCTTCGCGGACATGGCCAGCCAGTCGGCCAGCACCTCGCCGCTGTGTTGCCCGACGGATGGCGGCGCGGTCCAGCCGTCGCCGACATCGAAGCCCGAATAGCTGACCGCGGACGCGACCTGCGGAAGCGCGTCATCGCCGGTTCCCGTAATGCCCGCCGATGACGCCACCATGTCCCGATGGGTATCGCGGCAGTGCGCGAGCGCCTGCCCGATGCCGTTCACCGGCGCGTGCGGGACACCGGCCTCGCGCAGCGCGAACGCCAGTGCTGCGAGGTCGAACGTGGCGATGCGCGGCTCGAGCAGGGCGTAGAGTTCCGCCTGATGCGCGAAGCGCGCGGTGGCCGAAGAGAACCTCGGGTCGCGCTGCAGGCTGGTGCGCCCGATGATGGCGAGCAAGGCCATGAAGTGATCGTCCTGCGCGGCATCGATGACGAGCCATCCGTCGTCGCGCGTGCGAAAGGCCTTGCAGGGAGCGCCGCGCGTACTCGCGGCGCCTCTGCGCCCCGGCACCTTCCCGCTCCGGAAATAATCCACGGCGGTGTCAGCGAGCAGCGCCACCTGGCTTTCCAGCAGGCTGGTTTCCACGCGCTGTCCCGCGCCGGTCTGCAGCCGCTGCAGCAACGCGGCCGCGATGGCCGTCTGGCAGTGCATGCCCGCGGCGAGGTCGATCGCGGAGGTGCCGAGCTTGATGGGGCCGCTGGCGTCATCGCCGGTCAGGCTCATATAGCCCCCCAGCGCCTGGATGGTCAGGTCGAAGGCCCCGCTGCGGCTGTCCGGCCCTTCCGATCCGAATCCGGAGATGGAGGCATAGATGAGCCGGGGCGATTCGCGCGCGACGCTGGCGTAGTCGAGACCGAGGCGCGCCATGACCCCGGGGCGAAAGTTCTCGACGAGCACGTCGGCCTCGCGCGCGAGGCGGCGCGCCAGTTCGATGCCCTCGGCCGATTTCAGGTCCAGCGTGAGAGACCGCTTGTTCCGGTTGCAGGCGAGGAACGTCATCCCGTCGCCCGCATGGTACGGCGGCCCCTGCTGGCGCAACGGATCGCCGGTGCCCGGCAGTTCGACCTTGACCACGTCTGCACCGAGGTCGCCCAGCAGCATGGTGCAGTACGGGCCGGCGAGCACGCGCGTGAAATCGAGAGCCTTCAGCCCTGCATAGGGTTTGGGAGCCATGGGACCGTTCAATCGACGAACGCCTTGATATGGGTGGCCACCGCGACGACCTTCTTATGCTGGTTCAGGCATTCGACTTTGGCGGTCATCCGGCGCGTGGACAGGTCCACGCTGTCGACGGTGTAGCGCGTGGTGACGGTATCGCCGAACTTCACGGCGTCGAGGAAGCGCACCTTGTCATAACCCAGCGAGACCGTGCGGCCGATGCGCAGCCGGGCCGAAGCGGTCGACATAAAGCCCATCAGCAGGGTGCCATGCGCGATGCGCGTGCCGTACGCACCCTGGCGCATGTACTCCTCGTCGACGTGGTTGGGCGAGAAATCGCCGGTGATGCCGGCATAGAGATAGACATCGGACTCCGACACGGTCTTGGTGAAGACGATCGTGGTGCCGATGACGACGTCTTCGATCTTGGCGGATGCCGATTGAAAGTATTCAAGGTCCATGAACGCAGCGCTCCAGAGTAGGGTAGTGAGGTCAGGTGGTGGAAGATTCGGTGAGCGGCGAAGGCGTGAGCCAGTCTTCGAGGATGCGCCCGGTGTGCTGGCCGACGGCGGGCGGAGACGTCCAGCCATCGGTCACGGAGAACGCGGCGTAGCGTGCGGCGGGGCCGAGCACGGCGTGCGGTCCGTCCGGCAGGTCGATGCGCAGGCCATGGTGGCGCACCTGCCTGTGCGCGAACACCTGTTCCAGATCATTGACGGGTGCGCACGGCACGCCCGCTGCCTCCAGTCGATGGAGGAGATCGGCGGTGCGGTGGCGAGCCGTTTCCGCGTCCAGCACGGTGTAGAGTGCATCGCGATGTTCGACGCGCCCGGCCATGGTGGCGAAGCGCGCGTCGTGCGCGAGGTCCGGACGGCCGAGCACCCGCATGAAGGCGTCATACAGGTTCTGGAATCCCGCCGCGACGACGATCCAGCCGTCGGCCGTCTGGAACGCCTTGTAGGGGACCTGCTGCGCGTGTTCGGATCCCCAGCGCTTCGGCTGCGGACCGCCAAGGAGATGTTCGACGGCGGCGTTGGCCAGGAACGCGATTTCCGATTCCAGCACACTCGTCGAGAGACGCTGCCCCTGTCCCGTGGAGGCGCGCTGGAACAGCGCGGCGAGGATGGCCGACTGGCAGTTGATGCCCGTCACGACCTCGAGCGCCGAACTGCCGAGGCGGCTCGGCGCGCCATCGCGCCCACCCGTGATGCCCATGTAGCCGCCGGCGGCCTCCGCCATGAGATCGGCGGCGTCCTGTGAGGACACGCCACCGGGCACCGATGCCGGTGTCACGCGCGCGTAGATGAGCCTCGGCGCGATGGGCGACAGATCGGACCAGCCGAGGCCCAGCGCATCGAGCCTGCCCGCGGGCAGCGCGTCGATGAGGACGTCGGCCTGGCCGCAGAGTTGCCTCAACAACGTGCGCGCTTTCTGCGGGTCCGTGGCCAGTGCACGCTTGTTGCGGTTGAAAGCAGGGTGGTATGCGGGTGGGTGAGCCGCGTCGGCGGGCCACACGCCATCGACGCGGACGACATCCGCGCCGAGGTCGCCCAGGCATTGTCCGCAGTGCTGGCCCGCGAGCGAGCCGGCCGAGAATTCGAGCACGCGTAGGCCGCGTAACGCCTTGCCGGCGGTGGCCATCATCGACCCTGAAACACGGGAGGGCGCTTCTCGAAGTGGGCCCGCATGCCTTCTTCGTTGTCCTGCGTGGTATCGAGCGGACGGCGCAACCGCTGGTCCAGTGCGGCGGCTTCGCGCAGCGGGAGATGCGCGCCCTCGTTGAGCGAGCGCTTGAGTGCCGCGAGCGCGAGCGGCGCGGTGGCTTCCATCTCTTTCGCCCAGCTCAGGGCTTCCTCGAGCAGCCGCTCGGCAGGCACAACGCGATCGACCATGCCCAGCCGGAGCGCATCCGCGGCACCGATCCGGCGAGCGGTGAAAAGAATGTCCTTCGCGCGCGAGATACCGACAATGCGGCTGAGCGTGACCGGGCCACCGCTGCCGGGATACGCGCCCAGCGTCATCTCGGGAAAGCCGAACGTCGTGTCGTCCGCCGCCATGCGCAGGTCGCACGCCAGCGCCAGTTCGGCGCCGCCCCCGAGGCACCATCCGCCGACGGCGGCGATGACCGGCTTGGGCAGATCCCATATCTCCTCGCTGAGCGTCAGCAGGAGCTGGCTCTGCTCCGCCTTCTGTTCGCGCGACAGCGTGCGGCGCTGCTTGAGATCGGTGCCCGCGGAGAACGCGCGCGCGCCGCCGGCAAGGATGACGGTGCGTGCTTCGGTCATTGTCTTCACGCGGCCGATGGCGTCGCGCAGCGCCTGCACCAGTTCGAACGAGAGCGCGTTCAGCGCTTCCGGCCTGTTCAGCGTCAGTATGAGCGACGTGCCGTGCATCGCTTCGATCAGAATGCTCATGCGTCTCCTCTTGTCGTGGTGGTGCCGGCGTTCAGTCGCTCCTGATGTTCGTGTCTCGCACGACCTTGAGCCACAGGGCCGATTCTTTCCTGATGAGTTCGTCGTAGGCCGCCGGCGTGCTCGTCGTCGCTTCCGCGCCCTGCGCGGCGAGCCGCTTGACGAGGTCGAGGTCGGTCAGCGCGCGGTTGAGCGCCTTGTTCAGGACGGCGATCACGTCCGCGGGGGTGCCCGCGGGGGCGACCAGCCCGAACTTACCCGAGACATCGAACCCCGGATAGCCGGAGTCCGCGACGGTCGGCAGAGAAGGAAACAGGGCGACGCGCTTGGGCCCCGTGACCGCGATGCCGCGCAGCGTGCCGGGCTGGACGTAGGGGACCAGGGCCGCCACGTTCTCGAAGGTCGCCTGCACCTGATTGGCCATCAGATCCGTCAGTGCCTGGCCGCCGCCCTTGTAGGGGATGTGTGAGACCTTTGCATTCGTCACCGACTTGAACAACTCGGCGGCCAGATGCGTGGCGCTCCCGTTGCCGGCCGACCCGTAGTTGATGCTGCCAGGCTTGGCATTCGCGAGGTCGACGAAATCCTTCACAGTATGCACGGGCAGCTTCGGATTGACCGCGAGCATGTACGAGACGGTCGCGAATTCGCCGATGGGCGCGAAGCTCTTGATCGGGTCGTAGGGCAGCGACGGATAGAGGCCCGCGGCGGACGTGTGGGGCAGGGTATTGATGATCAGGATCGTGTACCCATCCGGCGCGGCCTGCGCGACGGCGGTCGTGCCGATCGTCCCGCCCGCGCCTCCGCGGTTCTCGATATACACCTGCTGCTTCAGTTCTTCCGCGAGCTTGGGCGCGACGATGCGCGCCAGCACATCGTTGCCGCCTCCCGGCGGATACGGGACCACGAGCTTGATGGGCCGGGAGGGAAACGCATCGGCCGCGCCGGCGGCTGGCATGACGGCAGCGAGCGAAAACGCGCAGATGAGCGAGGCGCGTGCGCGAAACGAAAGCGTGGATCTGAAACGCATGTTGTCTCCGTATGTCGTATGGGTGCGCGGGCACTCTTATGGGCACTGCTGTGGTCACGCCTGCTGGCTAGTGGATGGGCTCCTTGCTCTGAACCAGTTCGTCATCGCCGCGCCGGGCAAAGGCGATGTGATGCAGCCATTGAGCATCGTCCATGGCCGGGAAGTCTGTGCGCTGGTGCGCGCCGCGACTTTCGGTGCGTCCCAGTGCCGCCTTCAGGACCGCCGTGCCGATGCCTGCCATGCGCCGCGCCTCGCGGAGTTCCACGGCGGCCTCGCGGCTTCCCGCCTGCATGTGCAGGATCTCCTTGTGCATCGCTTCGAAGGCGGTCAGGCCCGCGGCGAGATCCGGGCCGTTGCGCCAGATACCGGCCGAGGCCGAGAGGACCCTGCGCATGCCGTCCTTGGCGTGCTGCACGTCCTCGGCGGGCACGCCTCCGTCCGCATGCGCCAGGCGGGCAATGGCACGGGCGTCGATGGCGCGCCAATCGCGGTCCAGGTTCGGCAGCATGCCGCGTGCCGCGCCGCTCCCCGCGATGGCACCGAAGACGAGGGTGTCGCTGCAGCCGTTGCCCGCGATGCGGCTCGCGCCGTGCACACCGCCCGCGGCCTCGCCGCCGACATACAGGCCCGGCACACCGGACCAGCAGTCGCCATCGACCGCGACGCCGCCCATCATGCTGTGCGCCGCCGGCGCGACGATGGGCGGGGTCGTGGCCGGGTCGACGCCCGCGGCGCGGAGCCTGCGGCAATGCGAGACATAGCTTTCGCGCTGCGCATCGGTGAGCACGGTGGCATCGAATGCCACGCCGCCCTCGGGGAATCCGCGCCCTTCGTCGATCTCGCGCTGGATGAACAGGGCCAGGCGCGCTTTCTCGATGCCGCGTTCGCCGGACGGCGGGTTATAGCCGAGCATGAAACGCTCGCCGCGGTTGTTCAGCAGGTGCGCGCCATCGCCCAGCATCGACGTTGGCATTTCCATTCCCCTGCATTCCTGCGGCCAGACCGTGACGACGGGCTCGAACTGGACGAACTCCATGTCGATGAGCCGCGCACCGGCGTCGAGCGCCATGCCGAGGCCATCCGCACCCACGTCGACCGGATAGGTGCTGTCCGCATAGAGACGGCCGATGCCACCCATGGCGACGACCACGGCGCGGGCATGCACGGCGGTCATCTGGTTCGAGTGCGGCTTCCACAGGAGGGCGCCGACCACATCGTCGCCGTCGCGCAGTAGCTCGACGGCCTTCTGGCCCGCGATCTTCCCGATGCCGAGCGATCGCGCGCGATTGGCCATCACCTGCAGGATGGCGCCGCCGGTGCTCTCGGGAACGAACACCGAGCGGGGATACCGATTTCCGCTCAGATGGCGCTGGAGGATGCGTGGCGTGCCGGTGTCCGTATCTACCGCGTGCGCGAAGGGCACTCCCCAGCTCGCGAGTTCGTGGAACGCATCGACCGATTTTTCCGCGAGCAGGCGCACCAGCCGCCGGTCATTGAGGAAGTAGCCGCCCTTGAGCATGTCCTCGTAGAAGACGTCGGGGCCGTCGGCCGGGTCCATGCTCCCGATCGGCGCGTTGAAGCCAATGACGTAGGGAGAGGCGCCCTTGGCGCGATAGGCCAGCTTGACGTGCGCGCCCGTGGCCCGGGCGGCAAGCGCCGCGCGAAAGCCGGCCATGCCGCCTCCCAGGACCAGTACGTCCGTTGATACCGTCTCCACTGTCCACTGCATCCAGCCTCTCCCGTGTCGGCCCGCAACAGCGTCGCGGGTATGGCAGGCATTCTGGATGGGCACGCGGGCAAGAGAAAGCGATGATTACTTCCGGTTTGATGAGTAAAACGCACGACCCGCGAACCGTTCTGCAAAACGATCTCAATTGCCCTACAATCATTGACATTGCAACTATTGATTTGGCAATAAAATGACCTCCGCGTCACGGTAAGGGTCGGACGGCAGCGCTGTGGTGCATGCTGGGCAGGTGCTTCCCGGGTGGCCAGGGTGAGAATAGTCATGGGAGATTTCTCCATACTGTTTATCGAACCCCCATGCTATGGGCTGCTACCGGCGAGTCTTGAGCGCGTTTTCCTAACCGAAGCGCCAATGAGAAAATGCCCCGTAACGAATAACACGCAGAGCGCACCAACATGATGAAACGGAAATTGGTCCGGACACTCGTGGACTGGCTAGGCCAGTGGAATGAGGAGCTTCATGAGGCCATCGAGGCGAGAGTTATAGCCGACACCTACAATATAGTGTCTACCCCAGATTCAAATGTCCGCTCTCTGGCCAGAGGACATTCTGATCTGGCTGGAAGCGGACATTCTGGTTTAGCCCCTACATAGGGCAAAATCTATAATCATAATTATGTTAAATGGATCGCGCCGTGATCCAGCCCAACAAGCCCCTCAATGCAGGCGGTTCCGCGGCTGTAGTAGCTCGGCCTGGGGATGGCGTAGTCCTCGCCCTGATTGCTTCCTGTGAGGGGTGAATCGCCTTCATCGACTCCCTGCATACCGCTGCAGAAGGGATTCCGCGCGCTGGATGTGTTCGGAGATATCAGCGTTCTTTCCAAAAGCATCCCCCATATGAAGCATTCGATGATGCCTGACGAACGATCGGCAGGCGCTCGACTCGAAATTAGCAGTGAACGGTCCGCAGATGAAGCGCTTAAGCTGGGCGTGGGGCCATTGCTCCACTCTTGTCAGACGAACACTGATAGCAAGATTATCGAAAATAGTAGAAGGCTAGGGCATAGGTCCTAATGCAGGGCCCGCTATGGAAGGAGACATCTAATTGTTGTGCCCGCGCTTCAGGTCTGGGCTGTCGCTGGGGGCCTTCAGGCATACCGTATATGCCACTCGAGAAGAAGCCATCTTAGTCGGCATTGCTCTTGTCCCAAGAAAAAGACTACCCCTCTGTTTTCAACAGCGATGGTGAAAGCGCGTCACGCCCAGGCGTGAAGCCTACCAAAAAAGACTGGTTGCCTGCTGATGACAAATGCACTGCGAAATACCGAGTCTCATGCATTGTCCGACCGTTATCTGTAGTGCGACGGTAGCGGACCCGCCGTGCGATCGGCGGTAGCCCAGGAGCACGTGCGTCGCTGACAACAGGAACGTGCGAAGCCGCTCTAACATTTCGTCTCCGCCTTCCTGGCGCACGACCAGCGTTCGAACCAGCTCGCGTGGAAAGTCGCCGTCCGGAGAAATGCGCGCGCGGACCCCGTGGGTATGTCGGATATGCCCCTCAAATCACCAGGTTCGGCGACAGCGGGGTCGGTAGGCAAATGAGAGATATGAAAAAATGAACGAGGACCCCGGACGGCAGTTCCAATTCAGCGCCACTTGGCTCCAGCTATGGGCCGAGTCGACGCAAGACTATTCGATCTTTGCGCTTTCACCAGAAGGCATCGTAATGTCTTGGAACCCTGGCGGCAAACGCCTTCAAGGCTATGATGCAAATGAGATTGTAGGAAGAAACTTCTCCGTTTTTTACCCCGAGGACGAGAAGGTGATCCCAGAGGCTGCGCTCATTGCTGCAACGGAATCCGGGCGCCACGCTTTTGAGGGATGGTCGGTACGAAAGGATGGCTCTCTCTTCTGGGCACGCGTGGTACTGACTGCGTTGCGCGACAGTGTCGGCGTGCTGGTTGGCTTTGGCATGGTCGTCGAAGATGACAGCGAGAAAAAGGCCGCGCACGAAGCCGTCATCAAAAGCGCGAGAAATTTCCGCCTCCTGGTGCAAGGCGTCACGGACTACGCGATCTTCATGCTGTCACCCGAGGGGCTGGTAACCAGTTGGAATTCGGGTGCTCGAAGGATCAAGGG
>FTCZ01000759.1_pt1 | contig 14653 bp, 7 predicted proteins | sample 1658871 | NCBI WGS metagenome assembly FTCZ01 (sample SAMEA3914864, study PRJEB12502) | metagenome | biome: forest; material: soil | place: USA | collected 2012-03-12 | depth 0.3 m
GCGCAGATGCTGATGTCGGCCCTGGCGCGCATGAACGGACCGCGCGGGCGCAAGAAGCTGGTCGACCATGTTCTGGGCAAGGCCAACGGCCCCGACTTCACCACACGCATGACGACCTTCGGCGTCGCCAAGGGCAAGGGCTACGACGCCAACCTGCTGGCGCATACGCTCGACCTTTGCGAAGCCCACGGCCTGATCGAGGAAGAGCTCTATCAGGACCGCATGCCCATCGTCGGCCTTCGCGACGTGACCCTGGTCAAGTCGCTGTTCAAGGGCGACCTTCGCTTAACAGCACCATCGCTCCGTTAGGCTTTTTTCCTGCCACCCAACAGGATCGATCCCGCGATAAAGCCGAAGATCAGGTTCGAGACGCCGATCTCCGCCATGTGATACTTGCGCACGTCCCACGGCATGAAGCCGTTGGGCACGAACAGCAAGACCGCCATGAAGACGGAGAAGCTCAAGCCCACGATCAGCGCCCGCGACCAGCCGGCGCCGGTCATTTGGCGAACCAGGACAAAGGCCGCAGCCGACCAGATCAGGCTGCGGAAGACCTGGAAGCCGGCCAGCGGGCCGGCGTCGATATGCGAAGCCTGGTTATAATAGGCGCGCAGGGCCTCGCCCTGGAAGGCGATCCAGGCGCCGGCGGCGAAATAGCAGAAGATGTAGATCGGCGCGATCAGGGCGACGCGCCACCACAGGCCGGTAAAACGTTCGGCCTCGCCGTCGGCGGCCCGCCAGACCCATGCTGCCACCAGGGCCGACAATGCGTCGCGTCCAAGATTGGCGACAGCGCTCATATATATGCCCGGCATGGACAGCTTGACGTAGTCGCGGAAATAGACCGCCTCGTTCAGCGATTGCACCGTCGTGATGGTGTAGACGACGCCGAAAAGGACCAGCGCCCGCGTCCAGAAGCTGCCGCGCAGACGCTGTGCAATCAGCGACGACAGGGTAGCAAAGACCGCGCTGACCACGACCATGGCCGACACGACGTCCAAGGGACCGTCGTGCGGCGGCACGGGCGGCAAGACGGGATGAAGCAGAGCCATCCCCAGGATTCCCCCGGCCATCGATCCGACCATGACGGCCAGGAATACGGCCAGCCAACGGCCGGCATTTTTTACGTAAGACATTCTACCCTCCCAATTACGGAGCCTTCTGGCTCCAGTGGTCCTCAAGTGCCTTCAGGGCGTTTTCCGCCCAGGCCAGCGAAGCGGCGACGCTGCGCATACCGAAATCGACGGCCAGCCGGCTTTGCAGCGGCATGGCGGGCCCGATATCGCCGCCCATAAAGGCGCGGATGCTGTCGAGTTGACCGCGCGCGGCGTCGGCGAACGAGATCAGAAAGGCGCGCGTGACGTCCGGACGATCGAGGTCCTGCAAAAAGGCGAAGCGCAGCATCAGGATATCCGTCGAGTCTCCAGCCGCCGGCGCCGTCAGCCAGGCGTCGAGCGCGCCCGTGCCCGCCTGCGTAATGGCGAACAGGCTGCCGCGCGGAATGGGCTCGGCCACGATCAGTCCCGCCTTCTCTAGGCTTTTCAGTGCCGGATAGATGCTGCCGGGACTGCTCGAATAGTTGCCCAGCAGCGTCGTTTCGAACACCTTGCGCAAGGCATAGCCCGAGCGTTTCTCGGCCCGGACCAGGCCGAGGAGCGCGTAGCCCAAGGGTGTGATGGCGGCAGTCATCAATAGTACGGTCCGTATTATTCCGATTTCATAGTACGAAGCGTATTATTTGTCAAATGGCCTGCAATTGGTATTATATAGATTATGAATAGGTCTTGTTTGACCGTTGACAGCCGCCGAAATCCGCGCCACGGTCGTGGCAGCCAAAAAGGGAGAAACCGGATGCCGAAACTGCTGCGCGGACTGCTGCTGGGGGCCACCCTGCTATCGACACCGGCCCTGGCGGCAAAGGCTCCGTCTCCGCAGGCACGTCTCGACGCCTTCGCTTCCGGCCTCGGCTATCGTATCACCGTCACCGACAACCACGTCTTGGGCAACGGGTGTCCCGAAAAGCCGGTTCCCGCCCTGTGCTTCCACGCCGATCTCGACCTGACGCTGCCGAAAGTCCTGCCGAAGGGCGACTGGGCAATCTATGCCAGCTTCGTTTCGCCGCTGCTGCCGCCGCAAAGCGAGGCCTTCGACCTGACGCATATCAACGGCGACCTCTACAAATTCACACCCAAGCCCGGCGTGACGCTGGTGCCGGGCAAGACCTACCGCATCGGCCTGATGGCATCGGCGCACATGTTCTCGCCCTACTTCCTCATTCCCAACGCCTATGTGGCGGCCGACGGGTTGAAGGCGCGCGTCATCGCGTCGTCGCGCGCCGGCGTCGACACCGACAGCGGGCTGGAAACCCTGCCCTTCGTCACGCCCTATACGGACGAAGCGAAGCTTGGGGTCCAGAACGCCGCCGACAAGACGCAGTGGCTGACGCCCGCACGCCTCTACGACCAGACCGCGGCGCGCAATGTCACGGCCGCCGTTTCTGAATTCGCCATCCTGCCGACGCCGTTGAAGGCGCAACATCTCGACGGCGCCACCCTCGACCTGACCAGGGGCATAGTCCTGAAAACCGCCGTGCCCATGGCCGAGCTGGCGGCGGCGCTGAAGGACTCGGGGTTGAAAACGGCAAAGGGCGGCGTGCCGGTGACGATCACGCTGAAGCCCGGCGCGCTGGAGTCCTACCATATCGTGGCCAAGTCCGGCGCCATTACCATTACCGCCGCCGACGCGGCCGGCGCCGCCTATGCCCTGACCTCGCTTGGCCAGCAGGCCGACTACGAGCACGGCCATCTGAAGCCGCTCAGCATCGACGACGCGCCGCGCTTCGGCTTTCGCGGCCTGCACCTCGACGTGGCGCGCAATTTCCAATCCAAGACGCATATCCTGGCCATTGTCGACGAGATGGCGCGCTATAAGCTGAACCGCCTGCACCTGCACCTGGCCGACGACGAAGGCTGGCGTTTGCAGATCCCCGGCCTGCCGGAACTGACCGATATCGGCTCGAAGCGCTGCCACGACCCCAGGGAAGACACGTGCCTGCTGCCGCAGCTCGGCGGCGGTCCAGACAATCCCAAGGGCGTCAACGGCTACCTGACGCGCGCCGACTATATCGAGATCCTGAAAGCGGCCAGGGCGCGCCATATCGAGGTCATCCCATCCTTCGACATGCCCGGTCACAGCCGCGCCGCCGTGCGGTCGATGGAGGCGCGGTACCGCCACCTCATGGCGGCCGGAAAGTCTGCCGAAGCGTCGCAGTACCGGTTGCAGGACCCCGAGGACACCACGGTCTATGCCTCGATCCAGAACTATCACGACAATACGCTCAACATTTGCCTGCCCTCGACCTACGCCTTCATCGACAAGGTGATGGAGAGCATCAAGGCGATGCACGACGAGGCCGGTCTGCCCTTGCGCATCTACCACATCGGCACCGACGAGACCGCCGGCGCCTGGACCGGCTCACCGGCCTGCCAGAAGATGATGGCCGAAGAGCACCTCGACATCCATCAGCTGGGCAACCGCTTCATCACCAGGGTTTCCGACATCCTGGGCGAAAAGGGCATCGAGCCGGCTGGCTGGAGCGATGGCATGGGCAGCGTCGATCCCAAGGACATGCCGAAGGCCGTGCAGTCGAACAGCTGGGGCGGCCTGTTCAACGGCGGAGCGGCGGACGCCTATCGCCAGGCCAACCAGGGCTGGGACGTCGTCATGTCGACGCCCGACGTCCTTTATCTCGACATGCCGCAGGGCGCCGACGGTGTCGAGCGCGGCTACGACTGGGCGGCGCGCCAGGTCGATCTCTACAAGGTCTTCGCCTTCATGCCGGAAAACCTCGGCGCCAATGCCTCGGTCATGCAGACCTCGTACGCCCAGGGCGCCACCATCGCCGATACGACGCCGCTTCAGCCCGGCCATCGCATCGCGGGCATGCAGGGGCAGCTGTGGAGCGAAACCGTGCGCAGCGATCGCACCGCCGACTACATGCTGTTTCCGCGCACCCTGGCGGTCGCCGAGCGCGCCTGGCACCGCGCCGACTGGGAGCCGGACTATGTCGCCGGCAAGTCCTACACCTATGGCGACGGCGCCGTGGCGGCCGACAAGCTGGCGGCCGACTGGCAAGGCTTCCAGGCGAAGCTGTTGCCTGAACTGAGACACCTCGACGCCACCGGCATCGCCTATCGCCTGCCCGTGCCCGGAGCCCATATCGCCGGCGGCAAGCTGGAAGCCAATTCGCCGATCGCGGGCCTGGCCATCCAGTATCGCGTCGGCAACGGTGCCTGGAAGACCTATACCGGCCCGGTGGTCGTCAACGGCGCGGTTTCGGTACGCACCGTGTCTCCGACCGGCAAGCGCGTCGGCCGGGCGGTGACCGTGGCGCTATAAGGTTCGCGGTCTGTTATACCGCCCAGCTCGGCGAGGCGGTATAAGGGGGCAAAATCCTGCCCAAAAATTCAACAAAAAAGGCGGCCCGCGAGGGCCGCCTTTTCCTTATGCGATCTTGGCTTCCTGCCGTTTTTGCAGCGCCAGGATTTCGTTCGGCATGACCTGGACGAAAGCCTTGAGCGCCGTATCCCAGTCGTCGAGCACCGCCCTGGCCTTGGGCGAGAAGGTGCGTTCGTAGTGCTGGGTGACCAGGCCGTGCAGATCGTGTGCATAGTCGTCGGGCACGGCGCGGAGCGTAATGCCCTCTGCGTTGACGTAAGACTTAAGCGTCGCGTCCGGATCGTAGACATAGGCCACGCCGCCGGTCATGCCGGCGCCGAAATTGCCGCCGACCTTGCCCAGGATCACGACCTTGCCGCCGGTCATATATTCGCAGCCATGCGCGCCGACGCCTTCGACCACGGTCGTCGCGCCCGAGTTGCGGACGGCGAAACGTTCGCCGACCGCGCCCGCCACGAACAGCTGGCCGGAGGTCGCACCATAGAGGATGGTGTTGCCGGCCAGGGCCTGGCCTTCGTGCCAGACCTTGGGACGGATGACGATGGTCGCGCCCGACAGGCCCTTGCCGACATAGTCGTTGGCTTCGCCGATCAGGTTGATCAAGAGACCCTTGACCGCAAACGCGCCAAGCGACTGGCCGGCGGACCCGCGCAGTTCCAGCTTGAGATGACCTTCATCCAGCGTATTGCCGTACTGGCGGACCAGGTGCGACGAGGTACGCGTGCCGATAGCGCGCATGGTGTTGCGCACATCGTAGGTCAGCTGCATCTTTTCCTTGCGTTGCAGGACGTAGGCCGCGTCCTGGACAATCTTGGCGTCGAGGGTATCGGCCACCGCGTTGCGCTCGGAGGGCAGCGTAATGATGGCGTTCTCGTCCATCTCGACCTTGACCAACAGAGGGTTCAGGTCGAGGTCGTCGAGGTGGACGCCGCCGCGCGACACCTGTTGCAACAGGTCGGTGCGGCCGACCGCTTCCTGAAGCGTGCGCAGGCCCAGGCTGGCCAGGATTTCACGCACTTCGGTGGCGATGAAGGTGAAGAGGTTGATGACCTTTTCCGGCGTGCCGGTGAACTTGGCGCGCAGGCGTTCGTCCTGGACGCAGACACCGACCGGACAGGTGTTCGACTGGCACTGGCGGACCATCAGGCAGCCGATGGCCACCAGCGACGCCGTGCCGATGCCGAACTCTTCGGCACCAAGCAGCGCCGCAACGACGATGTCGCGGCCCGTGCGCATGCCGCCGTCCGCGCGCAGACGGATCTGGCCGCGCAGATTGTTGAGCGTCAGCACCTGGTGCGCTTCCGACAGACCCAGTTCGAACGGCAGGCCGGCGAACTTGATCGACGACAGCGGCGAAGCGCCGGTGCCGCCGACGTGGCCGGACACCAGGATCGCGTCGGCCTTCGCCTTGGCGACGCCGGCGGCGACCGCGCCGATGCCCGATTGCGACACCAGCTTGACGGTGACGCGGGCGGTCGGGTTGATCTGCTTCAGGTCGTAGATCAGCTGCGCCAGGTCTTCGATCGAATAGATGTCGTGGTGCGGCGGCGGGCTGATCAGGCCGACACCCGGCGTCGAATGCCGCATGCGGGCGATGAACTCCGTCACCTTGAAGCCCGGAAGCTGACCGCCTTCGCCGGGCTTGGCGCCCTGCGCGACCTTGATCTCGATTTCCTGGCACTGGTTCAGGTACTCGGCGGTGACGCCGAAGCGGCCCGACGCGATCTGCTTGATCGCCGAGTTCGGGTTGTCGCCGTTGGCGCGGCGGATGTAACGTTCCGGATCCTCGCCGCCTTCACCCGACACCGAGCGCGCGCCGATGCGGTTCATGGCGATGTTCAGCGTTTCGTGCGCCTCGGGGCTCAAGGCACCCAGCGACATGCCGGGGGTGACGAAGCGCTTGCGAATCTCGTTGACGCTTTCGACCTCCTCGATCGCCACCGGCTGCGCCTTCGGCTTGAGCGCCAGAAGGTCGCGCGGGCTGGTCGGCGACGTCTTCGACATCTTGGCGATCAGGCCAGAATAGGTCTTGAACGTCTCGTAGTCGTCGCGCGTCGTCGCGTCCTGCAGGAGGTGGATCAGCTTGGGCTGATAATAGTGGGTCTCACCGGCGGCGCGCAGCTTGTAGAAGCCGCCGATCGACGGGACGGGCGTCTTGGCGCCGAACGCCCGCTTGTGCAGCTCGAACAACTTCTGTTCGATACCCGAGAGGCCGATGCCGGAGATGCGCGAGGTCACGCCCGGGAAGTATTCGGCGACCAGGGCCCGCGACAGACCCAGCGCTTCGAATTCATAACCCCCGCGATACGACGAAATGACCGAAATGCCCTTCTTGGCCAGGATCTTCATCAGGCCCGCTTCGATGGCCTTCTTGTAGTTCAGGAAGGCCTTGTGCTCGTCGAGGCCCTGATAACGGCCGTGCGCCAGGCGCTCCTGCAGGAGCTCCAGCGAAAGATAGGGGATGATCGCGGTCGCGCCGACGCCGACCAGCACGGCGAAGGCGTGCGGATCCATGGCTTCGGACGAACGGACGACGATCGACACGAAGGAGCGCAGCCCCTTCTGCACCAGACGCGAATGCACGGCCGCGGATGCGAGGATCATCGGCACGCCCAGCTTTTCGGCGCTGACCTGTTCGTCGGTCAGGACAATCATCGACGCGCCGCCTTCGACGGCCGCGATCGCCTGCGCACGCAAGGATTCAAGCGCGCCGCGCAGGCCGTCCCCTGAAACGGCGCCTTCCGCCGGCCTGGCGAAGGTGGCGTCGAGCGTGGCGACCTTGCCCGCCTTGTCGAACGTGATCATGCGCTCGTACATCAGCGTCGTCAGGAACGGGCTTTCCAGCACGAAGACATTGGTCTGGGCTTCGTCCTCGGCCAGGATGTTGCCGAGGTTCTTGAAGCGCGTGCGCAGGCTCATGCCCGAGGCTTCGCGTAACGGATCGATCGGCGGGTTGGTGACCTGGGCGAAGTTCTGGCGGAAATAGTGGGCGATCGGGCGCCACTGTTCCGACAGCACGGCCAGGGGCGTGTCGTCGCCCATCGATCCGAGAGCCTCCTTGCCGTCCTTGACCATTGGGTCGAGCACGGAATCGAGGTCCTCCAGCGTGAAGCCGGCGGCGATCTGGCGGCGGTTCAGCTCTTCGCCGTGGAAGGCGCGCGGCTCGGGGCCCGGCGCGATCAGCGGTTCCAGCTCGATCATGTTCTCGAGCCAGCCGCTGTAGTCGTGCTTCCTGGCCAGGGCATCGATCAGGTCGGTCTCCGAGAAGAGCTTGCCCTCTTCCAGGTCGACGGCGATCATGCGGCCGGGCGCGATGTGGATGCGGCGCGCGATGCGGTCTTCGGCGATACCGGTCATGCCGGCCTCGGAGCCGACGATCAGCAGGCCGTCATTGGTTTCGGCGACGCGAAGCGGGCGCAGGCCATTGCGGTCCTTGCCGGCCACGACCCAGCGGCCGTCGGTGGCGCAGATGGCGGCCGGACCGTCCCACGGCTCCATGACGGCGTTGCAATAGGCGTAGAGGGCCTTGTGCGCTTCGGACACGGTCGTGTCCTTGGCGACGGCTTCGGGGATCAGCAGGGCCTTGGCCATGGGGGCCGAACGGCCGGCGCGGACCAGCAGTTCGAAGACGTTGTCGAGGCCGGCCGAGTCCGAACCGCGCGGCTGGATCACCGGCTTCACGTCGCGGTCGTTCTCACCGAAGGTTGCGGCGGCCATGCGGATTTCGTGCGACTTCATCCAGTTGACGTTGCCGCGCAGCGTGTTGATTTCCCCGTTGTGCGCCAGCATGCGGAAGGGCTGGGCCAGGCGCCATTCGGGGAAGGTGTTGGTCGAGAAGCGCTGGTGGAAGATCGCCACGCTCGACGTCATGCGCGGGTCCTTGAGGTCGAGATAGAAGTCATCGACCAGCTCGGCGCGGAACATGCCCTTATAGATCAGGGTGCGCGCCGAGAAGGAGCAGATATAGCAGTCGAGATTGGCTTCATCGACGCGCTTCTCGATGCGGCGGCGGCACAGGAACATGGCGCGTTCCAGCGCTTCGCCTTCCAGGCCTTCGGGCGCCGCCATCATGATCTGCTCGATCTCGGGGCGGGTGGCCGAGGCGCGGGCGCCCAGCTGCGTGACGTCGACCGGCGGCTGTCGCCAGCCGTAGAGGTAGAAGCCCGAGCGCAGGATTTCCGACTCGACGATCGTGCGGGCGGCTTCCTGGGCACCGAGGTCGGAGCGCGGCAGGAAGACCTGGCCGACGAGGACGGGACCCGGACGCGGGTTGTGGCCGATATTGCGGACCTGTTCGCGGAAGAAGTCCTGCGGCACCGAGATCATGATGCCCGCGCCGTCGCCCGACTTGCCGTCGGCATCGACGGCGCCGCGGTGGAACAGGGCCTTCAGCGCCTTGACGGCCAGCTCGACGACTTCGCGCCGCGGCGTGCCGTCGATCGAACAGACGACGCCGACGCCGCAGGCGTCGCGTTCCATGGCGGGATCGTAGGCGTTGCCGTCGATCAGGGCCAGACGCTGCGAGAGATAGTGCTGATAGGAATCAAACTGGGACATTATTCGGCAACTCCCGCGAGCTGGGCTTCGCCATCGTTGGCGGCAGCAAGCAACTGGGTCTTGAGATAGTGATGGATGTCGGCGGCGGCGTCCTGGCCTTCGCGTACGGCCCAGACGACAAGCGAAGCCCCGCGCACGATGTCGCCGGCGGCGAAGACGCCCGGCAAGGTCGTCTGGAATTCACCGGCCATGACGCGCAGCGTGCCCCAGCGGGTCGTTTCCAGACCCGGCGTGTTGAACATCACCGGCAGGTTTTCCGGTTCGAAGCCGAGCGCTTCGATGATCAGGTCGGCCGGCAGGTCGTTTTCGGCGCCGTGGATGTCTTCGATACCCTGGCGGCCTTGAGCGTCCGGCGTGGTCAGGCGCATGCGCTGGATCTTGAGGCCCGTGACCTTTTCGGCGTCGCCCAGCACGGCCTTGGGACCGGCCAGCCATTCGAAACGCACGCCTTCTTCCTCGGCGTTGGCGACTTCGCGGTCGGAACCCGGCATGTTGGCGCGGTCGCGGCGGTAGACGCAAGAGACCGACTTGGCGCCCTGGCGGGTCGCCGTGCGCACGCAGTCCATGGCTGTGTCGCCGCCGCCGATGACGACGACGGTCTTGCCATTGGCGTCGAGACGGCCGCTGTCGAATTCCGGCACGGCGTCGCCGAAGCCCTTCTTGTTGGCGGTGATCAGGTATTCGAGCGCCGGCACCACGCCCTTCGAGCCGCAGCCCGGGACGGAGAGCTTGCGCGCCTTGTATACGCCCGTGGCGATCAGGACGGCGTCGTGCTTTTCCTGGAGCTCCTCGAAGGTGATGTCGTTGCCGATATCGGTATTGAGCGCGAACTCGACGCCCGACGCGGCCAGGCGGTCGGTGCGGCGGGCCACGACCTGCTTTTCCAGCTTGAAGCCGGGAATGCCGTAGACCAGCAGGCCGCCGGGACGATCGTAGCGGTCGTAGACCGTGACCTTGTAGCCGAGCGTGCGCAGGCGGTCGGCGGCGGCGATGCCGGCCGGGCCGGACCCGATGATGCCGATCGACTGCGACCGTTCGACCTCGGGCTCGATCGGCTGAATCCAGCCGTTTTCGAAGGCCTGGTCGTTGATATAGCGTTCGACGGCGCCGATGGTGATGTTTTCCCAGCCCGACTGTTCCAGGACGCAGGAGCCTTCGCACAGGCGGTCCTGCGGGCAGATGCGGCCGCAGATTTCCGGCAGGGTCGAGGTCTGCGACGACAGCAGGTAGGCTTCCTCAACCCGGCCTTCGGCGGTCAGACGCAGCCAGTCGGGGATGTTGTTCTGCAACGGGCAGCCATGCTGACAGAACGGCACGCCGCACTGGGCGCAACGCGAAGCCTGTTCTGTGGCCTGTACCGGCTTGAAGTCGGCATAGATCTCGTTGAAGTTGGCGACGCGTGTCTTCGCGTCCGACTTCTGCGGAGTCTTTTTCTTTTCGACAACAAAGCGGTTCGTTTCGCCGGTCATGGCCTAACGTCCTTCCAGTTACGCGCCGGAACAGCCCGGCGATGGACCGCGCCTTCAAACCCAAATCTTGGGCGCGGAAAAGTCAAATTGTCAGTCCTTCGGTCTTGCCCTGCCGGTTTTTCCGGTCTGATGGCAAAAATGCCGAGATGGTATCAATTGATACCTGTATTACTCTAACCCTGACAGACGTTCGCTCCGGAAGATCTGCCTATTACCACACAAAACACCTCTTTTGCGCATTCTTTAGATGGCAAAAGCGTGATCTCCACCCGGGCCCTTAACACACGAACCCCCTCGGCCGACCGTGTCGCGAGGGGGAGCCTTGTTTCCAAGCCTTGAGCCGGTCCGGACTATCCGTGCAGGCTCTCCCCGTGTTGCGACATATCGAGGCCTTCGATTTCCTCTTCGTCTGTTACACGCAGGCCTGTCGTGTATTTGCAGATCATGAGGATGACGAATGTGACCACCGCGCTCCAGGCGATGACGGCCACCAGACCGCCGAACTGTTTTACGATCGACGCGTCCTTGGCCAGCGGATTGATGGCCGGATTGGCGAAAACCGCTGTCAGCAGCGCGCCGACGAAACCGCCGACGGCGTGGACGCCGAAAGCATCGAGGCTGTCGTCGTAGCGGAACATGTTCTTGACGTAGGTCGTCGACAGGTAGCACAGCGGACCGGTGATCAGACCGATCAGCAGTGCGCCGGTCGGATCGACGAAGCCGGCGGCCGGCGTGATGGCGACCAGGCCCGCGACCATACCCGACACCATGCCGAGCAGGGTGGGTTGCTTGCGCTCGATCCATTCGGGCACGATCCAGCCGATGGCGCCCGTCATGGTGGCGACGATGGTGTTGAGCGCGGCGACCGAGGCCAGGGCGTCGGCCTTCCATTCGGACCCGGCGTTGAAGCCCAGCCAGCCGACCAGCAGCATCGACGCACCGATCATGGTCAGGCCGAGATTGTGCGGCGCCATGTTGTCGCGGCCGAAGCCCTTGCGCTTGCCGATGACCAGGCAGGCGACCAGGCCCGCGACGCCGGAATTGACGTGGACGACGGCGCCGCCGGCAAAGTCGAGGACGCCCCATTTGCCGAGGAAACCGCCGCCCCACACCCAGTGACAGACCGGGGCATAGACAAGGACGCTCCACAAGGCCATGAACAGGATATAGGCCGAGAACTTCATGCGTTCGACGATCGACCCGGCGATCAGCGCCGGGGTGATGATGGCGAACGTCATCTGATAGGCGATCCAGAGATATTCGGGCAGTTGCGGCGCGGCGCTGTAGGCCGTGTCGAGCCGCACGCCATGCAGAAGGGCGGCGTCGAAGCCGCCGATGAAGTCGTTGCTGCTGCCGGCGCCGACCCCGAAGGCCAGGCTGTAACCGATCAGGATCCAGACGATCGACGAAACCACAGTGACGGCGACCGATTGCGCCAGGGTCGACAGCAGGTTCTTCTTGCGCACCATGCCACCGTAGAACAGGGCGACACCCGGCAGGGTCATGAACAGGACCAGCGCGGTCGCGACGATCATCCACGCCGTATCGCCGGAATTCAGGGCCAGCGTCGCCTGATGCGCCAGCAGGTGCGGCGCAGCACTTCCGGAGGTGGCGGTCACAGCCGTCGCGACAGTCATATAGCCCAAATGCCCCTTATCTAGTTCAAATCACAAACGCACGCGCCAGGATGCATCCAAAGATGCACTCGTGTGCACGTGCGAAATGTGACGGTATGATTTCAGTCCATAGCAAGATGTGGATGACTTTGAAAGTTAAATTTTCCCAAAGCCCTACATTTTTTGAGAAATTTTCCGAAGGAACGGCAAAAAGCCGCACCCCCGGGGTAAAATATTGCTCGTATGCGCGAAAACACAGAATGATTACCCATTAAACCCGGCAATCGCCGCAACGATCTGATCCTGCGTCGCCTCGTCGAGATAGGGGCTGAACGGCAGGCTGATGACGGTCCGCGCCTTTTGTTCGGACACCGACAGGTCGCAGCCGCCGGCGGTAAACGCTGCATAGCCCGGCTGACGGTGCAACGGGATCGGATAGTAGACCGCCGTCGGCACGCCGGCGGTGCGCAGATGCGCTTGCAGGCCGTCGCGGTTCTCGTGCTCGATCGTGTACTGGGCCCAGGTCGAAACGTAGCCGTCCTTGACGAACGGCACGCTCGTCACCTTGCCGGCCAGCTTTTCGTTATAGCGTGCAGCTACGGTCTGGCGGAGCGCGATCTCTTCGCCGAAGATGCGCAGCTTTTCGATCAGCACCGCGGCCTGGATCGAATCGAGGCGCGAATTCATGCCGATGCGGACATTGAGGTACTTGGCCTCGTGTTCGAACCTGTGCGCGGCGACGTCGGCGGCCGTCGCGCCGCCGTGGACGCGGTACGAGATCATGCGGTCCATCAGGGCGTCGTCATTGGTGACGACCGCACCGCCGTCGCCGTAGCAGCCGAGCGGCTTGGCGGGATAGAAGCTGGTGGCCGTGGCGACGCACCATTCCAGCGACTGGCGGCCGTCGATCGTCCCGCCGAAGCCCTGCGCCGCGTCCGAAATGAGCGGCAGGCCGTGCTTTTGGGCGATCTTCGCCAGCGCCGGATAGTCGGCAGGCTGGCCGAACAGATCGACGGCGATGATGGCGGCGGGCCTGAGACGGCCTTCCGTCTTCACGGTCTCAATCGTGGCGTCGAGCTTTTCGACGTCGATATTGTAGGTCTGGGCGTCGATATCGACGAAAACCGGTTCGGCGCCGGTCATCGGCACGACCTCGGCCGTGGCGACGAAGGTGAAGGTCGGCACGAAGACGGCGTCGCCCTTGCCGATCCCCAAGCCCAGCAGGATCAGTTCGATGGCGTCGGTGCCGTTGGCGCACGACAGGCAGTGTTTGGCGCCGGCAAAAGCCGTCATGTCAGCTTCGAAAGTCTTGACCTCGGGGCCCATGATGTAGGCGCCGTGATGGATGACCTTGAGCACGGCGCTTTCGATCGCGGAGCCGATGCGCTGGCGCTGCTGGCCGAGGTCGATGAACGGGATTGCCATGGAACTGCCTTTTGACTGGAAAATCTCTTATCGTCGCTTTAGACACCAAGCTTCGGGAATGCACCTCAAAAGGCGTTTCCCAAGATTTCAACAAGTTAACGCCTCCGTTGAAATCGCCTCTGGCATTTGCCAATTGTCTGACTATATATGCGCACGTATTCCAGCGTTCACGCGGGAAATCCGCCTTGTGAGCGCTAACATTGTGGCCTATAGAGCCACGTCAAACCGAACAGCCAGGAGACTAAAATGGCGCTGAAAGGCAACCTGATCAACGGCGAGTGGGTCACGACCGAAAAGACCTTCAACGATATCAACCCGTCCGACACCAACGACATCATCGGCACCTACGCGACCGCCGGTGAAGCCGAGGTCAAGGCCGCCATCGCCGCCGCCCGCGCCGCCTTCGAAACCTGGCAATATTCGACGCCGCAACAGCGCTTCGACGTGCTCGACAATGCCGGCACCGAGATCCTGGCGCGCAAGGCCGAACTGGGCGCGCTCCTGTCGCGCGAAGAAGGCAAGACCCTGCCGGAAGGCATCGGCGAAGTCACCCGCGCCGGCCACATCTTCAAATATTTCGCCGGCGAAGCCCTGCGCGCCCACGGCGAAGTCCTCGACTCGGTCCGTCCGGGCGTCAAGGTCGAGATCACGCGTGAGCCCGTCGGCGTCATCGGCCTGATCTGTCCGTGGAACTTCCCGATCGCCATTCCGGCCTGGAAGATGGCGCCCGCCATCGCCTTCGGCAACACGGTCGTGTGCAAGCCGGCCGAACTGACCCCGGCCTGCGCCTGGGAACTGGCCGACATCCTGAACCGCGCCGGCCTGCCCAAGGGCGTGCTGAACGTCGTCTTCGCCCGCGGCTCGGTCGCCGGCCCCCTGATGATCGACGGCTGCGACGCCATCTCGTTCACCGGCTCGGTGCCCACCGGCCAGCGCGTCCGTGACCAGGCCGTCGCCAAGGGCAAGCGCGTCCAGTGCGAAATGGGCGGCAAGAACCCTGTCGTCGTCCTCGACGACGCCGACCTCGACAATGCCGTCAACTCGGTGCTGAACTCGTCCTTCTTCTCGTCGGGCCACCGCTGCACGGCCTCGTCGCGCATCATCGTCACCGAAGGCATCGCCGACACC
>FTCZ01005331.1_pt1 | contig 14634 bp, 9 predicted proteins | sample 1658871 | NCBI WGS metagenome assembly FTCZ01 (sample SAMEA3914864, study PRJEB12502) | metagenome | biome: forest; material: soil | place: USA | collected 2012-03-12 | depth 0.3 m
CGGCGCCAGCTACGACGTGCATTTCGATTTCCAGGGCTCGCCGACCGCCAAGCATTTCCACATCGACACCTTCCACTGTGAAGCTTCTGATTCGACAGTCAATTTCAGGATCTGCGCTTCGGGCATCGTCGAGATCGATCGCATGGTCCGCTCGATCCCTGCGGCGCTCATCGACGCTCGGGGATCGATCAGCTGCGAAATCATCATGCGCGGCATCGCCTGGCTGGCGGACATGCCCGAGGCGACGGGCAAAGGCCGCAATCCCAAGGGACGCTGGTTCTATCATTCCGATGGCAACGGCTTCGGCGCCGCCACCGAGGCCGGCCGCTCGAGCGGCACCGCGTTCCGCTTCGAGGATTGTGTCGCGGGCTCATGGCGGTTGCTGAGCGACCCGGCACGGTGGGAAGGCGCGACCTTGCCCTATTGGCTGCAGGTGCGCGGCGTGGGTCAGGAGGTGCAGGGCGACGGCGGTTGGGTCGAGTGGTCGAACATGCCGATCAACTTCGCATCGCCAGTGACCTTCGCCGATCGCAACAGCTTTGGCGGGATGGCGATGGGGAATGTCGAGGCGAAGACCGCCACGGTGCCGCCGCGATCGAGCGTGACCGAGGATTTCGCAGTCCCCGGGCTGCTGCTCGCCAAGCATTTCGTCTCGGTCAATCCCGGCGCGGACAACGCGGTTCCGCCCCCGGGCGTGGCGTGGAACGGCTATCTGGCCGCCGACGGATTGCTGCGCATCCGCTTCACCAACGCGACCGATCGGCCGGCGGCGATGACTCCCGGTGCTACATGGACCTATTGCGCCCCCCGGAAGGGTTGAAAAACCTCATATAAAGATATCTTTATATTTCGATTGCGTTCTCCCATATCTGCGTCTAGGGGCTCGGGCATCGTGGCCGGAGCGTGGTTCCGGCCCCAGAATTCCCAATGGAGAACGCGCAGTGGCTACCGTCATCGACAAACCCGATTATGTGATCGCGGACATCGCCCTGGCCGATTTCGGCCGCAAGGAGATCGAGATCGCCGAGACCGAGATGCCGGGCCTGATGAGCCTGCGCGAGGAATTCGGCGCGTCGCAGCCGCTGAAGGGCGCGCGCATCACCGGATCGCTCCACATGACGATCCAGACCGCGGTGCTGATCGAGACGCTGACCGCGCTGGGCGCCAACGTCCGCTGGGCGACCTGCAACATCTTCTCGACCCAGGACCACGCCGCCGCCGCGATCGCCGCGACCGGCGTGCCGGTGTTCGCCGTCAAGGGCGAGAGCCTGGCCGATTACTGGGACTATGTCGGCGACATCTTCTCGTGGGACGGCGAAGTCGAAGGCCAGACCGCCAACATCATCCTCGACGATGGTGGCGACGCCACGATGTTCGCGCTGTGGGGCGCCAAGCTCGAGGCCGGCGCGACCATGCCCGAGCCCGAGAATGACGAGGAAGTCGAGATGCAGCGCGCGCTGAAGGCGTTCATCGCGAAGCGTCCGGGCTATCTGACCCAGACCGTCAAGAACCTTAAGGGCGTCTCGGAAGAGACGACCACCGGCGTCCACCGCCTGTACGAGATCTCGAAGAAGGGCGAGCTCCCCTTCCCGGCGATCAACGTGAATGATTCGGTGACGAAGTCGAAGTTCGACAATCTCTATGGCTGCAAGGAATCGCTGGTCGACGCGATCCGCCGCGCCACCGACGTGATGCTCGCCGGCAAGGTCGCCTGCGTCGCCGGCTTCGGCGATGTCGGCAAGGGCTCGGCCCAGTCGCTCCGCAACGGCGGCGCGCGCGTGATGGTCACCGAAGTCGATCCGATCTGCGCGCTGCAGGCGGCGATGGAGGGCTTCGAAGTCGTGACGATGGAAGAGGCCGTGAAGCGCGCCGACATCTTCTGCACCGCGACCGGCAATGTCGACGTCATCACCATCGAGCACATGCGCAAGATGAAGGACCGCGCCATCGTCTGCAACATCGGCCATTTCGACAGCGAGATCCAGATCGCCGCGCTCTCGAACTACGAGTGGGACGAAGTGAAGCCGGGCACCGACCTGGTGAAGTTCCCCGACGGCAAGCAGATCATCATCCTCGCCAAGGGCCGCCTGGTGAATCTGGGTTGCGCGACCGGCCATCCGTCGTTCGTGATGTCGGCCAGCTTCACCAACCAGACGCTGGCCCAGATCGAGCTGTGGACCAAGGGCGAGCAGTATGAGAATCGCGTCTATGTCCTTCCCAAGCATCTCGACGAGAAGGTCGCCGCGCTGCACCTCGAGAAGCTGGGCGTGAAGCTTTCCAAGCTGACGACGAAGCAGGCCGGCTATATCGGCGTGCCGGTCGAAGGGCCGTTCAAGCCGGATCACTACCGCTACTGATCTTCGGATCCGCGAAGAAATCGAAGGGGCGCGTCTTCGTTTGAAGGCGCGCCCCTTCCCGTTTCCCCCGCGATTGTCCTAAGGGTCTGCGCATGATCCTCCGGAACGCGCGTTGATCGAGATTACCCCTTCCGCGGCGGCGATCGCCGGTGCCGTGATGGCGCTGCTGATCGTCGGCGCGACCTGGGCGCTGTTCGCGGGCCTGCGCGCCCAGGCCGGCGCGCGCGCGACGCTCGACCTCAACGCGCGGCTGCAGGCGATGGTCGGCGGATCGCCGGCGCAGGCGATGGTGGTGCGGAACGACGGGCGCGTCGAGGTACCGCGGCGTCTCTCGGACTGGCTGGGCCTCACCGATACGCCGCGCGACATGAGCGAGCTCGGAGAAGGGTTGGTCCCCGAGGATGCCGAAGCGCTGGCGGCGGAAGTTACCGCCGCGCAGAAGGCGGCGCGGCCCTTCGCCTTGTCAGTGCGGGCCAAGGGCTCGGAGCGGGCGCTGCTCGTGGTCGGCGACCGTGCGCAGGAGGCGGTGCGCGCGCCGGGCGGCGTGGTGCTGTGGTTCCTCGACGCGACCGAGAGCCAGGACGAGATTAATCGGCTCAAGCGCGAGACCGGGCGGCTGCGCACGGCGTTCGATGCCCTGACTGCGCTGATCGAAGCGGCGCCGATGCCGATGTGGTATCGCGGGCCCGACCTCAGGCTGCTGATGGTCAACACCGCCTATGTCCGCGCGGTCGAGGGCAAGAATGCCGAGGACGTGGTCGCGCGCGGGCTCGAGCTGGTCGAAGGCGCCGGGCTGGGCGGACCACTCGCCAATGCCGCGATCGCACGCGATACGCAGGAGCCGCAGATCGCGGCGATGCCCGCGACGATCGGCGGCGACCGGCGGATGCTGCGGCTCCACGACGTGCCGCTGCCGACCGGCGGGGTGGCCGGGTTTGCGGTCGATATCGAGGAACTGGAGCAGCTGCGCGGCGGCATGAAGCGCTTCGCCGAGGCGCAGCGCGCGATGCTCGACCGGATGAGCGCGGGCGTCGCGCAGTTTGGGCCCGACCATGCGCTCAGCTTCTGCAACCAGCCGTTCCGCCGCATGTTCGCGATGAAGAACGAGTGGCTGGCCGATCGGCCCGAGTTCGACCGGGTGCTCGAACGGATGCGCGAAGCCAACCGGCTACCCGACGTACGCGATTTTCCGGCGTGGAAGGCGGAGCGGCGCGAATGGTTCGCCGCGCCCGAGGCGGTTGAAGAGACCTGGGCCGTTGGCGGCACGCATCTGCGCGTCGTCGCCCAGCCGCTGCCCGATGGCGGCCTGCTGCTGATCTTCGAGGACCGCACGCAGCAATTGGAGCTGCAACGCGAGCATGGCGAGATGCAGCAGGTACGCGCGGCCATGCTCGAGAGCCTCTCCGAAGCAGTGGCAGTGTTCGGCAAGGGGCGCGTGCAGCTTTGGAACCGCAAGTTCAGTGCGGTGTGGGGCTTCGACGACGGCTTCCTCGATGGGCATCCGCAGATCGTCGCGCTGACCGAGGCGGCCAAGCCGAGGCTCGCCCGCAAGACCCAGGCCGACGTGATCGGCGAACTGATCCGATCGGCCGCCAAGGACCGTCACCAGCGGGGTGCGACGATTGGTTTTGCCGATGGTCGCATCTACGAGGCGACGGGGGTGCCGCTGCCGGACGGCAACGCGCTGCTGACGATGCTCGACACGACCGACCAGCATCGCGTCGAGCGCGCGCTGCGTGACCGCAACGAAGCGCTGGAGGCGGCCGACCGAGTCAAGACCACGTTCGTGGCGAACATGAGCTACGAGCTGCGCACCCCGCTGACATCGATCAAGGGCTTCGCCGAGATGCTGCACGGCGGGTATGCGGGCAAGCTTAGCGAGGACGGCGAAGGCTATTCCGAGGCAATTCTCGTTTCCGTGGAACGACTTGGCGCACTGATCGACGATGTGCTCGACCTGACGCGCAACGAAGGCACGCCGCTCGAGCGCGAGAGCGTCGATCTGGAGCTGGCGGCGCACGCGGCGGCGGAGACGGTGGCGCCGCTGGCCAAGGCCAAGGGCATCGATCTCGCGGTCGAGCTAGCCGGGACCGCGGGAAGCGTGACCGGCGATCCCAAGCGCCTGCGCGAAGTCATCGAGCATCTGCTGCGCCATGCGGTGGCGGGGACGCCCGATCAGGGCCGGGTGCTGCTCCACCTCGACGGCAATCGCAACATCGCGCGCATCATCGTCTCGGACGACGGGCCGGGCATGGCGCCCGAAGCCGTGGCGACCGCGTTCGACCGGTTCGCGCAGCACGGCATCTCGCGCAGCGGCGAGCGCGCGCTGGGGCTCGGGCTGCCGCTCGCCAAGCAGTTCGTCGAGGCGCATCGCGGAACGATCCGGATGATCTCCGAGCCGGGCGAGGGCACGCTGGTGACCATCGAACTACCCCGCGAATGAGCGAGGGATTGGGCGACCTCTCTTCGTCGAAAATCGCGTTCCGGGTCGCGATCTTCGCGAGCGTGCTGGCGGTGCTTGCCTGGTTTCCGCAAGGACTCGACGGACTCTTTGGTGTGTTGCTGCTGCTCGCGGCGGCGGCCCTGTTCTATGAGGCATGGATTCGGCGATGGTCGCGGCGCCGCTTGCGCAGCAATCTGCTTTGGGGCGGGCTGTCGCTCGCGGCGGGGCTGATCCTGCTGAGCGGATGGCTGGCGGCGGCGGCGACTCCTCTGCTCGCGCTGGCGGCGGTTTGCGGGACGCTGGGCGTGGTGGCGATGCTCAGCGACTCGCGGGCGTGATCCTGCTTGCCGATCTCGACGCTACGCTGGCGCTGGGCGCGGGACTGGCCGCGGTTGCGCGGCCGGGCGACACGATCGCGCTTTCCGGGCCGCTCGGTGCCGGCAAGACCAGCATAGCGCGCGGGCTGCTCGCGGCGCTGGGGCTGGAGGAAGAGGCGCCGAGCCCGAGCTTCGCGATCGTCCAGCCCTATGACCCGCCCGAAGTGCGGTTTCCGGTGCTGCATGTCGATCTCTACCGGATCGAAGACCCCGCGGAAGCCGAGGAACTGGGGCTCGACGAGGCCCGTGCCGATTCGCTGCTTCTGGTCGAATGGCCCGAGCGGCTGGGCAGCGAAGCCTGGGCCGATGCGCTGTGGCTGACCCTCGATATGACCGAGGATGGCGCGCGTGCCTTGACAGCGAAAGTCCCGGCGGCATGGAGGGACCGATGGCCCCAGATACTCCAATAGCGGACATGAACCCGCCCGCCGCCGCGCCCGCCTTCCTCGTTTCGGCGGGCTGGGGCGGCGCGGAGATTCGTCCGCTTGCCGGCGACGCATCGTTCCGCCGCTATTTCCGGGTAGTGGAGCATGACCGCACCGCGATCCTGATGGATTCGCCGCCCGACAAGGGTGAGGATCCGCGCCCCTTCATCGGCGTGGCGAGCTGGCTGACCGAGCGGGGCTTCGCGGCGCCCAGGATCCTGCACCAGGACCTTGTCCAGGGCCTCGTCCTGATCGAGGATTTCGGCGACGCGCGGATGCGCGAGACCGTGGATGCGGCACCGGAGAGCGAACTCAGGCTCTACGAGGAAGCGGTCGACCTGCTGATCCGCCTGCGCGATCATCCCGCGGCCGAGGATATCGGGCCGTACAGCCCCTCGCAGTACCACCGCGAAGCCAAGCTGCTGCCCGAATGGTATTGCGACGCGGTCGGCCTCGATGTCGACCATGAGGGGTATAACGACGCCTGGAACGCGGTGCTCGACTTCGTGCTGGAGGGGCACACGCCCGTGACGGTGCTTCGCGACTATCATGCCGAGAACATCATGCTGATCGAAGGCAGCGAGAGCTTGGGCCTGCTCGATTTCCAGGACGCGCTGGCGGGGCATCCCGCCTATGACCTCGTCTCGCTGCTGCAGGACGCGCGGCGGGACGTGCCCGCCGAGCTCGAGACCGCGATGCTCGACCGGTACAAGCGCACCACCGGCGTGGGCGACGAGTTCGACGTCGCCTATCATGTCCTCGGCGCGCAACGGAACGCCAAGATCGTCGGCATCTTCACGCGGCTGTGGAAGCGCGACGGCAAGCCGCGATATCCGGGGCTCTGCCCGCGCGTATGGCGCTATCTCGAGCGCGACCTCGCGCATCCGGCGCTCAAGCCCGTGGCGGACTGGTTCGACGCCAATATCCCCGCCGATATGCGCGGCGATCCGATGGCGATCGCCGGCGAATGAGCCGCTTCTCGATCCGTCCGAATCCCAGCGCGGCGGTGCCCGAGACGGCGATGGTGATGGCGGCGGGGCTGGGCAAGCGCATGCGCCCGCTGACCGCGACGCGCCCCAAGCCTCTGGTAGAAGTCGCCGGCAAGCCGTTGATCGGCCATGTCTTCGACCGGTTGCGCGCGGCTGGGGTGAAGCGCGCCGTGGTCAATGTCCATTACCTCGCCGATGCGATGGAGGCCTATCTCAGGGCCAAGGTGAAGGACATGGACGTCGTCGTCTCCAACGAGCGCAAGCTGCTGATGGAGACCGGCGGCGGGCTGGTGCAGGCGCGTGAATTGCTCGGCGACCAGCCGTTCCTTTGCGTCAACAGCGATAATCTGTGGATCGACGGACCGATCGACGCGATCCGGGCGATGGCGGCGCAGTGGGACGACGCGAAGATGGATGCGCTGCTGCTGCTGGTGCCGCTCGCGCGCGCCAACGGGCATGCCGGCATGGGCGATTTCCATATCGACGGCCGCGGCAAGATCATTGGGCGGCGCAAGCCGGGGCGGCTGGCGCCGTTCGTCTATACCGGGGTGCAGATTCTCTCGCCCCGGGTGATCGTGGATTGGCCCGAGGGGCCGTTCTCGACCAATTTGTTCTGGAACCGCGCGATCGAAGCCGGGCGGGCCTGGGCAGTGGTGCATCAGGGGCTGTGGTTCGATGTGGGCACCCCGCAGGCGATCGGGATGACCGAAGCGGTGCTGGCCGATGCCTAATCTGTTCCCCTCCCTAATAGGGAGGGGCTAGGGTGGGTTGCGGCGACCGGGGCTCGATGCCCCGGACGGCGCCCTTGCCGGACCGTCTTCAGGCTCGCTACGCTCGCTATCCACCCCCAACCCTTCCCTTGCAGGGAGGGGAGAAAGAAACGATGGTCGAGCGCCTCCACCTCTACACCATCCCCCCCCACCGCGCCTTCGCCGACGCGCTGGCGGCGGGGCTGATCCGGCGCTTCGGCTCCGACCCGATGCGACTGGCGCGTGGCACCGTGCTGGTGCCGAACAACCGCGCCAAGCGAGCGATCTCCGACGCCTTCGTGCGCGCGAGCAGCGGTGGGCTGCTGTTGCCGCGGCTGGTGGCGGTGGGCGATCCCGAGCTCGACGAGGCAGTGTTCGATTTCGCCGACGACGCAGAGCCGGTGCCGCCCGCAATCGATCCGCTGCGGCGGCGGATGGTCCTGGCGCGGCTGATCGGCGAGACCCGGCCCGAGATCAATGCCGCGGAAGCGGTGAGGCTCGCGGGCGATCTGGCCGCCACGCTCGATCAACTGCTGGTCGAGGAAGTCGAGCCATCGCGGTTGCTGACCTATGACGCCGGCGAACTCTCGGACCATTGGCAGAACTCGCTGGTGCTGTTCGCGATCATCCTCCAGCGCTGGCCGCGCGAGTTGAAGCGGCTGGGGCTGATCGACTTGGCCGAGCGGCGGAACAGGCTGATCGACAAGGTCGCGCGGCGTTGGGCCGAGGCGCCGCCCGAGGGTTTCGTCTGCGCCGCGGGTATCACGACTTCGGCACCGGCGATTGCGAAGCTGCTGCGCGTGGTAGCGGAGATGCCGCAGGGGATGGTGGTGCTGCCCGGACTGGCGACGGGCATCAGCGATGCCGAGTGGGAGTCGCTAGGCCCGCATGCGCCCGACGACAGCGGGCGGCGCAGGCGATCGATCGAGACGCATCCGCAGTTCCAGTTGAAACTGCTGCTCGATCGGATGGGCGTGCATCGCAGCGAGTTCGAGCAATGGCGCGGGAGCAGCGAGCACGACGCGGCACCGGCGCGGAGCAAGGCGATCGCCTCGGCAATGCAGCCGGCTGAGCTGACCCGCGGCTGGACGGTACTGCCCGCGGCGGAACGGCGGCTCTCAGGCGTGCGGGTGCTGGAAGTGGCGACGCCGGCGGACGAGGCGCAGGCCGTCGCGCTGGCGCTGCGCGAGGTGCTTGAGACGCCGGAGCGGACCGCGGCGCTGGTGACGCCCGACCGTACGCTGGCGCGGCGGGTGGCGGCGCATTGTGCGCGCTGGGGGATCGAGGTCGATGACTCGGCCGGGCAGGCGCTGGCGGTGCTGCCGCCGGGGACGCTGCTGCTCGCGCTCGCCGAAGCCGCCGCCCAGGATTTCGCGCCGTTGCCGTTGCTCACGCTGCTCAAGCATCCGCTGGTGATGACCGGCGAACGGCTGGCATGGCTGGAGGGCGTCCGCCTGCTCGACCGCGCGCTGCGCGGGCCGCGACCAGGACCGGGGCTGGCGGGGATGGACCGCCATCTCGCCGAGCAGGAGGGACGCGACGGGCATTTGCGGCGCGAAGCCCAGGCATGGTGGCCCGTCGCGCGTGACTTGCTGGCGCCGCTAGAGGCCTTGTTCGCGGGCGGCGCGCAGCCGGTGCCGGTGCTGCTCGCGGCGCTGCGCGAGGCGGCGCAGGCGCTCGGCGGCGATGCGATGTGGGGCCGGGCCGATGGGCGCGCGGCGGCGGACCTGCTCGACGGACTGGAGCGCGAAGCAGGGGAGGGGCCGGCGGTCGCCGAGCCCGGCAGCCTCGCGCCGATGCTGCGCACCCTGATGGACGAAGTCGCGGTGCGGCCGCCTCAGGGCGGGCATCCGCGATTGGCGATCCTCGGGCTGATCGAGGCGCGGCTGCAGACCGCGGACCTGATGATCCTCGGCGGGCTCAACGAAGGTGTGTGGCCGGGGTTGCCCGCGCCCGATCCCTGGCTGGCGCCGCGTATCCGGGCGGAGCTGGGATTGCCGGGGCTGGAGCGGCGAATCGGCCTTTCCGCGCACGATCTCGCGGGCGCGCTGGGCGCGCCCGAGGTGCTGCTGACGCGGGCACGGCGCGATGCTTCGGCGCCGACGATCGCTTCGCGCTTCTGGCTGCGGCTGGAAGCGCTTTCGGGCGGACTGGAGCGCGCGGACGACCTCGCGGCCTGGCTGGGCGCGATCGACGATCCCGGTGCGCATGAACCTGCCGAACGGCCAGAGCCTTCGCCGCCGGTCGAGGCGCGGCCCAAGGCGATCTCGGTGACCGAAGTCGATCGGCTCAAGGCGGACCCTTACGCCTTCTACGCGCGCAAGATGCTCAAGCTGGGCGCGCTCGATCCAGTCGATGCCGATCCCAGCGCGGCGTGGCGGGGGACGGCGGTGCACGCGGTGCTGCAGCAATGGTTCGAGCGCGACGGCTGCGATCCGGCGAAGCTGCGCGCCCGGGCCGAGGCGATGCTCGCCGACGAGCGCACGCATCCGATGATGCGCGCGCTGTGGCAGCCGCGGCTGATGGAGGCGATCGACTGGATCGCGAGCGAGATCGCCGCGAACGCTGCCGAAGGGCGCACGGTCCTGGCGGTCGAGCAGCGCGGCGAGATCCCCTTCGCGGGGGTGGCGCTGAGCGGCACGTTCGACCGCGTCGATCGGCTGGCCGACGGCAGCCTTGCGATTGTCGACTACAAGACCGGCCAGCCGCCCTCGGCCAAGGCGGTGCGCGCCGGGTACAGCCTGCAGCTCGGCCTGCTCGGGCTGATCGCCGAGGAGGGCGGGTTTGCCGGCGTGGAAGGCAAGGCGAGTGCCTTCGAATATTGGTCGCTGGCGAAGAAGGGCGACAGTTTCGGCTTCGTCGCCACCCCGGTCGATCCCGCAGGCAAGCGCGACCGGATCCCGACCGACGAGTTCGTCTCGATCGCAGGCGGCAATTTCCACGAGGCGGTGCAGGACTGGCTGACCGGCGGACGCGCCTTCACGGCCAAGCTCCACCCGGAGTTCGCGCCCTATGCCGAGTATGACCAGCTGATGCGGCTCGACGAATGGTACGGTCGTGACTGATCTCCGCCCGCTTCCGCCGCTCAAGGGGAACCAGGACCCGGCGAGCGATCCCTCGCGCAACATCTGGCTCTCGGCCTCGGCGGGGACGGGCAAGACGCAGGTGCTGGCGGCGCGCGTGTTTCGCCTGTTGCTGCGCGGCACCGAACCCGGGGCGATCCTGTGCCTGACCTTCACCAAGGCGGGCGCGGCGGAGATGGCGGCGCGGATCACCGGGCGGCTCGCGCAATGGGTGCGGATGCCGCTGGAAGACCTCAAGAAGGACCTGTTCGCGTTGGGGGAGCTGCACCTCGACGAGGATATCCAGGGGCGCGCGCGGACGCTGTTCGCCAAGGTGCTCGACGCGCCGGGCGGGGGACTGCGCATCCAGACGATCCACAGCTTCTGCCAGAGCCTGCTCGCGGCGTTCCCGGTAGAGGCTGGGCTGGTACCGGGGTTCCGGCCGCTCGATGCGCGCGAGGAGTTCGTGCTGGCACGCGAGGCGCTGGCCGAGATGCTGGTCGATGCCGAGCGCGAGGGGCGGCGCGCGCTGACCGAGGCGATCGGCGCGCTGAGCTTGCGGCTGGGCGAAGGCGGGGCGGAGCGGTTCCTGCGCGAATGCGCGCATGAGGCGGAGGCGATGGCGGGGCTGCCGAGCGGGATCCAGCCCTTCCTGCGGCGAGCGCTCGATCTTCCCGGCGGGGATATCGACGCGGCGATCGCGCAATGCTGTGGCGATGCCTTCGACCACGGCGCACTGAAATCGATTGCCGCGATGAATGCCGGATGGGCGACGGGCAAGGGCCTGGAGCGCGCCGACCGAGTCGCCGCATGGCTGACGCTGCCGCCCGCCGGGCGTGCTTCGGGGCTCGCCGAGCTGCACCTCGTCTGGGCGCGCGCCGACGGCGAGCCGCGCTCGTTCGGCAAGGGTCAGGCGCCGCAGGATGCGGCCTATGCCGAGCTGGCGATGCGGCTGCACGGGCGCTGCGGCGAGCTGCTCCGGATGAAGGCGCAAGCCGACTATGCCGACCTGCTCGCGCGCGCGCTGGAGGCGGGGCGGGCCTATGCCGATGCCTATGGCCGGGCGAAGCGGCGCGCGGGGGCAGTCGATTTCGATGATCTGATCCGCGCGACGGTGGAACTGCTCGGCCAGCCGGGAATGGGCGAATGGGTGCGCTTCAAGCTCGATCAGGCGACCGAGCATGTGTTGATCGACGAGGCGCAGGATACCAACCTCAAGCAATGGACGATCGTGCGCGCGGTGGCGGACGAGTTCTTCGCCGGTGCCGGGACGCGGCCCGAAGGCGTGCGGACGCTGTTCACGGTGGGGGATTACAAGCAGGCGATCTTCGGCTTCCAGGGCACCGATCCGGTCTTCTTCCGCGCCGCGCATGAATATTTCCTGGCGAAGTCGCGGGTCGAGCCCGAGTTCGACGCCGATGTCCGCGAGCTGGAGACGCTGTCGCTGACGCACAGCTTCCGCTCGACCAAGCCGGTGCTCGAATTCGTCGATGCGGCGCTGGGCGCCTTGCCCGCGCCGGGGATCGGGCTCGACGATGTCGAACCGCATGCCAGCGAAGTGGCCGGACCCGGGACCGTGACGCTCTGGCCGCCGGTCGTCGAGGGCGGGACCGAGGCCGAGGAAGAGGAATGGGTCAGCGATGCCACGCGCGCGCTGGCGGGCAGGATCGCGCGCGAGATCCGGGGCTGGCTCGATTCGGGGCTGATGCTGGAGAGCAAGGGCCGGCCGCTCCAGCCCGAGGATGTGATGATCCTGGTCAAGCGGCGCGGCGAGTTGGCGTCGCTGCTGGTCGCGCGGCTCTATGCCGAGGGGGTGCCGGTCGCCGGAGTGGATCGCCTCAGGCTCAATGCGCCGCTGGCGGTGCAGGACCTGCTCGCGGCGATCCGGTTCGTGCTGCAGCCCGAGGACGATCTGTCGCTGGCCTCGCTGCTGGTGTCGCCGCTGATCGGGTGGAGCCAGGACGAGCTGATGCACGCGGCGGTGCGCGGGCGGGGTTCGCTGTGGCGACATCTGCGGGCCACCCAGAGTGAGGATCGCCTGGCGCCGCTCTACGCGCTGCTGGCGCGGGCCGATTTCGCGACGCCGTATCGGTTCCTGGAGGAAGTCCTCTCCGGCCCGCTGCAGGGACGGCGCAAGCTGTTGCTGCGGCTGGGCAAGGAGGCGCGCGATCCGATCGAGGAACTGCTCAACGCCGCGCTCAATTTCGAGAATGTCGCGACGCCCTCGCTCCAGCGCTTCCTCGACTGGTTCGACCGCGGCGATGTCGAGATCGTCCGCGATGCCGCCCAGCCGCAGGGGGCTGTGCGGGTGATGACGGTGCATGGCGCCAAGGGGCTGCAAGCGCCGGTCGTGATCCTGGCCGACGCGACCGCCGATCCGGGCAAGAGCCCGCGCGATTTCCTGCTGTGGGAGCCCGAGGGGCACGAAGGCGGCAAGTTCCCGATCTTCCGCCCGCGCGCTTCGGAGCGTGGCGGGCCGCTCGACGAGGCGATCGCGGCGGCGGATGCGCGCGAGCTGCAGTGGCATTGGCGGCTCTTCTATGTCGCGGCGACGCGGGCGGAGGAGCGGCTGGTGATCGCGGGCGCGCTCGGGCCTCAGGCGAAGGGCGAGCCGCCGGCGGCGAGCTGGTACGCGGCTTCGGCACGCGCGTTCGACGTGCTGGGCGCCGCCGGCGAGTTTCACGGGCTGGTGCCGGAACGCGCAGTGGCGGCGCGGGGGCGGAACGCCGATCGCGTAGCGGAAGCGGCGCCGCTGCCCGAATGGGTCGCTCGCTCCGCGCCGGTCGAGGCACGGCCGCCGCGGCCGCTGGCGCCCTCGTCGCTGGGCGAGGACCTGGTCGCCGATCCGCCACCCGATCCGGCGATGCGGGCCGCTGCCGAGCGGGGGCGGTTGCTGCATGCCTTGTTCGAACGGCTGCCCGCGATCCCGGCCGACCAGCGCGCCGAGGCTGCGGAGCGGTGGTTGGCGGGCTCTGGCGGCGTCAGCGACGGCGAGGTGCGGGCGGCGCTGGCCCGTTCGGCGCTGGCAGTGACCGAGGACCCGCGCTTCGCTGCGCTGTTCGGCCCGGACGCGCTGGCGGAAGCGCCGATCGCCGCAGTGGCGGAGGGACTCGTCGTCGCGGGTACGGTCGATCGGCTGGTGGTCACGCCCGAGCTCATACGGGTGGTGGACTTCAAGACCGGGCGACGCGCGCCCGCATCGATCGAGGCGATCCCGGCCTATCACCTGCGCCAGATGGCGGCCTATGCCGCGGCGCTCGGCGTGATCTTCCCGGATCGGCCGGTCGAGGCGGCGTTGCTCTACACCGCGGGCCCGACATTCCATGTCCTGCCGAGCGAATTGCTCGCCGCGCACAAGCCCGGCTTGTCCCCCCCGGAGCAAAGCTTGGCCTCGCGCGCTTGAGCCGGGACGCGGCGCACCATAGATATGCGCCAACACAGGAGATCATGATGACTCAGATTGTCACCGACGACAGCTTCCACGCCGACGTGATCAGCTCGGAAAAGCCGGTGCTGGTGGATTTCTTCGCCGAATGGTGCGGCCCGTGCAAGCAGATGGCACCGGCGCTCGACGAGCTGGCCGAGGAAATGGCCGATCAGGTGACGATCGTGAAGATCGACGCCGAGGAGAGCCCCGAGGCCCCGACCAAGTACGGCATCCGCGGCTTCCCGACGATGCTGCTTTTCAAGAACGGCGAAGTCGCCGCCAGCAAGATGGGCGCGATGCGCAAGAGCGAGCTCAAGCAGTGGATCGAAAGCGCGCTCTGAGCGATCGCTCCAAATCGGAAGTTTAATTAAGTTTAGGGCAAACGCGTTTTTTTGCGGCGCGCGTGCCCGATGCGGATCCCAAAGAGCGGCCGGCGGACGAGAGTCAGCCGGCCCGCCGATTCCAGCAGGCGAAATCCCACATTGCAAGTCAGCTCCGATAATCGGCGTTGATCGCGATATAGCCATGAGTCAGGTCGCACGTCCAAACCGTCGCGCGACCCGATCCGAGGCCGAGATCGACGCCGATCTCGATTTCCTTGCCCTTGAGATGTGCCGCGACCGGCGCTTCGTCATAGCCCTCTACCGCCAGCCCGTTGATCGCGACCTGCGTGGCGCCGAAGCGGATCGAGAGGCGGTCGCGCTCGGCGGGTTCGCCGGCCTTGCCCACGGCCATCACCACCCGGCCCCAATTGGCATCCTCGCCGGCGATCGCGGTCTTCACCAGCGGCGAATTGGCGATCGAC
>FTCZ01006728.1_pt1 | contig 14633 bp, 15 predicted proteins | sample 1658871 | NCBI WGS metagenome assembly FTCZ01 (sample SAMEA3914864, study PRJEB12502) | metagenome | biome: forest; material: soil | place: USA | collected 2012-03-12 | depth 0.3 m
CAAGAACCGCTGGGTGCGCACGCCCAAGTGGGAGATCGAGAACAAGGAGGGCGAAGGCCTGTCGGGCTCGTTCGGCCATCCGATGTTCACCGATCCGCGCGTGTCGGCGCTCAACTCCACGATCGCCAACACCAACATCGTCTGGCACGCCGGTCGTCTGATGGCGCTCGAGGAGGCACATGCGCCCTTCGCGCTCGACCCCGCGACGCTGGCGCCGAAGGGCTACGAGACCTACGGCGACAAGCTCTGCGGTCCCTTCACCGCGCACCCCAAGTTCGATCCAGAGACCGGCGAGATGATCTTCTTCGGCTATTCGGCCAAGGGCCGCTTCAGCAAGGAAGTGAGCTTCCAGACCGTCGACCGCAACGGCACGGTGACGCGCGCGGAGATCCTGGAAGGCCCCTTCCCTTCGATGGTCCATGACTTTGCCGTGACGAAGAACTGGATCGTGCTGCCGATCTTCCCGCTCACCAGCTCGATGGAGCGCGCGATGAAGGGCCTGCCGCCCTTCGCCTGGGAACCCGACAAGGGCACACACATCGCCTTCATCCCGCGCCACGGCACTGTGGCCGACGTGAAGTGGGTGACCGCGCCTGCTTCCTACGTGTTCCATCCGATGAACCATTTCGAGACCGCGAACGGGCTGATCGTGGTCGACGTCATGAAGTACGACGTGGCACCGCTGTTCCCGCTGCCCGACGGCTCGCCCTCCGCCAAGGAAGTTCCGCCGGCGCGGCTGTTCCGCTGGACCTTCGACCTCGCGGGACAGGGCAACACCTTCCGGGAAGAGCAACTCGACGACCGCGCCGGCGAGTTCCCGCGCTTCGACGAGCGCTTCTGCATGAGCGACTACCGGCACGGCTGGGTGGTTGCCGCCAACATCGCCGATCCCTCCGTCGGCGAGCCGCGCACCAACGGCCTGATCCACTACGACCTGAAGACGGGCAAGAGCACCGCCTGGACCGCCACTCCGGAAGACCGGGTCGGCGAGCCGGTGTTCGTGCCGCGCACCAACGATGCGCCCGAAGGCGACGGCTGGGTGCTGAGCGTGGTCTATCGCGCCGCCGAACGCACCAGCGACCTCGCGGTGTTCGAGGCGACCGGCCTCGACCGCGGCCCGGTGGCGCTGGCCCATCTCAGCAGTCGCGTGCCGGCAGGCTTCCACGGCAACTGGCGGCCGGGAGTGCTTTAGCCTCGCCCTTAAATCTCTCTTGTTCCTCTCCCCCAGCTGGGGGAGAGGTTAGGTGAGGGGGTTACGCACGTCCGCCGATGCCCCCTCACCTAGCCTCTCCCCCTAGCGGGCGAGAGGAACATGAAAGAAGATCGGCCATGATCATCGTCCATCACCTGAACAACTCGCGTTCGCAGCGCATCCTCTGGATGCTCGAGGAGTTGGGCGTGCCCTACGATGTCAAGCGCTACCAGCGCGAGCCCTCGATGATGGCGCCGGCGTCGCTGCGCGCGGTGCATCCGCTGGGCAAGTCGCCGGTCATCACCGACGGCGACAAGACGCTGGCGGAATCGGGCGCGATCATTGAGTACCTGGGCGACGCCTATGGCCACGGCAAGCTGACGCCCGCATTGGGCACGCCGGAGCGGCTGCACTACACCTACTTCCTGCACTACGCCGAAGGCTCGCTGATGCCGCTGCTGTTCATGAAGCTGGTGTTTGGCCGCATCCCCGGCCGCCTGCCCTTCTTCATGCGCCCCGTCGGGCGCGCGATCTCCAATGGCGCCAACAAGACGCTGCTCGATCCGCAGATCGGCAACCACTTCATGTTCCTCGAGTCGGAGCTCTCCAAGCGCGCCTGGTTTGCCGGCGCCGAATTCAGCGCGGCCGACATCCAGATGAGCTTCCCGCTCGAGGCGGCCGCCGCCCGTGCGCCGATCGTCAGGCAGCTGCCCAAGCTCTCGGCCTTCCTCGACCGCATCCAGGCGCGGCCGGCCTACAAGCGCGCCCTCGAAAAGGGCGGACCCTACGAACTGGCGAAATAGGAAACATCCATGGCTCTCCCGGCATTGCTGCGCGATACCCTCTCGATCCCGGTGGTCGGCGCCCCGCTGTTCATCATCTCCAACCCCGATCTCGTGATCGAGCAGTGCAAGGCGGGCATCGTCGGCGCCTTCCCCGCGCTGAACGCGCGGCCGAAGGAGATGCTCGAGGAATGGCTGAAGCGCATCACCGGCGAGCTCGGCGACTACAAGGCCAGGCATCCCGACAAGAAGGTCGCGCCCTTCGCCGTGAACCAGATCGTGCATGCCTCCAACGACCGGCTGCAGCACGATGTCGATCTCTGCGAGAAGTACAAGGTGCCGATCCAGATCACCTCGCTGCGCGCGCCGGACGAGGTCGTGCCGTCGGCCAAGCGCTACGGCGGCCTGGTGTTCCACGACGTGACCAACGTCAAGCACGCCAAGCGCGCCCTGCAGTCGGGGGTGGACGGGCTGATCCTGGTGTGCAACGGCGCGGGCGGCCATGCCGGCGCCCTGTCGCCCTTCGCCCTGGTGCCGGAAGTGCGCCAGTTCTACGACGGCTGCCTCCTGCTCTCGGGCTCGATTTCCAACGGCGCGAGCGTACTTGCCGCCCAGGCGCTCGGCGCGGACCTCGCCTATCTCGGCACGCGCTTCATCGCGTCGAAGGAAGGCAATGCGACCGACGCCAACAAACAGTGCATCATCGACTCGTCGGGCGAGGAGATCGTCTACACCAATCTCTTCACCGGCGTGCACGGCAACTACCTGAAGAAGAGCGTCGCGGCGGCCGGCCTTGATCCCGACGACCTGCCGGTGGCCGACAAGAGCAAGATGAACTTCGGCTCGGGCGGCAACAGCAAAGCCAAGGCCTGGCGCGACATCTGGGGCGCGGGCCAAGGCGTCGGCCAGATCTTCGACGCGCCGCCGGCGGGCGAGATCGTGGCCCGACTCAAGGCCGAGTACGATGCGGCGAAGGCCGCCCTCATGGCCGGCGAGACGGTGCCGACGCGGCTCAAGCAGGCGGCGGAATAGCTGCCTAGCCCAGGCTCCTGTTCGTCTCGCGCAGACGATTTGCCAGCACGCGCATGACCTTCAGGGCGAAGTAAGGCGTCTGGCTGACGAGAAACAGGAACTGCTTCTCCGCCACGGGGACCAGTTCCACGTCGGTGAGGGCGATGGCCGTGGCACTGCGCGGCTCGTCGTCGATCAGCGCCATCTCGCCGAAAATCGTGTCCGGGGCGAGTTCGGTGACGGTCCGGTTGCCGATCTGGATCCTGACCTGGCCGCTCTTGATGACGAACAGTTCGAGCGCGTTGTCGCCCTCGCGGAAGATGATGTCGCCGGCCTTGAACGACGCGGTCTCGATACCGTCACCGGTCAACAGGCCAAAACTCGCGTCGTGCTTCATGGATGGTCCTCTCCCCTTCCCCGGCGATACAAGCTGGCGAGGACGGCGGCAAGACGGAGGGGAGCCGCAGGGGCGATTCTCGCATTGACATTGCGTGCGAAATACGCAATATTACGCCCCATGGAAACCCCCTCGGGCGGCCCGTTCCCTTTTTCCTCCGTATTTAAAAGCGTTACTTCCGGGTAACCGGCCGCCATGACAGGGGACTCGTTTGCCTTTAAGAGCGGTCCCACATGCTTCGTCGTCTTTATGACTGGGTGATCCGCCTCGCGGGTTCGCCCTCCGCGATTCCTGCCATGGGCGTGATCGCGTTCGCGGAAAGCTCGTTCTTTCCCATCCCGCCCGACGTGATGCTGGTGCCGATGGTGCTGGCCAAACGGCGCAAGGCCTTCGTCATCGCCACGGTCTGCACGGTGTGCTCGGTGCTGGGCGGCTTGCTGGGCTATGCGATCGGCTTCTATTTCTTCGAGACGCTGGGCGCCTGGGTCGTGAAGACCTACGGGCTGCAAAGCGGCCTCGAGAAGTTCCGCGAGGGATTCGATCATTACGGCATCTGGATCATCCTGATCAAAGGCCTGACGCCGATCCCCTACAAGCTGGTGACGATCGCTTCAGGCGCCGCGCACTTTGATCTCTTCACTTTCGTGTGGGCATCGATCGTAACGCGTGGCATTCGCTTCTTCGCCGTGTCAGCGTTGCTGTGGAAGTTCGGCGAACCGATCCGCGCCTTCATCGAGAAGCGCCTCGCGTTGGTGACGTGGGTGTTCCTGATCGCGCTGATCGGCGGGTTCGTGGCCTTCCGCTATCTGTTCTGAAGGTTTCTTCATGCCTCTCGCCAGCCGTATCGGTCTCTGTGCATTCCTGGGCAGCACCGCGTTGCTGGGCGGGGCGTACTATTTCCAGTACGTGATGGGCCTGCCACCCTGCGAGATGTGCTGGTGGCAGCGTTATCCGCACATGGTGGCGATCGCCGCAGGTCTGCTGTCCGTGGCCGCGCTCGGCCATCCGCGGATTGCGATGTGGTTCGCGCTGGTGGCGATCACCGCGCTGCTGGTCACCGCCGGCCTCGGCGTCTTCCATGCCGGCGTCGAGCATCACTGGTGGGCGGGCCCGCAGGCCTGCACCGGCGGCGTGCCGCGCGGCCTCTCGGTCGAGCAGCTCAAGAAATACCTGCTCGGCGCCAAGATGATCCGCTGCGACGAGGCCGCCTGGGTCATGTGGGGCATCTCGATGGCCGGCTGGAACGCGATCCTGTCGGCCGGGCTTGCCTTCGTGCTGGGCTCCCAGGTCGCCCGGCATATCCGCGAGAAGTCATGAGCCCCCGCAATCCCCCCCGAAACCCCGGAGATCCCGATCCGCGCGCGCTGGTCGAGCGCGTGATCCGGGTCGACCAGGCGGGCGAGTTCGGCGCCGTGCGCATCTACGAGGGCCAGCTGGCGGCGATGCGCTGGTCGGGTCGCTCCAACAGCGATGCCGCGCGCAAGATCGCGGCGATGGCGCGCTCGGAGCGCGAGCACAACAAGACCTTCGATCGGCTGGCCGCCGAGCGCCGGGTGCGGCCCACCCTGCTTTCGCCGATCTGGAACGTGGCGGGCTTCGCGCTGGGCGCGGCGACCGCGCTGATGGGCGACAAGGCCGCGATGGCCTGCACCGTTGCCATCGAGGAAACAATCGACGAGCATTATGCCAGCCAGGCAGCTTCGCTGGGCGACGACGAGGCGGCCTTGCGCACGACCGTCGAGAAGTTCCGCGCCGAGGAGATCGCGCACAGGGACGAGGCGCTGGCCTCGGGCGCCGAGCAGGCGCCGGGCTACGAGGCGCTGACGCGTGTCATAAAGACGGGCTCGAAACTTGCTATCTGGTTGTCCACCCGCATCTAGGGGAGCCACCGATGCCGACCTTCGTCACCAAGGACAAGACCGAAATCTTCTACAAGGACTGGGGTACCGGGCAGCCGCTGGTGTTCCATCACGGCTGGCCGCTCAGCGCCGACGACTGGGACGCGCAGATGATGTTCTTCCTGGCGCGCGGCTATCGCGTCATCGCGCACGACCGCCGCGGCCATGGCCGCTCGACCCAGACCGCGACCGGCAATGAGATGGACACCTACGCCGACGACCTGATCCAGCTCACCGCCGCGCTCGATCTCAAAGGCGCCATCCATATCGGCCATTCGACGGGTGGCGGCGAGGTCGCGCGCTATGTCGCCCGCGCCGCCGCGGGCCGTGTCGCCAAGGCCGTGCTGATCGGCGCGGTGCCGCCGATCATGGTCAAGAGCGAGAAGAATCCCGGCGGTCTTCCCCTCGAGGTGTTCGACGGCTTTCGCGCCGCCCTGGCCGCCAATCGCGCGCAGTTCTACGTCGATGTGCCGGCGGGCCCCTTCTACGGCTTCAACCGGCCGGGCGCGAAGGTCTCGCAGGCGGTCATCAACAACTGGTGGCGGCAGGGCATGATGGGCGGCATCAAGGCCCACTACGATTGCATCAAGGCCTTCTCCGAAACCGACTTCACCGAGGACCTCAAGAAGATCTCGGTGCCGACGCTGGTCATGCACGGCGACGACGACCAGATCGTGCCGATCGCCGATTCGGCGATGCTGAGTTCGAAGCTGGTGAATGGCGCCGAGCTGAAGGTCTACAAGGGCTTGCCGCACGGCATGGCCACGACCCATGCCGACGTGATCAATCCCGACCTGCTGGCCTTCATCAAGAAATAGAGGCCGCGGATCAGTTCTGATCCAGCTCGCTGTCCCAGTACAGGAAGTCGCGCCAGCTCTCGTGCAGGTAGCCCGGCGGGAAGGCGCGGCCGTTCTCCTGCAGCTCCGACGTCGTGGGCTCGATCGGCGCGCGCTGCAGGAACATGCCGCTCTCGCGCAGCAGCCGGTTGCCCTTCAAGAGGTTGCACGGGCTGCAGGCGGTGACGACGTTGTTCCAGCTGGTGCGGCCGCCGCGCGACTTGGGGATCACGTGGTCGAAGGTCAGCATGTTGGTCGCGAAGTCGTGGCCGCAATACTGGCAGTTGAAATGGTCGCGCAGGAACACGTTGAACCGCGTGAAGGCAGGACGCCGCGCGGCCGGCACGTATTCCTTCAGCGCAATCACGCTCGGCAGCTTCATCTCGAAGGACGGGCTGTGGATCGTGCGCTCATACTCCGAAATGACGCTGACGCGGTCGAGGAAGACGGCCTTCACGGCATCCTGCCACGACCAGATCGATAGAGGGAAATACGACAGCGGCCGGAAATCGGCGTTGAGCACCAGCGCGTGGCAGGACTCAATGGCCGGGGTCACGGCTAGCCTCTCCGGCCCGGGCAGCGACTACTGGGAAAGTCACGGCGGTCTTCCATGACCAGCATTGTGGCCAAGGTTTCTGAGAAACACAATATGTCGATAAAAGCGCATCCGTCATGCACCCGAAACAGAACGGCGCTAACGTGTCAGACGCTCACGCGCGGACGCTTCGGAGCCCAAGGTCGCGGCGGCGAGTGCCAGGGCCGCTGCCGAAAAGATCATCACCGCGGCGTAGCCGTCCGTGAGATCGTGCAGCAGTCCGCCGATCCAGGCACCGAGGAAACCGCCGAGCCCCATGCCGATGCTGATCAGCCCATAGATGCGGCCGAAATGCGCGCCGCGATAGCGCAGCGCCGCCAAGGTCGAGATCATCGGTCCGCGCGAACCCATGCTGCCGCCGAACAGCAGCACGTAGATCCACACGAACACGTCGTCTTGCGGCCCGCGCACCAGAGCGAGCGCGCCGACACCCGCGATCGAACAGGCATAGGCGAGAAGTGCTGCGATCCTGCGGCCGCCGCGGTCGGCCAGCCAGCTGAAGCCGATCATGCCGAGCGGCGTCAGGAAGCCCGCGACCGCCAGAGCGCGCGCGGCATACGGGCCGTCGAGGCCGCGCTCGAGCAGATAGACCATCGCCTGCGGCACCAACGCGAAGATGCCGAGCGAGGTGAGGCCGAACGACGAGCCGAGCGCCCAGAACGGCCAGTCGCGTATCGCCTCGCCGACCGTCGGTCCCGACGCATTGGCGCTGCCCGCGCGCTGCGGCGGCACGTTGGCAACGCCGCGCTCGATGCGGCGCCATGGCAGCACCAGCAGCAGCGGAATGAAGGCCGCGCTGACGGCCGAGAACACGAGATAGGCATGCCGCCAGCCCGACTGGGCGATCATGTGCTGCGCCAGCGGAAAGATCACGATCGCGCCCACGCCCGAGGCCGACCAGGCGACGGCGAGTGCCACGCCCAGGCGCCGCGGCGGGAACCAGCGGGGGACCAGCGAAGAACTCAGCACGCCCGACAGCGAGGAACCGCCGAAGCCCATCACCAGGCCCAGCCCGAGATAGAGATGCCACAGCGCGCTCGCTTGCGACGCGCTGGCGGTAGCGAGCGCCGCCGCCGCCATGCCGACCACGGTCAAGGTCCGCAAGCCGAAGCGGTCGAGGATCCAGCCGGCAATCGGCGCGCCGATGCCGCCCATCAGCAGGGCAAAGGAATAGATCACCGTGACGGCGCTGCGGCTCGCGCCGAAATCCTGCTGCAGCGCCGGCACGAACACGGCGAAGGAATCGCTGATCGACCGGCTCGCCACGCCCAGCGCAAAACACAGCGCCACGAGCACCCAGGGGACGTACCGCGTCATCGGGGCACTCTACGCGGGCCGTCGCACTTGCGTCAGCCGTGTCGGCACGGCAGGTTCCGCGCGGCGGAGATTTGATGAACGATACACTCACCATCGCGCGCGGCTTCAACGGCCCGCGCCTCTCGGGCAACGGCGGCTATGTCGGCGGCATGCTGGCGGCCCGCTTCACCGAGGCTCAATTGACGGGAGCCGGGGGCGGTGACGGCACCGTCGAGATCACCCTGCGCGCGCCGATCCCGGTCGACCGGCCGCTCCAGTTGTCCCGCCACGGCGACGCGCTGATGCTGCGCGACGGAGAGACGCTGATCTGCGAGGCGCGGGCGGGGAGCGTGGCGCACCTCGTGCCGCCGCCGGCGCCCGTCGACTGGGCCGAGGTCCTGCGGCGCGGCGAGACCGGCGGCAGTCCCGCCGACAGCGACTTCCACGACTGCATCGTGTGCGGACGCGGCCGCGCGGAGGGCGATGGCCTGCGGGTGTTCGGCGAGCCCGGCCCTGGCGTTGGGCGCTCGCTCTCCTGCTACGTGCCGCACGCCGCGCATGCCGACGCCACGGGCCGCATCCGGCCCGAGTTCGTCTGGGGCACGCTCGATTGTCCCGGCGCGTGGGCCGCGCAGGATCCCGACGACTGGCGGCCGGCGCTGACGGGGCGCATGGCGGCCAAGGTGATCGACCCGCCGAAGGTCGGCGAGCGTTGCGCGGTCGTGGGCTGGAAGATCGGCGAGGACGGCCGCAAGCTCTATTCGGGCACGGCGCTCTACACCGAGCAGGGCCGGCTCTGCGCGCTCGGCCACTGCACGTGGATTATCCTGAAGTGATCGTCCTCAAGAGCTAGCGCTCGCGGACGAAGATCACGGCGTTGTCGTCGGCATAGGCTCGGTGCCAGCCGGGCAAACGGGCCAGCAGCTTGTTGGCCGGCTGGTCCTTCGACAGCAGCGTCCAGTCGATCTGATAGCGTTCGAGCACGTTCTCGAGAACGAGTGGATCGTCGCCGGTGAGATGAACCGCGTCGGCATAGAGCTTGATGAACTCGCCGCCATAGAGCTCGGCGCGGCCATCGATGAAGGTCGGGATGCCCGCGCTGATCAGGAACCCGCCATAGCCGTAGTGATTGAACACATGGCCCTTGATGCCCGTGCTTCGGGCAAAGTCGAGCGCGGCAGTGGGCGCGGTCGCCTGCGGGCGGATGTCGGCGAAGCGCACCAGGCCAGCCGTGTAAAGGGCACCGAACAGCAGGCAGAGAGCGACCGCGCGCCGGCCGGGCGGTCCGGCGAACGAGCCGAACAATCCGTTCGCCTGGCTCCCTGCCTGGGAATCGTGCCGCAACATCGGCCATTGCCTGGCGAGGACGGGCGCGATGACCAGCGGCGCCAGGATCGCCAGCAGCTCGGCATTGCGGGAGTAGCGCAGGAACATGTGCATCAGCCCGACCACGATCAGCACGCGCATCAGCGGCAACTTCACCCCGCGCGCGAGCACGATGTAGAGCCCGATCAGCAGGATCGCCTCCTGCAGCGGCTGGGTCTGGAAGTTGGGCGACTTCCATTCCTGAATCAGGCTGAGTGCATCGCCCAGCCCGAAGATCTGGAAGGTGACCAGGAGGGAGCCGACACCATAGGGCGTGATGCAGGAGACCAGCACGGCGGCTGTGCCAAACTTCAGCCAATCCAGGAACACCCGCTTGCGCTCGGCGAAGTCGCGGCCGTTCAGCAAGGCTTCGAGCGCGAAGGCGCCGCACAGCATCAGGCCCAGCGTGAAGCCGCCGTGCAGGTTGGCCCACACCAACATGGCGACCAGCAACATCGGCTCCGGTGCGCGGCGCTCCTCGACGGCACGCACCAGTCCCGCGACCCACAGCAGCATCAAGGGAAAGGCAAACGCGAACGGCCGCGCCAGGAAATGCGAGGCCATCATGGTGAAGGCCGCCGCCGTGAACAGCAGCGCCGGCAGGGGCCGCAAGTCCCGCATCAGCAGGCGCAGCAGGACGGCAGAGGTGACGGCGAAGGCCGCGGCGCTCAACGCAACGACGCCGCCCCAGCCACCGGCGGAAAAGGCGAACGCCATCAGGACCTGCGACAGCCATTCCTTGGCGATCCAGGGCTGGCCCGTGAAGGTATAGGAGTAGGTGTCGGTGTGGGGCACGCTGCCGTGCTGCAGGATCCAGCGACCGACGGTGACGTGCCAATGGGTGTCGGGATCCACCAGCAGCGGGAGGCCGGTTGCATTGGCGAGCACCACGAAAACAACCATGCCGATGATGAGCGGCAGTGAAAACGCCCAGGGCGAACGGCTGGTCGACCGGTCGGTGGAAAGCGTCAGGCCGGAAGAAACAGCCATATGAATCTCCTAAATGATGACGTCAGCGTTCGCGGACGAAGATCGTCGTCTTGTCGTCCGTGTAGGCCTGGCGCCAGCCGGGCAGTTCCGCGAGCAGTTTGTTGGCCGGCATGTCTTTTTCGAGCAACGTCCACTCGATCCCGTAGCGATCGAATTCCTGCTCAAGCGACACCTTGCCGTGCAACAGCACGAGGTTGGCGTAGAGCTTGATGAAGTCGCCGCCGAACAGCTCGCCGCGCCCGTCGATGAAGGTAGGGATGCCGGCATGGATCAGCGGGCCGCCATATTGATACGAGTTGAACACGTGGCCCTTGATGCCGTTGGCGCGAACGTAATCGAGAGCTGCCGCCGGCATGATGTCGGTCGGAGGGGTGACGCCGGCGAAACGGATCATGACCGTGGCAAAGGCGATCGCCGCCGCAAGAGCGAGCCCGAGCGCGGCCGCACCCGCCGGACGGGCCAAGGCGTCGACCCGCCGCATCAGGGCGTTGGCGGAGAGCCTGCTCGCGCCTGAAGCGATCGAGGGCCATTGCCGCGCCAGCAGCGGCGCCAGCACCAGCGGCGCATAGGCCGCCAGCAGCTCGGCATTGCGGGAATAGCGCAGGTAGAGATGGACCAGGCCCAGCACGATCAGCAGCCGGATCAGCGGCAGCTTCAGACCGCGCGACAAGACGAGATAGAGCCCGACCAGCAGGATGATCTCCTGCATCGGCTGGCTCTGGAAGTTGGGCGACTTCCACTCCTCGATCATGCTGAGCGCATCGCCGATGCCGAAGATGCGCAAGGTGACCAGGATCGACTCGGGCCCATAGGGTGTGATGCAGGCGACCAGTACCGAGGCGACGCCGAACTTCAGCCAGCCCACGAACAACCTTTTGCGTTCGGCCATGTCACGCGCGCCGACCAGCGCATCGAGCGCGAAGGCACTGCACAGCATGATGCCGAGCGTGAAACCGCCATGCATGTTTGCCCACAGAAGCATCGCGATCAGCAGCAGCGGATGGGGCGCCCGCCGTTCTTCGGCAGCGCGCACGAGACCCGCCATCCAGATCAGCGAGAGCGGGAACGCCAGCACGTGAGGCCGCGCCAGCAGGTGCGGTCCCATCATCACGAACGCCGCCACCGCGAACAGGATGGCCACCGGCGCCTGCAGATCGCGCAGCAGCAGGCGCAGCAACAGGGCGAACGTGGCGGCGACCGCGGCCGCCGAGAGCGCCGCCACGGCACCCCAGCCGGCCGCATGGTAGGCCACCGTCAGCAGGATCTGCGACAGCCACTCCTTGGCGATCCAGGGCTGTCCCGCGAAGGTGAAGGAAAAGGCGTCGACGTGCGGCACCGCCCGGTTGGCGAAGATCCAGTCGCCGACGGCGATGTGCCAATGCGTGTCGGGATCCGCCAGCAACGGCAGGCCGTTTGCATTCAGGAGATAGAAGAAGAGGATCAGCCCCGCGATCAGGGGCCAGGAGAACTTCCAGGCGTCACCGGCGCGCGGCAGGACAGGCGAATCGGAGAGGCCGGAAGTAACGGCCATGAGAAGCTCCAAAATGACTAAAAGAAAATATAATAGACCATTGATATACAACATTTTTAAGACTTGGACCAGAGGTGCCTTCGCGGCTTGCCGGCAACCTCGCATCGCCCGCCACGTTGGCCTCGCACGCTTCAACGGGAGATGGAAATGGCAAAGAAGACTATCGTTGGCCAAGTTGCCGGCTCGGTGAGCGACGCGGTCGCCTCCGCAATCGACGCGATCGCGCATCCGGTGAACACCGCAACCAAGGCGCGCCGCGTCCTTGGCCGCACGGCCACCAAGACCAAGCGCCGGGTCGCCGTGAAGAAGAAGGCGGCAAAGAAGGCCGCCCGCAAGGCGGTATCGAAGACCAAGAGCGCCACCCGGCGCGCGGCAACCAAGACCAAGCGTGCGGTGGGCGAGACCAAGCGTGTGGTCCGCAAGGCTGCAAAGAAGGCGACGAAGCGCCTCAAGCGCCGCTAAACTGGTCCCGCGGGCCTCGCTGGGAGGTGCCGCGGGATCGGAGACGGCATGGCGCACGCAAAGGCAAGCATCGGCGCGGTCGACTACGCGACCACCATCGTCACGGGCGCGCACACGCTGCAGGCCGATGAAGGCCCGACGCTCGGCGGCAAGGATAGCGGCCCCGCCCCCTACGATATCCTCGCCTCGGCGCTCGGCGCCTGCACCGCCATCACCTTGCGCATGTATGCCGAACGCAAGCAGTGGCCGGTCACTGCCGTGCATGCCGACATCCGCTACAGCCGCGAAGGCGACATGGAGGTGCTGGACCGCGTCCTCACCTTCGAAGGCGCCGTCGACGACACGCAGAAGCAGCGCATGGCCGAAATAGCCGAACGCACGCCGGTCACGCTCACCCTGAAGAAGGGCCTGCAGATCCGCACGCGCCTCGGCTGAAACAGAACATGCTGAGGGAGAAGATCATGCAGATCGGATTTTCCGCACCGACGGCGGGCCCGATGGCCGGCGCCGACGACCTGACGCGCCTGTGCCAGGGCGCCGAGGCGCTGGGCTTCGGCTACGCCACCTTCAGCGACCATGTCGTGATCCCGACCGACATCGACTCGCGCTACCCGTACAGCGAGTCGGGCGAATTCAGCAACGCCGGCAACGGCGAGCGCAACGAGCAGCTGATCGAGCTGGCCTTCGTCGCGGCAAAGACCACCAAGCTCCGCCTCGTCACCTCGGTGATGGTGATCCCGCACCGGCCGGCCGTGCTCGCCGCCAAGCAGCTCGCCACCATCGACGTGCTCAGCGGCGGCCGGCTCGCCGTCGGCATCGGCGCGGGCTGGATGAAGGAGGAGTTCGAGGCCATCGGCGCGCCGCCGTTCGAGAAGCGCGGCAAGGTGACCGACGAATACATGATGGCGTTCCGCGAGCTGTGGACCAACGACAAGCCGAGATTCGCCGGAGAGTTCGTGGCCTTCGACAACATCGTCTTTGCGCCGAAGCCTGTGCAGAGGCCCGGCATCCCGCTGTGGGTCGGTGGCGAATCGGCGCCGGCGCTGCGCCGCACGGCCAGGCTCGGCGACGCCTGGTATCCGATCGGCAACAACCCGATCAATCCGCTCGACAGCCTGGCGCGCTACCGCGCCCAGGTCGACCGGCTGCGCCAGATGACGGCCGAAGCCGGGCGCGATCCCAAGTCGGTCGCGCTGGTGCTGCGCTCGCCCCGCTACGGCGAGAAAGAAAACCCGGTCGCGGGCGACGGCGGCCGCCGCCTCTTCTCCGGCAAGGCCGATGCAATCGTCGGCGACCTCAAGGACCTGCAGGCGATGGGCGTCGCCTCCGTCGACTTCGGCTTCCCCGGCGCCACGGTCGACCAGATGCTGGAGGAGATGAAGCGCTTCGCCGGCCAGGTGATGGCGAAGCTCTGACCTTCTCGCCTCCTCCTCAAAAAAACACGCCGCTCGCGAGGAATGACGTAAGGCGCCGCCCGCGCTGAACCGGAGCCGATTCCTCGCGAGGCTCGCGAGCCTCGCGAGGACCGCCGCCGCAAAAAAAAGCACCTCATGAGGAATCGCCTCGGAGCCTTGTGGCATCGGCACCCAAGGCCATTCCTCAGGAACTTCATGAAGTTCCTGAGGATTTCTGACCCCTCCGCCCCTTCGGGGCACCTCCTCATCTGAATGGGGAGTAGGCGTTTTGGCCGCTCGCGGCCAAAAGCGCCCTGTCCGCGTAATCGCGGACGGAGGGGTCATGCTCATGTCGCGCTCCTATGGAAATGGCTGTGTGCCAATCACCATAAGCGCGTCCGGCGGAAGTCCCCAATACGGTCGTTATATCGGAGATATTGCTGGCGGGGTTGAAACGAATGGTTCTCGTGCAACAGCGTTTCCAACAGGAAAGACGTCAGCGCCGGTAAAATATCAGCCCTTGCCGCCGGCCTTCTTCCACGCCTCGTAGTCGCGCTTGGCCTCGTCGCCCGCCACCGGGAACAGGCCCTTCAGCGAGCGGCCCTTGGCTACCTCCGTCTCGGCCCAGCTCTCGTACTCGTAGTTCTTGAGCGCTTCCTCGGCGACCGCTTCGACCAAGTCGGGCGGAATCACCAGCACAGCATCGCGATCGCCGACCACGATGTCGCCGGGATAGACCGCGACGCCGCCGCAGCCGATCGGCAATTGCAGGTCGACCGGGCGGTGCGCGATGGGCGACGGCGGCGAGGATGGCCGGCGGTGATAGGCCGGCAGGCCCGTCTTGAACACGCCGTTGGTGTCGCGGAAGCCGCCGTCGGTCACGA
>FTCZ01002557.1_pt1 | contig 14626 bp, 15 predicted proteins | sample 1658871 | NCBI WGS metagenome assembly FTCZ01 (sample SAMEA3914864, study PRJEB12502) | metagenome | biome: forest; material: soil | place: USA | collected 2012-03-12 | depth 0.3 m
ACCTTGCGGTTCAGGGTGACGAGCTGTTCGTCGCGGCCGGTCAGGGCGGATGCCAGGTAGAATTGGGCGACGACGAAGACCATCAGGAGGAAGATGACCACCATCACGAGCGACGACAGCGCGTCGACCCAGCCGGGCCAGGCGCTGACGTCGCGATAGCCGTTGCGTCGGCTGATGCTGGCCATGGCGGATCCTTGAAGAAGGTTTCGTGCGGGCCGTCAGCGCGGCTGATCGGCGTCTTCGGCCAGCGCCGCGATGGTGCGGGCCAGCAATTTGATCTCGCTGCGGATTTCCTGCACCGCCTGGACCCGCCCGCTCGACGATTCCTCGACGATGCGCGCCAGATAGATGTCCATGTTGCGCAGATGCTGGCGCGAGGCGTCGTCGAAACCACCGATCGCCGCTTCGGACAGGCGGTCGAGCAGCGATTTCATCTCCAGTTGGTTCTCGCCCAGCCGCAGGAGAAGCTGCTGTTCGGCCCGCATATGGTCGGTCAGCGTGGACAGCCGCTCGGTCAGCGCCATCAGGTTGGCGTTGGCCGACCGGCGCCCGTCCTCGGCCGTCGCGACGGTGCGCTGGAGCGAGTCGAGGTTCTCGGCCGTCTGTTCCAGCAGCGCCTGGATATAGGCCGGCATCGAATGATCGCCGGACTCCAGCCCGCCGGCGGTGCCGCTGGACAGGCGGGTGGCGCCGGACAGCCAGTCCTCCAGATCCTGGAAGAAGCGGTTGTGCGCCTGGCTGGCCTGAAGCTCCAGGAAGCCCAGCACCAGCGACCCGGCCAGACCGAACAGGGAGGAGCTGAAGGCCGTCCCCATGCCGACCAGCGGCGCCTCCAGCCCATGCTGCAGGTTGGCGAACATGGCGCCGACGTCGCCGCCATGGACCGACAGGCTGCCGATCACGCCGCCGACCGATTGCACCGTGTGCAGCAGGCCCCAGAAGGTGCCGAGCAGGCCGAGGAAGATCAGCAGTCCGATCAGGTAGCGCGACAATTCCCGCGATTCGTCGAGCCGCGAGGCGATGCCGTCGAGCAGCGAGCGCATGGACAGCGCCGACAGGGTCAGCCGGCCGCGCCGTTCGCCCAGCATGCGGGCCATCGCAGCCAGCAGCACCGGTTCCTGCATCCCGGCCGCCGGCACGCCGCTCTGGTATTTCTCCAGCCAGGCGACCTCCGGACGGAGCATCAGCACCTGCCGGAAGATGAAGGCGATGCCGGCCAGCAGCGTGCCGAGGATGACGCCGTTCAGGGGGGCGTTGTTCATGAAGGCGGAGCGCAACGCCGGGAACAGCAGCCCGCAGACCACCGCCACCACGACCAGGAACAGGATCATCCTGGTCAGGAACCGTTCCGGGCGTGTCATCGGGGTGGAGACCTCCAGCGGTCGGGTCGGTGCGATGGCGGTCATCGGGCCTCTCGTCGGGCGTCGCTACTCGTTCAGGAACTCTATGTCGATGCGGTCGGGAATATTGGCGCCGCTCTCGACGCCCAGCGCACGGACGTCGATCCGGCTGCTGCGGATGCCGAAGGCGGTCAACCGTTCGCGGAGCGACAGGGCGCGCGCCAGCGATAGCTGCCGCGCCTCGCGCGCCGTCTCGGCCGTTCCGCTGGCGTAGGACCTCAACTGCAACCGCGCGGTGTCGCTGGCGCGCAGCCGTTGGACGATCCGGTCGACCATGATCTCGGCCGTATCCGGGAGATTGGTGGCGACCCCATCGAACGCAAGGCTCAAAACGCCCGATGGTGGGGCGGTCGCCGCAGGGGGTGCCGCGGCCGGGGGAGGGGGCAGCGAGGCCGTCTCCGTTCGGGGAGGGAGCGGCGCGGCCGGGGAGGCCTGATCGGACAGCCGGGTGGTGACCGTCGATGGGGGCGCCGGAACAGGGGCTGCGGGTGTCGGATTCGCGGTTCCCACCCCCTGGCTGGAGGTCGCGACCGAAGTCTGGGTCTGGGCCTGCGGGCCGCGCGGCGCCGGCCGGAAGGGGCCTTCGACCAGTTCCGGCAGCGGCGGGGCATCCATCGGCTTCGGCGAGACGAAGCGCGGCGGCGCCTTGACCGGCTGCGGTGTGCCAAGGCTCGGCCGCGGCGGGACGGGCAGGGGGGTGGCGTTCTCCAGCGTCAGCTTGGCCGGGGCCGGCGTGATGGTCACGCCGACCGGCGCCGCGGCAAGGGCCGAAGAGCCCGCCGCTGCGACCGCCGCAGCGGCGAGCAGGGCGCGGAATGCCGTCATCCGCCTGACATCCTTCGGCCCGGAACGGCTCATGCGGTCGGAGAATCCCCAGCGATCCAAAACGATGGTTCCCTTTACACCCAAAGGCCCCGGAACCATAGCCCATCGATCGTTCTAGCGACAACGGCCTTGCAGCATTGCGGCCGCTCGGCCAACCGGCCGAGGGCAGGGCTTCCCCTGGTCGGGAGGGGGCGGAAGGGCGGTCTATGCCTTGGCGGCGTCGGCGCCGCGCTTGTCCGCCACGCCCTTCAGCAGGCGGGCGACCGGCACCTGGAGATGGGAATTGGTCGCCAGGACGGTGCCGCCGAACACCGGGTTGCGGCCGCCGCCGATCTCACCGACGAAGCCGCCGGCCTCGGTGACCAGCAGCACGCCGGCCGCCGCGTCCCACGGCGCCAGCCCGCGTTCCCAGAAGCCGTCGAAGCGGCCCGCCGCCACATAGGCGAGGTCGAGCGACGCGGCGCCGAAGCGGCGGATGCCCGCCACTTCCTTCATCACCGCCTCGGCCTCGGCCAGGAAGCCGGCATGGTCGCCGCGTCCCTTGAAGGGGATGCCGGTCGCCAGCAGGCAATCTTCCAGCCGGCGGCGCTCGGACACCCGCAGCCGCTGGTGGTTGACGAAGGCGCCCTGGCCCTTTTCGGCCCAGAACAACTGGTCGCCGATCGGCTCATACACCACGCCGGCCTGAATCTCGTTGTTCTTTTCCAGCGCGATGGAAATCGCCCAGTGCGGCAGCCCGTGCAGGAAGTTGGTGGTGCCGTCCAGCGGGTCGACGATCCAGCGGGCGGCCGCGTCGCTGCCCTTGGTCGCGCCGCTCTCCTCCATCAGGAAGCCGAATTCGGGGCGCGCCTTCTGCAACTCTTCGCGCAGGATGCGTTCGGCCTTCAGATCGGCGTTGGACACGAAGTCCGCCGGTCCCTTGCGCGACACCTGGAGGTGTTCGACCTCGCCGAAGTCGCGGACGAGACCCTTGGCCGCCTTTTCGGCGGCGCGGACCATCACGTTGATGAGAGCGGAGCGGGTGGCCATGACCTGCGAGTACCCGTGTGCTGTGCGTGCGGAAACCGGAAAAGAATACACCGGCCCCCGCGGATTGCGAGGACCGGTGGTATCGCGAAAAACCGAGACGGATCAGTCCTTGGCGCGCTCGACATACTCGCCGGAGGCGGTGTCGACCACGATGCGGGTGCCGGCGTCGATGTGCGGCGGGACCAGGACGGATACGCCGTTTTCCAGCTTGGCCGGCTTGTAGGAGGAAGAGGCCGTCTGGCCCTTCACCACCGGATCGGCCTCGGTGATCAGCAGCGTGACCTTGCCGGGGATCTCGACGCCGAGCGGGCTGCCTTCGTGGGTCTGCACGGTGACTTCCATGCCGTCCTGGAGGAAGACGGCCGGATCGCCGATGATGTCGCGCGGAATGGCGACCTGCTCGAACGTTTCCTTGTCCATGAAGGTGAAGCTGTCACCTTCGGCGAAGAGGAAGGTCATCTCATGCTCGTCCAGGCGAGCGCGCTCAACCGTCTCCTGGGTGCGGAACCGCTCGATCGACTTGGTGCCGGTGCGCACGTCCTTCATCTCAAGCTGGATGAAGGCGCCGCCCTTGCCGGGCTGGACGATGGCGGTCTTGGTGATGACCCAGAGCTTTCCGTTGTGCTCCAGCACATGGCCGGGGCGCATCGTGTTGGCGTTGACCTTCATGTCTTACTCGTGATTTCCAAGATACGGGCGGCGCGGACCCTAGCAGCTTGACCCGCCATAGGCAACGCCGGTCGTGCATGTGTCGGGGCTCCGAATTCAGGTTAATGCAACATTAATTTCCTGTAAAATTACTGTGAAACACGGATGAACACGAATATCCACGGATGAACACGGACGAAAATATTCTATTCATCCGTGTTCATCCGTGAGCCGACATCGTCGGCATCCGTGTTCATCCGTGTCAAAATTGCTCTTCCTTAAGCAATATTAGCCTGAGTTCGGAGCCCTGGTGCATGTGTACCAGGACGCATCGGGCATGGAGAGCCAACGCGCTCGATGTCAAGCTTGCTTTGTGACAAAGACGATGCGTGGTCGCCTGCAGCAAAGCGAGGAATGAACTGCGCCGGTGGAACAAGCATGCCGGTCAAGATGCGTTTGACATAGCCGCGGTCGAGATGGCGGGCTCGGTGGTACTCGCGGATGAAGTCCTTGTCCTTCTCACGCAGCGCCAGCAGCTTCGAGACGATGAGGTCGGTCATGCACGGCGCGATGGCCCGCAAGGTCACCCCTCCATGCTCGATCTGGCGCTCGACGCACCGGCTCTTCCAGCCAGGGGGAAGCTTGGCGGTGTCCTCGTCGACACCGTCGATATGGAAGCCGTGCTCTTCTTCCCATTCGCGGGCATTGATCGGATAGGCATCGATCTCCGGCGAGGTGCGCATCAGGATCGGTGCGTCAGGCCAACCGACGAGGGTCGCCTGGCTGCCGACGACGATCGTCGTGTCACACCCGAAGTGGGTCGCTAGTGCACGGACTGCGCGCTCAAGGTCGTCGGGCGTCCGTGCTTCTTGGCCTTCCGCCACATGCGTCTCCGCGTCTGCTCATCCTGAACCGAAAGCTCAGGCAGCATAGGGAACGGAGACGTAATGCGTAAACGCGTCGCATCCTGGTGTCGGGAGATGATGAACTGCCGGACCTTCTCGCAGGGCTGCGAGAGGGCGAGTTTCCATTCGAAAACGTGCGAACGCTGGTTGGGCTTGGTCGACAGTTCTTCCACCACCGCGCCCGCGCGCGCAACCAGCCCCGGGTCGCGCCTGATCCGGTCCGCCACCAGGCGATGGTACATCAGCTTGACGCGGTCGTCGGTCGTAGTCATACCCGGACACCACTTCTTCGCCCGGCTAGCATAGCCACGTCCCGTAGCGGTCTCAAGCACCGCGAGTCGACGGCGCCACGAGTCGACCGAGCATACCTTCACGCCGATCGCGCATGGGATCTTGCCGGGAACCGGCGCGCGCCGGATGTTCCCGGGGCATGCTTGCGATTCGCCGCCGCCGATGGTCTGATGCCGGCGCCTTCGTGACCCGTCTCCACCATGGTTGTAAGCCCGATGCCGCTTCCCTCCTGGCACCCCGAGGAGTTCGCCCGCCGCCGTCCCTATCTGGCCGCGCGCGGCCGCGTGCTGGGCGCGGTGCGCCGCTTCTTCGAGGAGCGTGCCTTCATCGAGGTCGACACCCCGGCGCTCCAGGTGTCGCCCGGCATGGAGGTCCATCTCCAGGCCTTCGCCACCGACCTCCAGGGACCGCATCCCGACGACCGCCGCCGGCTGTATCTGCACACCAGCCCGGAATTCGCCATGAAGAAGCTGCTGGTGGCCGGCGTGCCGCGCCTGTGGCAACTGGCGCATGTCTACCGCAACGGCGAGCGGTCGGGCACCCATGCCCCGGAATTCTCCATGCTGGAGTGGTACCGGGCGGGCGAGGGGTACCGCAGCCTGATCGCGGATTGCCAGGAACTGCTGCGCGGCGCGGCGGAGGCCTGCGGCCGGCGGCGCTTCGCCTTTCGCGGCCTGGACTGCGATCCGTTCCAGCCCTGGCGCATCCTGACGGTGCCGGATGCCTTCATGGACTATGCCGGGATCGACCTGATGGCGACCTATGACGGCACGCACGACCCGGACCCGGCAGTGCTGGCGGCCGAGGCGGCACGGATCGGCATTCCGCCGCATGCCGGCGACCGCTGGGAGGACATCGTCTTCCGCATCCTGTTCGAGCGGGTCGAACCCCACCTGGGTGCGGGGGTGCCTTGCGTCCTGACCGATTATCCGCTGTGCATGGCGGCGCTGTCGCGGCCGAAGCCCGACGATCCCCGGCTGGCCGAACGGTTCGAGCTGTATGCCTGCGGGCTGGAACTGGCGAACGCCTTCGGCGAACTGACCGATGCGGCGGTACAGCGCGCCCGCTTCACGGCCGACATGGCGCTGAAGCAGCGGCTCTACGGCGAATCGTTTCCGGTGGACGAGGATTTCCTGGCGGCGCTCGATCTCGGCATGCCGGAAAGCAGCGGCATCGCGTTGGGGTTCGACCGGCTGGCGATGCTGTGCAGCGGGGCCGAATCCATCGACCAGGTGCTGTGGCTGCCGGTTGCCGGCTTCTGACGAAGCGGGCGCCGCCGGGGTGTTCCCCCGGCGGCGCCTTGTTCTCCCACGGGGGATGGCCGGTAAGAGATGGAAGATCAGAAGGACAGGCGGGCCTGCAGGCCGATGATGTCGATGCCGCTCTGGTAGCTGGCCGACAGGTTGCCGCGGCCGGCGGCGGGGCCGGTCAGGTCGTCGGTGAGGGCGAGCGAGGTCTTCGGAATGAAGACATGCGAATAGGCGGCGTCGATTTGCAGGGATTCGGTCAGGCGATAGCCGGCGCCGACCGACAGCCAGTAGCGGTTCTGCTCCGGAATGCGCGGCGTGCGGTAATCGACGTCCACCGCGCCCTTGTCGAACGCGACGCCGCCGCGCAGCGTCAGATCGTCCGTCACCTTGTAGGAGGTTCCCAGCGCGTAGTACCAGGTGTCCTTCCACTTCTCCTCCGTCACCGCCGACAGCGCCGGGTTGACGACGTTGACGCGCAGTTCCGTGAAACGCGACCAGTTGGTCCACTGGATGTCGGCCATCACCGCCCAGCGGTCGGTGATCTCCTGGTACAGGCCGATGGCGGCGACGTCCGGCGTGGTCAGGTCGGCCTCGGCGCCCTGGGTCGGCAGCAGCGGGGCCAGGGTCGCCGGCAGGCCGGTGAAGGAGATCTCGCCGGTCAGACGGTGCTTCACCGCCGAACGGTAGGAAAGGCCGACGCGCGTGCCCTTCGCCGGCTCGATCAGGGCGCCGAGGGTGAAGCCCCAGCCCCAGTCGTCGCCGGTAATGTTGCTGTACAGGTCGAGCGAGCCGGGACGGCCGAGGCGGTTGGCCCCGAAGTCGGAAGCCTGCGATATCTTCGCCTTGGCGTACTGGATCTGGACGCCGCCGCCCAGCGTGACCATCGGGTTGATCCGGTACGACACGGTGGGCGAGAAGTTGTAGGTCTTCAGGTCCGAACGGATGCCATGGTAGCGGCCGATCCAGCTCTCGCCGTAATCGGTGACCAGGCCCCAGGGGCCGTTGGCCGACAGGCCGACCTTCAGGTCGTCGTTGATCGAATAGACGAAATAGCCGGCGGGGACGACGGCGTCCTGGGCGATGTCGCCCGGTTCGGAATTGCCGGTGATCGCGGTGCCGCCGAGGCGGGCGGCCCGGGTCGCGCGGGCATCCTGCACCTTGGCCTTGACCATCACGCCCGAGGCGGTCTGCACGATCTGCGTGCCGGACACCAGCCCCATGGCGGCGGGATTGAAGAACATGGCACTGGCGTCGCCGTTTCCGCCCGCCGTCACGCCGGCGTAGGAGGTGCCTTGGCCGGAGACGCTCTGTTCCCTCAAGGCGAACCCGGCGGCATGCGCGGAGGAAGAGACCGTGACGGGAGCGAGGATCGCAAGGGCGGCGGCGGTGGTCAGCAGGCGTGCATGCAGCGTCATGGTGGATATGATTCCTCCCACAGATTGTTTTGTTGACGCTATGATACACAAACTAACGCATACGTAAAGTCCCTGCGCTGGAATTTAATCGGACGAGCGTATAAAAAAAATCGTCGCGACGGCAATGGCCCGGAGGATCGCCGGCCGGGGGATCGCTGGCGGAGGGATCGCTGGCGGAGGGATCGCTGTCCTGGGGGCTCAGCCGATCAGGGCGGAGAAGGCGACGCGCAGGATGTTGTGCTCGTCGCTCCACACCAGCTTGGCGGTGATCGCGATCGAGGCGACGACCAGCATCGGCCGCACGACGCGGGCGCCGTTGCGGATGACCATATGGGCGCCCAACTGGGCGCCGACATACTGGCCGCCGCCCATCAGAAGCCCGACGCTCCAGACGACCTGCCCGCCGGCGACGAAGAACAGCAGCGCCGCCAGATTGCTGGTCAGGTTCACCAGCTTGGTGTGGGCGGTCGCCCTGCGCAGGTTGTGGCCGAGCAGCGAGACGAAGGCGATGGCGAAGAACGTGCCGGTTCCCGGACCGAAGAAGCCGTCGTAGAAACCGAGCCCGGTGCCGACCGTCACCGCGAAGGCGTGTTCGCCGATGCGCTGCTGGACGTCGAAATCGCCTGCCTTGGGCGACAGCAGCAGGTAGAGCGCGATGCCGATCAGCAGGATCGGGATCACGTCGCGCAGGAAACTGGAATCGAGCAACTGCACCAGGATGGCGCCCGCCGCCGATCCGATGAAGGTGCAGGCGATCATCGTCCGCATGGCGCCCGGGTTCACTTCGCCGCGGCGCACGAAGCGGATGGTGGCGGACAGCGCCCCGAAGCTGGATTGCAGCTTGTTCGTCGCCAGCGCCGCGGTCGGCGGGAAGCCGGCGGCGAGCAGCGCCGGAATGCTCAGCAGGCCGCCGCCGCCGGCGATGGCGTCGACGAAGCCGGCGAGCAGGCCGACGGCGAACAGCATGCCCAGCATCTCGGGCGTCAGGAAATCCATGGTGGTCCCGTTTCGGCGTTCGGCTCGGCGTCTTCGCGTCAGTCGATGCTGGTCCAGTCGCTCGGCGCGGCGGCGATCGCGGCGTTCAGCGCCTTGACCCCGGCGCCCGGACCCTGCGCATGGCCCCAGACGGCGTTGACGACCGCCAGGAAATCGGCGCCGGCCGTCACCAGCGGCGCGCAATTGGCGGCGGTGATGCCGCCGATGCCGACGCAGGGGACCTCCATCAGCTCCGACCACCAGCGCAACAGCTCAGGCTCGGCGTGATGTTCGGTGGTCTTGGTGTCGGTGGGAAAGAAGGCCCCGAAGGCGACGTAGTCGGCCCCGTCCTCCGCCGCGACCATGGCGAGGTGGCGGCTGTCGTGGCAGGTCACGCCGACGATCGCGTCGGCCCCCATGATCTTGCGGGCGTTGCGGTAGGGCGTGTCGGTCTGCCCGACATGGACGCCGTCGCAGCCCGTCTCGCGGGCCAGGCGCGGATGGTCGTTCAGGATGAAGGCGACCTCGCGCTCCTGGGCGATCGGGCGCAGGACGTCGCAGGCCCGGCGGACGTCGTCGTCGGAACAATCCTTGAGGCGAAGCTGGACGCAAGCGACGTCGCCGGCATCCAGCGCCTCGGCCAGAAGCGGCGCGAACGCCGCCGGCACCAGGGCCGGCGGCGTCACGAGGTACAGTCGGCAGGCGGGTGGTGCCGCCTGGGACGGCTTTCCCTTGGCCAAGTCTTACTCCCGGCCCTGGTAGATCTTCATGATCCGGTCGAGCAGCTTCAGGGCCTCGTCGCGCGGACGTTGGAAGGCGTTGCGGCCGATGATCGAGCCGTTGCCGCCGCCGTCGCGGATGGCGCGGGCGTCGTCGAACACCGCATCCTCACCCTTGGTGGCGCCGCCGGAGAAGACGACGACGCGGCGGCCGTTGAAGGCGCACTGCATGATGTGCTTCACGCGCTCGGCCTGGGTGCCGATGACGATCTGCTTGGCCTCGTAGACCTTCTTGGCCTCGGCCTGTTCCAGATGGGCCGACGGCAGCTTCACCTTGATGATGTGGGCGCCGAGCAGCGCCGCCATGTGGGCGGCGTAGCCGATCACGTCAATCGCCAGTTCGCCGTCCTTGGTGACGGCGCCGCCGCGCGGGTAGGACCACAGCACGGTGGCGAGGCCGTAGGACTTCGCCTCCTTCGACAGCTCGCGGAACTCCTCGTACTGGCTGTACATGACGTCGGAGCCGGGATAGATCGTGAAGCCGATGGCCGACGCGCCGATGCGCAGCGCGTCCTGGACCGAGGCGGTCACGGCCTGGTCGGCGGCTTCCTTCTGGGTCGACAGGCTGTTGGCGCTGTTCATCTTCAGGATCAGCGGGATCGAGCCGGCGAAGGTGCCGGCGCCGGCCTCCAGCGAGCCCAGGGGGGCGGCGTAGGCGTTGCAGCCCGCGTCGATGGCGAGCTGGTAGTGGTAGTGCGGATCGTAGCCCGGCTCGTTGGGGGCGAAGCTGCGGGCCGGGCCGTGCTCGAAGCCCTGGTCGACCGGCAGGATCACCAACTTGCCGGTGCCGCCCAGCTTGCCTTCCATCAGGATGCGGGCGAGATTTGCCTTGGTGCCCGGATTGTCGCTCTCATAGTTGGCGAGAATTTCTTTGACGCGGCGCGTGAGCTTCATTGTGGCTCTTCCCCTGGGGCATTTCTGGAAATGGCGCCGTCTTAGCCCAGAGTGGCCGGTTTTGCAACGACGGGAGGGGCATAAAGCAGTTCTTTACCACGCCGAAGAGCCTAGGCGTGGTGGACGGGGCGCCGTCGTTCGGAACAATGATCCCCGGCCGAACGGATAAAATCGGGCGGATCAAAGAAGAAAGGAATGAACGAGGACGTAAAGGCCATAGCCGGCGCCGCCGAGAACTGCCCAGGCCCCGACCGTCAGGGCCGTCCACAGGACGATCAGGCGCCCACCGCGCATCTTGTCGACATGCGGTTCGGGAAAGGGCGTGCCCCGGCCGCTCCGGCGGGGCGGCGGCCCGGCGGGATGGTGCAAGGCGGCGTTTTCGCCGGTCTCATGCTCCGGCGGCAGGATGATCGTGCTGGTCATCGGATTGGGACCATCGGATATGGGTACCGCTGGGAACTCTCAACCGTGATCCTACACCACCTTTGCGCGGTGCCCTCGGGCGAAAAAGCGGTATCGGCTTACGTCAAAGGGAGGGCGCCGAAAGCCAAAGGCGGCAGGTGGCCACCGGGTCGCGCTGCCCGCGCAGGTCGAGCGACGGCGGCGGGACGGTCAGCAGCGCCGCACCCCGTGCCGCGGCGATGTCGGCCAGACGCGCGGCGACGCCGGGCGCACCGGTGAACAGGATGGCACCCATGCCGGCCGCCAGCGCGCCCTGGGCTTCACCGGCCCGGTCGCCGCAATCGAGCAGGCCGGTCACCGGCAAGGCCGGGTGGTCGCTCGCCAGCCGCGCGACGATGGCCATCAGCCACGCGGCCCCGGCGGCGCCGTCGGCCAGCAGGGTCAGGGGACGGTCGAGCTCCCGCGCGGCCGTGGCCGCCGACCGTGCGTCGGCAAGTCCGTGGATGCGGATGGCAGGGGGCAGGGCGGCGGTCGTCATCGGGCGCTTTCGGCGTGCGGAGGGTGGGATTGCGGTCCGGCAAGGGTGATTGGCGCGAAGCAGGCGGCGGGCCATCCGACCGGGGAGTCGCATTTTGCGAAGCTCTTTGCGAGTGAATATGGGGGTATTTTTGCGGAGTGCGACCAACCAGAAATACAATTCATTTATCTCTAATTTTCAGGCATGCGAAAAGCGTTCGTCTGCCCAGCGAAATTGGAAATTCGGCGTTTCCGCCCGGTTGGCATCCGAATTGCCTAACCCCTTCGGACATCCAGACAAAGGGGTATGCCGTGAGCGGAACAAGACTGACATTGCGAGCCAAGCTTTGGGCCCTGGTCGTATTGGCCGGCATCGCGTGCGTCGGTATCGCCGGGGCGGGCCTGTGGCTCAACAAGCAGAGCATGTACCAGGACCGGATGACCTCGCTGTATCACATCGTCCAGACCGTGCACGGCTTGGCGACCGGTTACGAGAACGAGGTCAAGGCCGGGAAACTGACGCGGGAGCAGGCGTTCGAGCGGTTTCGGGCCAACCTGAACACCATGCTCTACAATGGCAAGGACTACATCTTTGTCATCAACCTGAATTACCAGACCGTCGTCCATCCCTTCCGGCCTGAACTGATCGGCAAGGATCAACGGGACAACAAGGACTCCAACGGCGTCTATTTCGTCCGCGACCTGATCGATCTCGCCCGGACCAAGGGCGAGGGCTTCATGGGCTATAGCTATCCGAAGCCCAACAGCGACGTTCCGATGCCCAAGCTCAGCTATGTGAAGATGTTCGAGCCGTGGCAACTGGTGCTGGGGACCGGCGTCTACGTCGATGACCTGGACGCCCGTCTGAACGACCATCTCTGGTCGGTGCTGGGGATCGTGGTCGTGCTGGCGCTGCCGGTGATCGGGCTGATCGCGCTGGTCGGCAACGGCATCAGCCGGCGCGTCCGGCGGCTGTCCGGGGCGATGAGCGCGCTGTCCCAGGGGGATCTCGCGGTCGCCGTCCCGGAGACCGAGCATCCCGACGAGCTGGGCGACATGGGCCGCGCCATGCAGGTCTTCAAGGCGAACGCCGAGGCCCGCCACCGGCTGGAGATGGAGCAGGCGGAAAACGCCCGGCGTGCCGAGCAGGACAAGCGCCATGCGATGGACCGGCTCGCCAACGGGTTCGAGGGCACGGTCGGCGGCATGATCCAGGCGGTCGCCGTCACTACCGGCGAGCTGGAACAGAAGATGCGGGCCATGTCGCAGGCGGCCGACCAGACCAACCATCTGGCCGGCGTGGTGGCGACGGCCAGCAACACCACGGCGTCCAACGTGCAGACGGTGGCCTCGGCCTCGCAGCAGTTGAGCAGCTCGATCGTCGAGATCGGGCAGCAGGTGTCGGAAGCGAGCCGCGTGGCGGCCGAGGCGGTCGGGCTGGCGCAGCAGGCCAACAGCCGCATCGGCAGCCTGGCCGATGCCGTCGACAAGATCGGGACGGTGGTCGGGCTGATCAACTCCATCGCCGGCCAGACCAACCTTCTGGCGCTGAACGCCACCATCGAGGCGGCGCGGGCGGGTGAGGCCGGCAAGGGCTTCGCCGTCGTCGCCAGCGAAGTGAAGGCGCTGGCCAACCAGACGGCGAAGGCGACCGACGAGATCGGCGGCCAGATGAGCGGCATCCAGGCGGTGACCGGCCAGGCGGTGATGGAAATCCAGAGCGTCGCCGCGGTCATCGACCGGCTGAGCGGCATCGCCACGGCGATCGCCGCCGCGGTGGAGGAGCAGAACGCGGCGACCGCGGAAATTTCCCGCAGCGTCCAGCAGGCCGCCGCCGGCACCGGCGAGGTGTCGTCGAGCATCGCCGGCGTCACCGTGGCGTCGGACCAGAGCGGCCGCACCGCCCGCGAACTGGAGGATGCGCTCGGCCGGCTGTCGGGCCAGGCGGCCGGATTGAAGACGCAGGTGACAAGCTTCCTCAACACCGTGCGGGCGGCCTGAGACAGACAAGGCTGGCGGCTGTCCCCCTCTCCCACGTCCGCGGGGGAGGGGGACAGCCGGTGCCCCAGAAAAGAAAAAAGGGCGCCTTCCGTGGGGAAGGCGCCCTTTTTCCGATCCGGCGACGGCCTGGCTTACTTGGCGTTCACCATGGCGACGGCGGTGTCGCTCATCCGGTTGGAGAAGCCCCACTCGTTGTCGTACCAGGTCATGATGCGGACGAAGTTGCCGTCGATGACCTTCGTCTCGTTCAGCGCGAAGATCGAGCTGTGCGGGTCGTGGTTGAAGTCGGTCGACACCAGCTCTTCGTCGTAGGCGCTGAGGATGCCTTTCAGCGGGCCTTCGGCGGCGTCGGTGATCGCCTTGCTGATCTCCTCGACCGAGGTGGCGCGCTTGGTGGTGAACTTGAAGTCGACGACCGAGACGTTCGGCGACGGCACGCGGATCGAGGTGCCGTCCAGCTTGCCCTTCAGTTCCGGCAGCACCTTGCCGACGGCCTTCGCCGCGCCGGTGGAGGTCGGGATCAGGTTGAGGGCGGCGGCACGGGCGCGGTGCAGGTCCTTGTGGTTGGTGTCGACGATCCGCTGGTCACCCGTGTAGGAGTGGATCGTGGTCATGAAGCCCTTGTCGATGCCGACCAGGTTGTTCAGCACGAAGGCGACCGGCGCCAGGCAGTTGGTGGTGCACGACGCGTTGGAGACGATGCGGTGCTCCGCCTTCAACTGGTCGTGGTTCACGCCGTAGACGACGGTGATGTCCTCGTCCGTCGCCGGGGCGGAGATCAGCACCTTCTCCGCGCCCGCTTCCAGATGCTTGGCGGCATCGCTGCGCTTGGTGAAGATGCCCGAGCATTCCATGGCGATCTGGATGTTCAGATCCTTCCAGGGCAGCTTGGCCGGGTCACGCTCCTGCACGACCTTGATTTCGTGGCCGTTGACGATCAGGACACCGTCGCGGGTCTCGATGGTGCCGGGGAAGCGGCCGTGGACGCTGTCGTACTTCAGCAGGTGCGCGTTGGCCTTGAGGTCGGCGAGGTCGTTGATCGCCACGACCTCGACGTCCTTGCGGCCGCTCTCGTAGATGGCCCGCAGCACCAGACGGCCGATGCGGCCAAAACCGTTGATCGCTACCCGAACAGCCATTTTTTCCTCCAGTATGGAAATCAAGGGCGCCCGAAAAAAGGGTTGGGCGCCCCCCGCTTCTCTCAGAGACGCGCCTTGACGGCGGCTATGACCGCTTCGGCGGTGATGCCGAAGTGCTTGTAGAGTTCCTGATAGGGCGCCGATTCGCCGAAGCCCG
>FTCZ01006022.1_pt1 | contig 14625 bp, 15 predicted proteins | sample 1658871 | NCBI WGS metagenome assembly FTCZ01 (sample SAMEA3914864, study PRJEB12502) | metagenome | biome: forest; material: soil | place: USA | collected 2012-03-12 | depth 0.3 m
AGCGGTTGGACTGGAAGGCTGCAGGGCAGGTTTCGGTCGAAAAGCATATCGTCGCAATCCCCGTTTGGCGCAATGTAGGATCGGGCAGGGTGCAATCGTCCTGCGGCTGTTGTTTCGACCAATCTCCGGGGACCCGACATGAAACTCCTGTTCAGCCGCAATCCCAATCCTCGCCTGGCCGTCGCGACGGCACGCCATCTCAAGGCGGACGTGACGTTCGAGTTCGCGGCACCCATGGCGCCGGGCGCTGCCGAGATCTATCGCGTGCTCAATCCCAACCTGACCGTGCCGATCCTGGTCGGTCCGGGATGGAGCCTTTGGGAGGCCGACGCCATCGCCTGCCGGCTTTCTCGCGACGTTCGCTCGGATTTCTGGCGAAGCGGCGACGACGAACCGGAGATGATCCGCTGGATAAGCTGGGGCAAGGACAATTTCGCCAGGGGTTGCGACATGGTGCATTTCGAGCGCGGCACCAAGCAGCGCTATGGGATCGGTCCGATCGATCAGGCGCTGGTCGCGGAAGGGTTAAGGGTTTTCCATGCGGCGGCCTCCATCCTCGACACCGTGCTCGCGGACAGGGAGTGGCTGGCCGGCGCTTCCATCTCCTATGCCGACTTCCGCATGGCGACGTTCCTGCCGTTCAACGATGCCGCCGGATTGCCGCTCGACGACTACCCGTCGATCCGCCGCTGGTATGACCGGCTGGAAGCGATCGATGCCTGGCGCGATCCGTTCCAGGGGCTTGAGGCGCCGCCGTTGCCGCCGGTCAGGATCAAGGCCTGACCCGCACGCGTTGAACCAAGCAACGCTTCTTCGACGCAAACTCAATCCGTTTGCGCGGCGCGTTTTGAAATCTTCTCGCTCATCTAATTCTACAAAATCGGTAGGCTTAATGAGGAAATGCCCGCGAGGAGAGCCCAAAAATGACGAAGAAGCTGGTGGTGGGAATATCCGGAAATTTGACCCGCCCGTCGAAGACCAAGGCCTTTATCACCCAGATCGCTGCAGACGTCGCGGGGCGCATCGGAGCAACTTCGGCAATATACGACATTGAAGACCTAGGCTCGTCGTTCCCGCCTGCGAGACGCCTCTCGGATCTCGATGCGGCCGCCCGCGGCATCGTCGAGCAGCTGACCCGCGCCGATGTGCTGGTGGTGGGATCGCCGACGTTCAAGGGCAGCTACACCGGCCTTTTCAAGCATCTGTTCGACCTGCTCGACCCGTCGTCGCTGCGCGGCAAGCCGATCATCCTCACCGCGACCGGCGGCGGCGAGCGCCATTCGCTGATCGTCGAGCATCAGTTGCGGCCGCTGTTCGGCTTCTTCGAAGCGCTGACCATGCCGACCGCGATCTACGCCTCCGACAAGGATTTTGCCGACGGCGCCCTGGTGTCGGAGGCGATCCACGCCCGTGCCCGCCAGGCCGTTGCCGAGGTTGCGCGCGTCGTCGGCGAGGCCCGCAATGTCGGCCTTGCCGCCTAACCTAACTCTTTGTTTGAGCATGATCTTTTCCTAAAGCCGGTTCCCGCTTTTTCGGGATCATGCTCCAGCAGCCGTTTCCAAATCGAGGGATCAGCCATGACCAGCCTAGCCAAGTCCAGACAGATCAAGCTCGGCGCGTTTCTACCCGGCGGCGGCCAGCACGTCGCTGCGTGGCGGCATCCGGACGCGCCTGCCGACGGCGCGACCAATTTCGAGTTCCACAAGCAGCTCGCGCTGACCGCCGAGCGTGGCCTGTTCGACGCCTATTTCCTCGCCGACAATCTGACAGTGGGCCTTGGCGCCCGTGAAGGCGGCAATGCCAAGATCGCCGGCTTCGAGCCGGTCACGCTGTTTGCGGCGTTGGCGCCATTGACCACCAATATCGGCTTCATCGCCACGGCTTCGACCACCTATGAGGAGCCTTATACGCTCGCCCGCAAATTCGCCTCGCTCGACCTTCTGTCGAATGGCCGGGCCGGCTGGAATGTCGTCACCTCGGCCGGCGACGACACGGCGCGCAATTTCAACCGCGACATCCAGCCCAACCACGCCGAGCGCTATGCCCGCGCCCATGAGCATGTCGAAACGGTCAAGGCGCTGTGGGACAGCTGGGAGGACGACGCCTTCATCCGCGACAAGAAGACGGGGCGCTTCTACGACAAGGACAAGCTGCACGACGTCAACCACAAGGGCGAACATTTCAGCGTCAAGGGTCCGCTCAACGTGCCGCGTCCGGTGCAGGGCCATCCGGTGGTGGTGCAGGCCGGGCAGTCCGAGGACGGGCGCGGGCTCGCGGCGGCTTCGGCGGAGGTCATCTTCACGGCGCATCAGAAGCTCGAGACGGCGCAGGAATTCTACCGCGACATCAAGGCGCGCGTGGCCGAGGCCGGCCGCGATCCCGACCAGGTGCTGATCATGCCGGGCGTGGCGCCCTTCGTCGGCCGCACCGAGGAAGAAGCCCGCGCCAAATACCAGCAGCTCAACGATCTCATCCTGCCGGAAGACGGCGTCGCTTTGCTCAACGCGCTCGCCGGCCAGACGCTCGACATCCGGGGCTATCCGCTCGATGGGCCGCTGCCGCCGAGCAAGGAAACCGAAGGCATGAAGAGCCGCCAGGCGCTGATCCGCCAGATCGCCGACGAGCATAACTTCACCATCCGCCAGCTCTATCAATGGGTGGCGACCGCACGCGGCCACTACACCATCGTCGGCAGCGCCACGCAGGTCGCCGATCAGCTGGAGGAATGGTTCACCAGCGAAGCCGCCGACGGCTTCAACATCCTGCCACCATGGCTGCCCGGCGCGCTCGACGATTTCGTTGACCTGGTGATCCCGGAACTGCAGCGGCGCGGCCTGTTCCGCACCGCCTATGAGGGCAGGACGCTGCGCGAGAATCTCGGCCTCAAGCGGCCGCAGAATCCATGGACAGTCGCCCGTTCGACCGTGCTTGCCGCCGAATAACCCGCTGAAACGAAAGGCATGACGATGACTTTGCAGCACATCGAACGGCCGGTCGGCATCGCCGCTCATGAAAGCGGCAAAGGGTTCGGCGCCGACTTGGCCCGCCTGATCGGCAAGACTTCGGCGCGGATCCTTTCCCGCTATGGCGTGCTTTTGGGCTTCCTGGCGCTCTGGCAGGTGGCGGCGAGCAGCGGCTGGGTCAACGCGGCCGTGCTGCCGCCGGTCGACACGATCGTCGCGGCACTCTGGAAGGGTCTTGCCGGCGGCAGCCTGCTCGGCGACATCGCCATCAGCCTGCAGCGCGCCGGACTGGCCTTCGCGGCGGCCGTCGTCGTCGCCATTCCGCTCGGGCTGGTCATGGGTCAGGTGCGGGCGGTCGAGACCGCGCTCGACCCGATCCTGCAGCTCTTCCGCCAGACTTCGGCGCTGGCGCTCTATCCGGTGTTTATCCTGTTGCTCGGGCTGGGTGAGGCTTCGAAAGTGTTCGTCATCTTCTGGGCGACGTTGTTCCCGCTGCTGCTCAACACCATCAGCGGCGTCAAGGAGGTCGACCCCAAGCTGCTCGAAATGGCGCGCGCCTATGGCGCCCGGCGGCTGACCATCTTCCGCCGCGTCGTGCTGCCGGGCGCGGTGCCCTCGATCTTCGTCGGCTTGAGGTTAGGGGCCACCACGGCGCTGCTGCTGCTGATCGCTTCGGAGATGATCGGCGCCAATAAGGGCATCGGTTTCCAGGTGATGAATGCGCAATACAACTTCCAGATTCCGCTGATGTTCGCGGCGATCGTCATCCTTGCAGCCCTCGGCCTGATCGCCAACCAGGCGCTGGTCACCTTGCAGCGGCGGCTCTGCCGCTGGAGCAATCCGGCTGCCTAAGCGGCCATCCCGTCATCGTCGTTTCAAATGAAAGGCCTGATCATGAGCATCACCCGCCGTTCGCTTCTTCTGCGCGCACCGCTTGCCGCCGGCATCCTCGCCGCCGGCCTGCCATCGATCGCACGCTCGCAGGCCGCTTCCGTCAAAATCCGTTTTCTCGCCAGTCGGGGCGGCATCTCACCGCACGAGCTTGCCGACGAACTCGGCTATTTCAAAGGCTTGGGCATCGAGCTCGAGAATGTCGGCTATGTCGGCGGCGGACCGGAGTCGCTGTTCGCGCTTGCCTCCGGCAGCGTCGATCTGGGTTCGGCCGCCACGCCGGCGGTGATCAACTCGATCGCCGGCGGCAACGACTTCGTCGCGGCTTACCCCAGCAACGGCATCAACAAGGACGTCAAGAGCGTCTTCTACGTGCTGGAGGACAGCCCGGTCAAATCGATCGCCGACATTGCCGGCAAGACGATCTCGGTCAACACGCTCGGCGCCCATCTCGACTACACGGTGCGCGAGGCGCTGCACAGCGTCGGCCTGCCCCCGGATGCCGCCAAGCTGGTCGTGGTGCCGGGGCCGCAACTGGAACAGACCTTGCGCTCCAATCAGGTCGACATTGCCGGGCTCGGCTACTGGCAGGCGACCTTCGCCGGCCAACTGGTCGCCAATGGCGGCGTGCGCGGCGTCTTCAACGACACCGATGTGCTGGGCGAGATCGCCGGCGGCTTCGTCGTGTTGCGGCGGGACTTCATCGCCGCCAATCCGGATGCCGCCCGCAACTTCGTCGAGCAGTCGGCGCGGGCGTCGGACTGGTCCAGGCAGAACCCCGACGAGGCGCGCAAGCTGCTGGCCGGCATCCTCAACAGGCGTGGCGAAAATGGCGATCTGGCGCGCTACTGGACAGGCTTCGGCCTGCGCGAGAAGGCCGCCGTCACCGATCGCGACATCGACTTCTGGGTGAGCATCCTCGAGCGCGACGGCCGCCTGCCGAAAGGCAAGCTGAAGGCAACCGACATTCTCTACCGTCCCGGCGCGACCAAGATCAACTGAGCATGGAGGGCAGCGCCATGACGACGCCAAGCGGCGGTGCGGTCACGATCCGCGACCTGTCGAAGTCCTTCAGCATCGCCGGGCGGCAGCTTGCCGTGCTGCGCTCGCTGAACCTCGATATCCGCTCCGGCGAGTGTCTGGTCATCGTCGGCGCCAGCGGCTCCGGCAAGACGACGCTGCTGCGCATCCTTGCCGGGCTGGACACGGCGGACGGCGGCGCAGTCGCGATCGACGGCAGACAGGTCCAGGGTGTGGGCGAAGAGCGTGCGGTGATCTTCCAGGAGCCGCGGCTCTTACCCTGGCTGACCGTGCTCGGCAACGTAGCCTTCGGCCTTGAGGTGCGCGGTGTGACCAAGTCGGAAGCCGAGGAGCGGGCGCGCTTCTACATCGCGCTGGTCGGCCTCGCCGACTTCAGCGACGCCTATCCGCGGCAGCTTTCGGGCGGCATGGCGCAGCGCGTCGGCATCGCGCGGGCGCTGACCGTACAGCCGGAGATCCTGCTGCTCGACGAGCCGCTGGGCGCGCTCGACGCCATGACCAAGATCTCCATGCAGGAGGAACTGGCGCGCATCTGGAGTGAGGAGAACGTCACGATGGTCATGGTCACGCATGACCTGGAGGAGGCGATCTACCTCGCCGACCGCGTGCTGATCCTGCCCAGGGAGAAAGGTGGCGCGGCAAGGCTGATCGATGTCGACCTGCCACGGCCGCGCGAGCGCAGCGAAAACCGTTTCGTGCGCTATCGCGAGGAGTTGCTGCGCGAATTCGGGCTACATTGAGGTGATAATCTCAACACACCTTAGGCGGCGTCGGCCGCCTGGCCGCTGTTCAGGGCATCGCGTAGCGCCTGGATCTGCCGGTTCAGGGCATCGAGCTTAGCCAGGGTCATGCCGGACCGCTCGATCAGCGTCTCATTCAGGCAGTTGCACTGGGTAAGCAGCGCGCGGCCGGCAGCTGTCAGGTCGACCCGCACCTGGCGCTCGTCGGTCTGGCTGCGCTGGCGGGTGACCAGGCCTGCCTGTTCCATTCGCTTCACCAGCGGCGTGATGGTGCTCGATTCCAAAGCGAGCCGGTGCGCGACGCTGCCGACCGACATGCCGTCGGCCTCTCCCAGCGCATTGAGCACGAGATATTGCGGATAGGTGATCCCCATCTCGTCCAGCATCGGCTTATAGGTACGGTTGATCGCCATGCTGGTGGCATAGAGCGTGAAGCAGATCTGATTGTCCAACGGGAGAGGCACGTCGCATTCCTTTGCCGACTGAGCGTTTTAGATATGTACCACGAAAAATAATATCGCGATACATATTTTCGGTAGACAAGGGTTTCGATCTGCGCTAGTCATATTGTTATCGCGATATTGATTATCGCGAAAACAATCAAATGGAGATTGAGATGACCAAGCCCGGCAGCAGCACGATCACCACCAAGGACGGGACCGAGATTTTCTACAAGGACTGGGGGACGGGTCAGCCGATCGTCTTCCACCATGGCTGGCCGCTGAGCAGCGACGACTGGGACGCCCAGATGCTGTTCTTCCTCTCCAAGGGTTACCGCGTCATCGCTCATGACCGTCGCGGCCACGGCCGCTCGACCCAGACCGATACGGGCAACGAGATGGACACCTATGCCGCTGACGTCGCGGAACTTGCGGCGCATCTCGATCTCAAGAACGCCATCCATGTCGGCCATTCGACGGGTGGCGGCGAGGTGGCGCGTTATGTCGCGAAGTATGGCTTGGGCGGCCGGGTCGCCAAGGCGGTGCTGATCGGCGCGGTGCCGCCGATCATGCTGAAGACGGCGGCCAATCCCGGCGGCCTGCCGATCGAGGTGTTCGACGGCTTCCGCTCCGCCCAGGCCGCCAATCGCGCCCAGTTCTTCCACGATGTTGCGGCCGGTCCGTTCTACGGCTTCAACCGTCCCGGCGCCGAAGTCTCGCAGGCTGTCGTCGAGAATTGGTGGCGCCAGGGCATGATGGGCGGCACCAAGGCGCATTACGATTGCATCAAGGCCTTCTCGGAAACCGACTTCACCGAGGATTTGAAGTCAATCGACGTGCCGGTCCTGGTCATGCATGGCGACGACGACCAGATCGTGCCGATCGCGGACTCCGCGCTGCTCTCGATCAAGCTGCTCAAGAAGGGCGAGCTCAAGGTCTACAAGGGTTTCCCGCACGGCATGGCCACGACCCACGCGGATGTCATCAACGCCGACCTTTTGGCCTTCTTCAAGGCCTAATACTGTCCACTTGGAATAGGCAAGGCACCCGCCGTGAGGCGGGTGCCTTGCCCTTTCATCGAAATGTCCGTGGGGCCTATTTGGCGAGAAAACCCGTGATCAGCTTGACGGTGGCGTCGGGGTTTTCTTCCATGATCCAGTGACCGGAGTCGGGCACGATGCCGCCCGTGACATCGGTCGCAACAAGCCGCAGGATATCGGCCTGCGTGGTTCCGGCGGATTTTTCCCCGCCAACTGCCAGGACGGGCATCGTCAGTTTGCCGCCAGCGGCGAGCATCGCCTGGTTGTCGATCGCGTCCTGGTCAAAGGCCTTGAACTGCTCGAAAGCGTCATGCATCGCATGCGGGCGGGCATAGAGTTTGGCGTAGTGCTTGCGCGTTGCCTCGTCGATCTTCTTCGGGTCGGCCGACAGCTCATTGTAGAAGCGGTCGAGATAGATGCGCTCGCGCCCCGCGACAAGCCGCTCCATGTCAGGGCCGCGGAAGTTGAAGTGCCAAAGCAGCGGGCTCTGCTTGATCTTTTCCCAGTCGCCGATGCCGGGCAGCGGCGCATCGATGATGACCCATTTGGTGATGCGCTTGGGATATTGCGCGGCAAGCGCATAGCCGACCATGTTGCCGATGTCGTGCGTGACCAGATCTGCCTTGTCGATCTTCAGGGCATCCAACACGCCGGCGATGTCGACGGCCTGGTTCTTCTTGGTGTAGCCGGCTTCCGGGTGGGCCGACAGACCCATGCCGCGTAGGTCCGGCACGATGACGGTATGGTCCTTCGCAAGTGCCACTGCCGCCGCGCCCCACATGTCTCCGGTATCGGCAAAGCCGTGCAGCAGCACGACCGCGGGACCTTTTCCGCCGACGCGCACATAGAGTTTGGTGCCGTTGGTTTCGACGGACTGCGTCTTGAAACCCGAGGGAAAGGGAACGATGCGTGCCATAGCCGGCACGGTAACAAAAAGCACACCCAACACAGCCAACACGATCTTGCGCATATCATTCTCCAGAGACGTTGAGGATCTGTGGCAGCGTCGCCCCGCGCACACGTTTCGAACACTAACAGGCTTTTCACCTGGCGCATGGGGAAAGAATCAATAAGGGCGTGGCAGCTGCCACGCCCTTATGTCGAGTCCTGGAGATAGGTGTCTTAGCTGGCTATCGCCTGCGCCTTCCTGGCTTCCTTCATGTTGGGCAGGAACACCGTCAGCAGGCCGAGCAGCGGCAGATACGAGCAGATCTGGAAGACGAAATCGATGCCCTTCATGTCGGCGACAACGCCGAGCACGGCAGCTGCAATGCCGCCCATGCCGAAGGCGAAGCCGAAGAAGATGCCGGCGATCGTGCCGACCCGACCCGGCACCAGCTCCTGCGCGAACACCACGATGTTGGAGAAGGCCGAGGACAGGATCAGGCCGATCAGCACCGTCAGCACCATCGTCCATTCGAAGTTGGCGTAAGGGAGCGCCAGCGTGAACGGCAGCACGCCGACAATCGAGAACCAGATCATCGCCTTCTGGCCATAGCGGTCGCCGAACGGGCCGCCGAGCAGGATGCCGAGCGCCGAGGCGCCAAGGAACAGGAACAGCATGACCTGGCTCGTCTGCACCGAAACGCCGAACTTATGGATGGAATAGAAGGTGTAATAGCTGGAGAGCGAGGCGATGTAGGCGTTCTTGGTCAGCACCAGCAGCGTCAGCACGGCGAGCGCGCCCATCACCTTCTTGCGCGGGAAGGGCGAGACGTGGGCAACCTGCTTGCGCGTGGCCATCGAGGCGCGCATGCGGCTATACCAACCGCCGACCTGCCAAAGAACGAAGATGCCGATCAGCGAGCCGATGGCGAACCAGGAGATGCTGGTCTGGCCGAACGGCACGACGATGAAGGCGGCAAGCAGCGGCCCCATCGACTGGCCGAAATTGCCGCCGACCTGGAACAGCGATTGCGCCAGACCAAAGCGGCCGCCCGAGGCAAAGCGGGCGATGCGCGAGGATTCGGGATGGAAGATCGCCGAGCCGATGCCGATCAGCGAGGCGCCGACCAGAAGCAGCACATAGTGGCCGGCATAGGCCAGAACGATCAGGCCGATCAGCGACGAAGCCATGCCCCAAGGCAAGGAATAAGGCATCGGCCGCTTGTCGGTGACCATGCCGATCACCGGCTGCAGCAGCGAAGCGGTTACCTGGAAGGTGAACGTCAAAAGGCCGATCTGCCAGAAATCGAGACCGTAGTTGGTTTTGAGAAGCGGATAGATCGCCGGCAGCAGCGACTGCATGATGTCGTTGATGCCGTGGCAAAAGCTCACCGAAAGGATGACGGCAAAGACCGTCGCTTGCGCCGAGGTGCTGCTTGCCGTCGCCGGCGCGGCGACAGAGGTGGCGGTCGTATCGGTCAAGGCAATGCTCCGTACTCTTATGGCGGCGAACCGCAGCCGGCCTTATAGGCCGGTTGCCAAGCGACTTCTTTCGTGGTTTGGTCCAATAGTTTCGCAAGTGGGCCACATCCGATGCCGAACAGCCGAGAGATCTTCAGGGGCGACGCCGCCGAGCTCAGCCGGCTGCACGAAAGCCGCTGGCAATGGCTGGAACAGGCCGTCGGGCCGGCGGTCGCGCTGCCGACGGAATATCCGGACGGCTATCACGTGCCGCGGCACCGCCACAGCCGCAGCCAGCTCTTGCATGCCCTTGTCGGTGTGGTGCTGGTGACGACGAAGCACGGCCGCTGGATGGTCCCGCCCGACCATGCGATGTGGATTCCGGCCGGCACCGAGCATTCCGTCGAGATGCTGGGCGACGTCTCGATGCGCTCGGTCTATGTCATGCCGGGCGCCATTTCCGGCCTGCCTGAAGGGTTGCGCGTCGTCGGCATCACCGAGCTGATGCACAGCCTGATCGTCGAATCGGAGAAGCTGCCGCAGGGCGGCGAGCTCGAAGGGCGCGCAGCACTCGTCATGGGACTTCTGCTGCATGAGATCCCGAACCTGCCGGAACGACCGCTCGGCCTGCCTTTCCCGTCCGATCCGAGGCTGGCGGCGCTCTGCCGGCGCTTCGTCGCGGCGCCGTCGCCGCATGCGACGATCGACGAATGGGCGGATGCCGCCGGCATGAGCCGCCGCACCTTCACCCGTGCCTTCCACCGCCAGACCGGGCTGTCGCTGTCGACCTGGCGCCAGCAGGCCTGCCTGTTCGCGGCGCTGCCGAGGCTCGCCGACGGCGAGCCGATCACCAGGGTGGCGCTCGATCTCGGCTATGACAGCGTGCCGGCCTTCATCACCATGTTCAAACGCATGCTCGGCACCTCGCCGCGCGGCTATATGCGCGGCGCGCGCGATGCCGGTGAAAGCCCACGCCGGACAGGCGGTTCGATCGCCGCATGAGATCGCGTCGACAGTACTAAGCTGACGCCTCGACCCCCGATTCAAGGTTCCGGTTGTTGAAATACCGATTGCAAATTGCAATCGGTTATGTTTGGTTTTTTCGGGAGAATGAAACCGGAGGAGACCCTATGGCGACGATCATCTATGCCATGCTGACATCGCTGGATGGCTACATCGCCGGGCCGAGCGGAGACATTGACCTGCCGGTTCCCGAAGAAGAATTGCATCGGCATTTCAACGACGAGATGCGGCGGACATCGATCGCGCTCTGCGGGCGCCGGATGTATGAGGCCATGCGCTTCTGGGACAGCCCGGAGCGGGAGGTAGCCGCTTCCGAAGTCGAGCGGGATTTTGCGCACGCCTGGCGCGAAACGCCGAAGATCGTGTTTTCGACCACGCTTCGCGAGGTTGGACTGAATGCCCGTCTGGCAAATGGCGACGCGGAGGCGGTTGCCAGATTCCTCAAATCGGAAACGGATGGCGAAATTTCCGTCTCCGGCGCCGAGCTTGCCGGGCACCTTGCGCGCGCCGGCGTTATCGACGAGTACCGGCTCTATATGCATCCGGTCGTACTCGGTGGCGGCAAGCCATACTTCCAGGCCGGCCTATCGTTGGCGTTGAAGCCGGTTGGAACGCAGAACCTCGCCCAGGGCGTGACGCTGCTGCGCTACGTGCCCGCCGGGTCCGGTTCCAACTAGAACGTTTCACCGTTTCATGGAAACGGCGAACCGCTCTATCTCTTTGTTTTGCGCAATTCCGGACGGAAGGCTACGGCGAGGTCGCCGAGCCTAACCACTCACACTAGTCGAACAGGCTCGACACGGATTCTTCGGTCGCGGTGCGCGAGATCGCTTCGCCCATCAGATCGGCGATCGAGATGACGCGGATGTTGGGCGCGTCGAGCACACCCTGCGTCGGCTGGATGGAATCGGTGATCACCAGCTCCTGCAGTTTGGAGCCGGCGATGCGGGCGACCGCGCCGCCGGACAGCACGCCATGGGTGATGTAGGCGGTGACGCTGGTGGCGCCGTTGGCGAGCAGCGCGTCGGCGGCGTTGCAGAGCGTGCCGCCGGAATCGACGATGTCGTCGATCAAAAGGCAATCCTTGCCCGCGACCGCGCCGATGATGTTCATGACCTCGGATTCGCCGGGGCGTTCGCGGCGCTTGTCGACGATGGCGAGCTGGGCATCGAAGCGCTTCGCCAGCGCGCGCGCCCGCACGACGCCGCCGATGTCGGGGGACACCACGACGACATTGGCGAGTTGCTTGTATTTGGCCTTCACGTCGCGGGCCATCACCGGCACGGAGAACAGATTGTCGGTCGGGATATCGAAGAAGCCCTGGATCTGGCCGGCATGCAGGTCGAGCGTGAGCACGCGGTTGGCGCCGGCGCGGGCGATCATGTTGGCGACCAGCTTGGCCGAGATCGGCGTGCGACCCGATGCCCGGCGGTCCTGCCGGGCATAGCCGAAATAGGGGATGACCGCGGTGATGCGCCGGGCCGAGGAGCGCATGAAGGCGTCCATCATGATGAGCAGTTCCATCAGATGGTCGTTGGTCGGATAAGAGGTCGACTGCAGGATGAAGACATCCTCGCCGCGCACGTTTTCCTGGATCTCGACGAAGATTTCCTGATCGGCGAAGCGCCTGACGCTGGCCTTCCCCAGTGGGACGTTGAGATAGCGAGCGACCCCTTCGGCCAGCACCCTGTTGGAATTGCCCGCGAAAAGCTTCATGCACCGTTCCTGGTGAAGGATGAAGAGACCGGATAGACTCTCATGAGCCTTTTAAGCGGGCTTTTAGCGGTCCGCGCCGGTATTGCAAGCCTCGTGAGCGGGAATCCTTCAGGCAGACGCAACAAAGCTTGGCGGCATCGCAAGCCGGCAACAGGTTCATGCTCTGCCTAACGCAATTCCGGACGGAGGTTACGGCGAAGTCGCCGAGCCTAATTGCTTAACCGGCGCCGCCGCTGCCGAGCCAGGCGGCGAACTGGTCGATGGTCTGGTCGGCAATGGCCTGCATGGTCGCCGGCGCCACCGTTGGCCAGCCTTCGCCGCTGGCGGCGGATGGCGCCTTCTGCTGGCCGTTGATGCGGTGCAGGCGGTTTCCCGAGGGGTCGTAGATGTCCCAGACATAGATCACGGTGGTGTCCTTGCCTTCCGACATCGTCGAGAAATAGCCCTTCAGCACATGCGTTGCCGACTGGTCGGTGCTGCCGACAAGCGTCAGGCCGCGCTGTTTGGCGCGCGTCTGGAGCTCGGCCGTCAACGGTCCGGCGGCTTCCACGGGGGCGCCGACGATCGGCGCCACCTGCAGCCGCGTCCGTGCCAGCACGGCGGTCTGTGCCGGCGTGGCCGGGGTCGAAGCACCCGGCGCCGGGGCCGGGGCGGGCGAGGTCGTGGTTGGAGATGTCGTGGCCGATGCCGTGCCTTGGGTGGCCGGCAAGGTCTGGGCGGAAGTCGCCGGCGGCGTAATGGCCGAAGGCTCCAGCACGTCCTTGGCGTTGGTGCAGGCGGCGAGCACCAAGGCCGCGAGCAATGACACGGTCGTCGCCTGCGATCGTCTCATCTGCCCGAAAACTCCCTGGTGGCGACGCCCCCGCGTGAACCAGCCATTATGGATTCACTGCACGATCAAGTCGAGATCATGGCGTGACAACGGCTTCGGCGCCGATTCGGTGGTGAGGTAGGTGCGGCCGAGCGTCATGGCCGTTTCGGTTTCGGAGTCCATGATGATCATATGCGCGAACAGCGTCATGTTGGGCGCGATCGGCTCGGGATTGCCCTGGTAGAACATCGGCATGTCCATCCAGGACGGGGTGAAGCGGGCGCCGACCGAATAGCCGCAGGCATTCAGACGGTGCTTGGTCAGATTATGCGCTTCGAGCGTGCGGGCATGGGCGTCGAAGACATCACCGAAGCTGTTGCCCGGCGTCATCGCTTTCTCGACCGCAAGCAGAGCGGCGCGGGCGGCGTCGAACAGCTCCTGATGGCGCTTCGACACCTTGCCGGTCAGTACCGTGCGCATCATCGGGGCATGATAGTGGTTGAAGACGCCTGCCCATTCGAGCGTCAGCTGGTCGTTCTTGGTGAGCTTGCGACGGCCGGATTTGTAGCGGCAGAGCAAGGCATCGGCGCCGGAACCGATGATGTACTCGTTGGCGGGATAGTCGCCGCCGCCGGCAAAGACCGCGCCCTGCATGGCGGCGAGGATAAGGCCCTCGTCGCCGCCCTGCTTGATCAGCGGCAAGGCGGCATCGAGCGCGTCGTCGGAGAGATTGGCAGCCTTTTCGGCCTTGGCGATCTCGGCCGGGCTCTTGAACAGCCGTAGCCGGCCGACGATGCCGGACGCATCGGCGATCTGGCCGAAGGTCTGCAACTGCTCGTCCAGGCGGCGGCCATTATAGGCGGTCAGCCCATGGGTGTCGTATTCGACGCCGATGCGGGCGCCGAGCAGATCGAGATCGTTGAGCAGGTTGCGCAGGTCGATCGCCGGGTTGGCGCCGTTGCGGTCGGTCCATAAGACGATGTTTTCGATGGTCGAGGTGTGACGCGCCTGCCTCAGATCGGCCGAGCGGGTGAGCAGCACCATCGAGCCGTCCGCCTTGACCACCAGGCACTGGAAGAAGCAGAAGCCGAAGGTGTCGTAGCCGGTCAGCCAGTACATGCTCTCCTGCGCAAACAAAAGCACGGCGTCGAGCTTCTTGTCCGCCATCTCGATCAGCAGCCGGTCGCGTCGCGCGTCGAATTCCGATCGTTCGAAATGCAGCGCCATTATTCTTTCTCCAGAACGATTGCCGAAACCTGGCGCCCATAATCCGCTTCCTTGCGGTGGATGGTGCGGCGGTAGGAATAAAAAAGGTCTTCTTCAGCGTAGGTGCAGCGACCGAGGCCTTCGGCGGTCACGCCGGCCTTGCGCAGCCGGTCGACCGTATATTGGTTGAGATCGAACATCGAGTGCCCGGGATTAGCCGACGGTCTGAAATAGCGTTCGTTGCCGCTGTCGGCCTCGACGAAGCGGGCGACGAATTCAGGTCCGACCTCGTAATTGTCGGGGCCGATCGATGGGCCAAGCACGGCGACGATGCGCTCGCGGCGGGCGCCCAGGCCTTCCATGGCCACAATGGTGTTTTCGAGCACACCGGTGAAGGCGCCTTTCCAG
>FTCZ01001496.1_pt1 | contig 14616 bp, 12 predicted proteins | sample 1658871 | NCBI WGS metagenome assembly FTCZ01 (sample SAMEA3914864, study PRJEB12502) | metagenome | biome: forest; material: soil | place: USA | collected 2012-03-12 | depth 0.3 m
CTACTGGGACAGCGAGATCAAGCGCACGCAGGAAGCCGGCCTTTCCGACTATCCGCTGTTCACCCGCAAGGCGGCGACCGATGTCTCCTACCTCGCTTGCGCGACCGACATGCTGAAGGCGCCACACATCTACCCGGCCTTCGCGAGCCACAACGCGCTGACTGTCGCCACCATCCTTGAATGGGCGGGTGCGTCGCGCGACTTCGAGTTCCAGCGGCTGCACGGCATGGGCGACGGCCTCTACGAGCGGATGGTCCGCGACGAGGGCTATCATTGCCGCATCTACGCGCCGGTCGGCGGCCACCGAGACCTGCTCGCCTATCTCGTTCGCCGCCTGCTGGAGAATGGCGCCAACTCGAGCTTCGTCCACCAGCTCGCCGACGAGAAGCTGACCGACGCCGAGCTGCTCGCCGATCCGGCCGAGAAGATCCGCGCGGTAGGCGGCTCGCGCCACCCCTCGATCCCGCTGCCGGTCGACCTGTTCGGCGCCGACCGCCGGAACAGCGGCGGCATCGACCTGCAGGACCGCGAGACGCTGGCGGGCGTGGTGAAGGCGATCGGCGCGCCGCCATCGCTCACCACCGGCGTCGCGCCCGTGAAGGCGGCCGACGCCGTGACGCGTGCCGCGCGGGCCTTCCCGAAATGGTCCGCCACCCCGGTCGAGACCCGCGCGCGGGCGCTGGAGAAGCTCGCCGACCTCCTGGAGGAGCAGCGCCTAGACCTGATGCGCCTCTGCGTCCACGAGGCCGGCAAGACCTATGCGGACGCCATCGGCGAAGTGCGCGAGGCAGCCGACTTCTGCCGCTACTACGCCAACCGCGCGCGTGGCCTCATGCAGTCGGTCGAGCTGCCCGGGCCGACCGGCGAGCGCAACATCCTGCGTCTCGGCGGCCGCGGCGTCTGGGCCTGCATCGCGCCGTGGAATTTCCCGCTGGCGATCTTCCTCGGACAGGTGACGGCGGCGCTCGCCACCGGCAACACCGTCGTCGCCAAGCCCGCTCCGCAGACGCCGCTGATCGCCGCTTGGGCGGTTGGCCTCGCGCATGAGGCGGGCATCCCCGAGGACGCGCTGGTGTTGCTGCCAGGCGGCCCCACCGAGGGCCAGGCGCTCACCGAGGACGTCCGCATCGCCGGCGTTGCCTTCACCGGATCGACCGGCACCGCCAAGCGCATCGCGCGCACGCTGCTCGCCGATGATGATCGCCCAATCATCCCGCTGATCGCCGAGACTGGCGGGCTCAATGCGATGATCGTCGATTCAACCGCGCTCCCCGAGCAGGTCGTCGCCGACATCGTCACCTCGGCCTTCCGCTCGGCCGGCCAGCGCTGCTCGGCGCTGCGCCTGCTGGTGCTGCAGGAGGACATCGCCGAGCGCACGCTGGAAATGCTTGCCGGCGCGATGGACACGCTGGTCGTCGGCGATCCGGCCGATCCGGCCACCGATGTCGGCCCGGTGATCGACCAGGCGGCTTATGACAAGCTGATGGACTACCGCGTGGCAGTGCGCGACCGCTGGGTGAAGACGATCCCGGCGCCGGCGCAGGGTCTCTATGTGCCGCCGACCGTGATCCGCATCGACGCGATCGAGGATCTCAAGCGCGAATGGTTCGGTCCGGTCCTGCATGTCACGACCTGGAAGGCGGGCGAGCTCACCAGGACGATCGAGCGCATCAACGCCTCGGGCTTCGGCCTCACCATGGGCCTGCACAGCCGGATCGCGCGCTCGGCCGAGGAAGTGGAGGCGCTGGCCGAGGTCGGCAACCTGTACGTCAACCGCTCGATGATCGGCGCGATCGTCGGCTCGCAGCCCTTCGGCGGCGAGGGCCTGTCGGGCACCGGCCCCAAGGCCGGCGGCCCGCACTATCTCCAGCGCTTCTGCGCCGAGCGGGTAACGTCGACCGATACCACTTCGGCGGGCGGCAACGCGACGCTGCTGTCGCTCGACGACGTCGCCGAGGGGATCTGACCTGAGCGAAGCCCTCTCCCACCGGGAGTGGGCTTCGCTCAGGGCGCGGTCTCGTCCGCCGATTCGCGCTCGTCGGGGCGTGGTGGGCTCGGCGGGAACGATTTGGTCGCGCGCGTCGCCGGCTGGGGCAGCGCCTTGCCATCAGGGCCTGCGAACGCGATCCCCGCGCCGTTGAAGCGGCGCAGGATCGCTACACACACCTCGTTGCGCGCATTGAACACGTCATTGTAATTGTTCGACTTCACATCAAATTGCAGCTCGTACTGGATGCCGGTGGCAGCAAAGCCCGTCATGCCGGCGCGCACCACCGCGCATTGGGGCACCGCGTCGACGATCTCGTGAAGCAGGTCCGGCACATTCTCGGCCGCGTCCTCCGATGTGTCCGTAGCGATGGCGATGGTCAGGATGATGCGCCGCCGGTCGAGCCGGTCGAGATTGTAGAGTTCCTTCTCCAGCAGGTTGGAATTGCCCACCACCACCAGCTCGCCGGTGACGGCGCGGATGCGCGTGGTCTTGAGGCCGATTTGCTCGACCGTGCCGGAGATGCCGTTCCACTTGACGTTGTCGCCGCGGCGGAAGGGGCGGTCGAAGATGATCGCCAGTGCCGCGAAAAGATCCTTGAAGATGCCCTGCGCCGCGAGGCCGATGGCAATGCCGCCGATGCCGAGGCCGGCGACCAGCCCGGTGACGTTCACGCCGACATTGTCGAGCACCAGGATAAGCGCCAGCGCAAACAGCGTGAAGGTGACGAGGAAGCGGATGATGCCGAGTGCCGAACCCAGCGCCGAATGGTCCTGATCGGTCAGGCCTGCGCGATATTCGACAAAGCCCAGCACGATCTCGCGCGCCCACACCGCCGCCTGGAAGGTGAGGCCGACCGTGAACAGGAAGCCGATCGTCCGATCGAGCAATGGCGGCGCGTCGGCATAGCCGTCGACCAGCTTGGCGGCGAGAACCACGAGGAACCAGAAGCTGGTCTTCTCAGCGATCCGGCCGCCGATGGTGCGCAGGTCGACCGCGGCGACGCCGGGGTGGCAGAGCCGCTGGCCGAGCTTCTTAACGGCCAGCAGCACCAGCACCAAGGCGATGCCGATGCCGACCGCGATCGCGATGCGCAGCGAATTGTCGGCCAGCCACGCGATCGTCTGGTCGACGAGCTGGCGGCCCTGAAGATGGAAGGCCAGCGCGGGATGATGCGCCGGCGCTGTGGGGGTGGTCGTGAGAATGGACGCCATTACGCAACTTTCCTCCGATGTTCGTGGCCGAGCGCGTCAAGGAAGGCGATCAGTCCGCGCTCGGCGGGATCCAGCCAGCGCGTCGCGCGCGGCAGCCGGACCGGCGCCTCGCCCTTGAGGCCGCCGGCGCGGGCTAGCTCGACCAGCGCGGGATGGACATAGGATTTGCGGCTGATCGCCGGCGTGTTGCCAAGCGCCCGCGCCACCGGCTCCAGCATCGCCTTGATGCCGATCCCGTCCGCGCCCGCCTCGACGATCGCTCGAAAGGCGATCACGCTTGCTCCCCAAGTGCGGAAATGCTTGGCGGTGAAGGCCCCGCCCATCGCCTCGCGGATATAGTCGTTGACGTCGGTGGAGCTGACCGGATGACGCTCGCCCGCCTCATCAAGATATTGGAACAGCCGCTGGCCGGGCAGATCCTGGCAGCGCTTGACGATGGTGGAGAGGCGCCGATCGGCGATCGTCAGCTCCTGCATCTTGCCCGACTTGCCGCGATAGCAAAGCCGCAGCTTGGCGCCCTGCACCGCAACATGGCGGGTGCGCAGCGTCGTGGCGCCGAAACTGCCATTGGCCTTGGTGTAGGTCTCGTTGCCGATGCGGACATGACCAAGATCGAGCAGCCGCACGATCGCCGCCACCGCCGTGCGCTGGTCGAGCCCACGCGCGGCGAGGTCGCTCTCCACCTGCCGCCGGAGCAGCGGCAGTAACCGGCCGAACTCGGCGCAGCCGGCATATTTCTCGGCCTCCTGGGCGGCGCGGAAATCGGGGTGGTAGCGGTATTGCTTCCGGCCTTTGTCGTCCTTGCCGACCGCCTGGATGTGGCCGTGCGGCGACGGGCAGAACCAGCAGTCGCGATAAGCCGGCGGCATGCCGATTGCGTTGAGGCGATCGATCTCATCACGGTCGGTGATGCGCGCGCCCTGCGGGTCGCAATAGGCCCAGCCGCGCCCGCTGCGCCGGCGGGTGATGCCGGGCAGATCGTCGTCGACATAGACGAGCTTGGGGCTGGCCATCGTCTCCTCGCTTCACGGGGGCATGGCAGGCCAACGCGATCGGTGGCGGGATCGTTCCGATCCACTGCGTCAGACGGGCAGCGGCCGCATCGGCGCGGGAGCCGCGCGCAGCCGAGTGCGGCGGACATAGCTGTCGAGCCCGATCTCGGCGGCGACCAGCATGTAGACGAAGGGCTGGAAGGCGATGCCGACGAACAGCGCGCCGACCAGATAGATGAGGTGCCCGTGCTGGAGCGCAGTGGCGAGCGGTGCGATCCACGTCTCGCCCGGATCGCTCGCGCGGCGGAAGCGGCGGCGCAGCATCTCCATTCGCACCAGCCCGGCGAGATGGAGCAGCGCCCACAGGCCGAAGCCCAGGAAGCCCTGCTCGCCCAGCATCTCGAAGTAGGCGGAGTGATAGGCCCGCGCCTGGTCGTGAGCGACGTCGCTGGCGGGCGCCGGGCCGCCGGGCGTCTCGGTCAGGCGGATGGTGAGGCGGTTCTGGAGATAGGCGTTGAAACCGCCGCCGAAGGGATGGTCCTGCACATAATTCCACGTCCACTGCCACACTGCGAGGCGCGTCGAGGCGGACTGGTCGCCCTGATAGGTCTGGATCGTGTGCATGCGGTCGGTGTAGCTCGACGGCAGCAGCGGCACCGCCACCACCAGTGCGAGGGCGACACCGGCCACATAGATCGCGCGCCGCTGAATATCGCGCATCATCAGCATGGCCAGCAGGCCGATGCAGATGAGGCCGGTGCGCGCCTCGGTGCCGACCGGGATCAGCAGGCAGGCGAACACCAGTGCGGCGGTGAACAGCTTAACCCGCCAATCGAGCACGAAAACCGTGCCCCAGCGCGCGAGGAACAGGATGGTGGGGATGATCGCGATCGCCACCGTCGAGATGATCGAGCCCTCATAGAGCCCCGAATTGTCTTCGACCCCGAGGTTGAGGCTGCCATAGCCGCCGCCCGACACCAGCGTCTTGATGCCGCCGACGATGATGATCGTGCTCGCCGACAGAACCATGAACAGCAGCAGCCCCTCGATGCGCAGCCGGGTGCGCAGCGTGAAGGGTAGAAAGATCGCGAACACCAGCGCCTTCCACACCCAGTCCCACTTGGTGAGCGCGGCGGCCGGGAAATCGGCGTTCATGGTGGTGTAGCCGCACCAGCCGAGCAGCAGGAGCAACAGGATCTGCCGAAAGGAAACGCGCAGCCCGCTCTTGTCGTCCACCGCCAGCCAGCCGCCCACCGCCAGCACGAAGAAGATCAGCGAAACCGGCACCGCGTTCAGCAGATAATAGGAGAGGCGCTGCGGCGAGACGATGTCGACGTAAACATAGCCCAGCACGAACAGGAAAGGCCGGCGGAAGCCGAGGCCGATCAGACCCAGCAGGAAGCCTACAAATGCAATGTCATGCATCGGGGCGGCGACCCCAGGCGACGCGCGGGCGGTCGGCGTCGGTATCCTGATCGAGATCGGCACGCCGCACCAACCGCCACGCGGTCAGCGCCAGCAGCGTATGGGCGAGCACGAGCGTGAAGGTGTCGATCATCGCTGCGCCCTTTCCTCCGCCCACCTGCCCCGACTTCGGACAATCCGGATGCCTGCGCTGTAGCGCATGGCGGTTGAGGGGGTGTTAAGCCTTGCGTGCGAGAGAGGGCGGAGGATCGTCCCGGCGCGGGACAAGGGACATGTAATGCGCATCCTCCACATCCTCGACCATTCACTGCCGCTGCACAGCGGCTACACCTTTCGCACGCGCGCGATCCTGAAGGCGTGCGAAGGCCTCGGGCTCGAGGTGGCGGGGGTGACGGGCGCGCGCCACGCCGCCGAGGCGTCGGTCGAGGACGGCGCGGAGGAGACGGTCGACGGACTGCACTTCTATCGCGGCGGAGGGCTGCCGGAGGGGCTACCGGTGATCTCCGAGATCCGCGAAGTGCGCGCCTTCGCCGGTGCGATCGAACGGGCTGCACGCGCTTTTCGGCCGGACGTGCTCCACGCCCATTCGCCGGTGCTGACCGCGCTTTCGGCGCGACGCGCGGCGAAGCGGCTCGGCCTGCCGCTCATGTACGAGATCCGCGCCTTCTGGGAGGATGCAGCAGTTGGCAACGGCACCGGGCGCGAAGGATCGCCCCGCTACCGCGCCACCCGCGCGCTCGAAACCTGGGCGGTGAACCGCGCCGACGCGGTGGCGGTCATCTGCGACGGGCTGCGCTCCGATCTGGTCGCGCGCGGGGTGCCGGGCGACAAGATCCTGGTCTCGCCCAACGGCGTCGATCTCGGCCTGTTCGGTGCGCCACCGCCGCCCGACGCGGCGCTCAGGAGCCAGCTCGGCCTCGACGGCGCCGAGGTGGTGGGCTTCATCGGCTCCTTCTACGATTATGAGGGCATCGACGATCTGATCGCGGCGATGCCGGCGCTCATCGACCAGCGGCCGCAGGCACATCTGCTGCTGGTCGGCGGCGGCCCGCGCGCCGAGGCGCTGAAGGCGCAAGCGGCGGCCTCCCCGGTCAAGGGCCGCATCCACTTTGTCGGCCGCGTGCCGCATCACGAGGTGGAGCGCTATTACGGCCTCGTCGATATCCTCTGCTATCCACGCAAGAAGATGCGGCTGACCGATCTGGTGACGCCCCTGAAACCGCTCGAAGCGATGGCGCAGCGTCGACTGGTGGCAGCCTCCGACATCGGCGGCCATCGCGAACTGATCCGCGACGGCGAGACTGGCACGCTGTTCCCGCCCGACGACCCCGCCGCGATCGCGACGGCGCTGGCCGGGTTGTTCGCCGACCGGCATCTCTGGGAAGCGCGGCGCGAAGCCGGGCGCCGCTTCGTTGAGGCCGAGCGCGACTGGGCCGAGAATGCCCGGTGTTATCTTCCCTTTTACCAAGCCATGACACAGAAAAACGGATACAAACGCGGCGTGCCGACCGCGCGGAACTGAAACGGGGACGGAACGGGTTCATGGCCACGCTGCTTCGCAAGATTCATCGCTGGAGATTCGAGATCCCGCTCGCGCTCGTGCTCGGCGGCGCTGCCGGCTTCGCCGCGAGCGTGATGCCGACCGATCTGTTCCAGCGGGTGCCGGTGTTGGGCGCGTTCGGTCTCGCGGGACAAGCGGGGCTGGCGCTGGGGCTGGGGCTGCTGTTCGGCTGGCTCGGCTACGCGGTGATGCGGGTTCCCGCCCCGCCCGCTCCTGCCGACGAATTCGAGGACGAGCTGGTCGAGGAGGAGGAGCCCGAACGCCTCCGCCGCTTCCGCCGCGCCGACGTCCATCCCGATGCGCCGCCGCGCGCGCCGATCCGCGCGCACCGCGATCTGGGCGAGCCTTTCATGGCGGTGGGCAGTTCCGGCTGGCCCGCCGGTGATCAGGTCGAGCAGCAGCCCGACCCCGAGCAGGAGCACGCGAACCACACAATCCCGGAAGCCGACTTCGTCGAGCTGTCCGAGGAGGCGAACATCGCCGAGGGGCCGCTGCCGGCCGAGCCGGACGCCGAGCCCGCGCCGATCGAAGTCGCAGTAGAAGCTGTCGCAATACCGGTCGAACACGAAGCAGAGCCGTTCGTGGCGGCGCCACTTCGCGCTGTCGTCACGCCTGCGGTGCGGCCGGCACCGCAGCCCGCGCCGCGTGCCGAGCGCCAGAGCCTCACCGAAATGATGGACCGTCTCTCCGCCGGCCTCGAGCGCCGCGTCCGCGAGGCCGAACGCGGCGCGCCGCCGCCCGATCAGCCGCCGCGCGACATACGCCCGGCGCTGCGCGATGCGCTGGAGGAACTCAACCGGCTTGCCACGCGCCGCGCCTGATCGCCTCGGTCTCGGCCGCCTCGATCGTCAGCGCCTCGATCTCCGGCACGCGATCGGTCCCTCGATGCGCCGACCTCGCCGGCGGGGTGGACGTCATATGGCGCGTGTTGTGGGCGGGGCGGAAGCTCACATCTAGTGGGCTGGGCTCATTCGGCCTCCACCCACAGAAGTAGCAGGAAGAACAGCAGCGAAGTGATACCGGTTGTACACAGCAGCATCACCATCCGCCACAGCGCGCCGAAGCGGCCGAGCAGATAGGCGCTCTTCAACTGCTTGTAGATGTGGATCGGCGGCACGATCAGGAAGGTGAGCCACAGCCATGCGCTCCCCACCCCAACCAGATAGAGCCCGATCAGCGCCACCACGAACAACGTCACGAAGCTCAGCGAGTGGATCGCGAAGATAGCATGATCATAGAGGCCGACATCGCGGCGCCAGAAGAACATTAGCCAGATGAACGGTACCGAGATCGGGATCAGCGCCCAGCTGAACTTGTAGGACGCCATCTTGAGCTTGTAGGCATAGAGCTCGGGATTTCCCTTCACATGGCTCAGCTGGCGATCGAGTCCCGGAATACCGGTGTCAAAACTCATCCCCTCCACTTTCGCCGCAGCCGAATCGGCCTTGGGCCGGAGCTTGTCGGGTAGCTGCGCGGACGCGATCGACAGCCCCGCCACCTCGCGCTCAGTATCGGCGATCTGCTGGTCGAGATCGCGCAGATCGGCCTTGGGATCCTCCGCGTGCTTCTCGGTGCGCTTCTCCTGCAGTCTGGCGAGCTTCTCCTGCGCCTTGCGCGCCTGGTTGCCGATCTGCACCTGCGCTTTGGCGAGCCCCTGCGCCGCGCCCGCCACATCGGGCGACGACACCCGGTTCACCGCCGCGAACAGGAGGAACACCGAGAACAGGAACAGCGCCATCGGCGACACGAACTTGGCCCGCTCGCCATGGACATAGCGACGGGTAAGGTCGCCGGGGTGGAAGGCGAGCATCGGTAGCGTCTTCCAGATCTTGCCCTCGAAATGGAAAACGCCGTGCAGGATGTCATGGACCAGCGCCGCGATGTTGCGGTGAATATGGCCGCTCTGCCCGCAACCCTGGCAGAAGGCGCCGGCACGCACCGCGCCGCAGTTGAGACAGGTGCCGCCTGCCCCTTCCTCCTCGCCATGACCCGCCGCGCCACCGCCCCGGCTGCGCTCGACCTCGCCAGCGACGATGCCGCCGGTCAGGACATCACCGATACCTTCCGCCGCCTCGCCCATGGCCAACCCCTCGTTTCCCCCCGCCAAGAATAAGCCGCGATCCGGCCCGGGGTCGAGAGGGGTGTCGGCGCAGCTCGCTTCTGCTAGGTTCGCGCCCATGGACATGCCCGTGCCGACCGCAGCGCTATCCGAGGAGGAGGCCGACCGACTGATCGCCGCGATGGGCGCGCGTGCGCGCGCCGCGGCTGCCATGCTCGCCGGAACGCCGACCGCGCGGAAGGCCGACGCGCTTCGCCATGCAGCGCGCCTGCTCCGCGAGCGTGCCGACGCCATCCTAGCCGCCAACGCCGAGGATCTCGCCCGCGCCGACGCGGCCGGCATGGCGCCCGCGATGAAAGACCGCCTCACCCTCACGCCCGCCCGGCTGGAGGATGTGGCGGTCGCGCTTGAAACGGTGGCGACGCTCGACGATCCGGTCGGCCAGCTCGTCGACCGGCAGACGCGTCCCAACGGGCTCGACCTGCGTCGCGTGCGCGTGCCGCTCGGCGTGGTCGGCATCATCTATGAGAGCCGCCCCAACGTCACCGCCGATGCCGGCGCGCTGGCGCTGATGGCGGGCAATGCCGCGATACTGCGCGGCGGATCGGAAGCCGACGCCAGCAACGCCGCGATCCACGCCGCGCTCGCTGACGGCATCGAGGCCGCCGGCCTGCCGCGCGATGCGGTGCAGCGGGTGCCCACCACCGATCGCGCCGCCGTCGGCGCGCTGCTTCGCGCCCAGGGGCTGGTCGACATCATCATCCCCCGCGGCGGCAAGGGGCTCGTCGCGCGGGTGCAGGCCGAGGCGCGCGTGCCGGTGCTCGCCCATCTCGACGGCATCAACCACAGCTTCGTCCACGCCTCGGCCGACCGGGCGATGGCGGAGGCAATCGCCGTCAACGCCAAACTGCGCCGCACCGGCGTCTGCGGCGCCACCGAGACGCTGCTCGTCGACCGCGCCTATCCGCATGCAGTGGCGCTGGCCAAGGCGCTGCTCGACGCCGGCTGTGCGCTCCGCGGCGACTCCACCGCGCAGGCGCTCGACCCGCGCATCACTCCCGCCGACGAGGCGGACTGGAACACCGAATATCTAGACGCGATCTGCACCATCGGCTTCGTCGACGGCGTCGAGGGTGCGTGTCGCCACATCGCCGAGCACGGATCTCACCATACTGACGCGATCATCGCCGAGGACACCGCCGCCGCCGAGCAGTTCCTGGGCTCCGTCGACAGCGCGATCGTGATGTGGAACGCCTCGACCCAGTTCGCCGATGGCGGTGAGTTCGGCCTCGGCGCCGAAATCGGCATCTCGACCGGTCGCCTCCACGCCCGCGGTCCGGTCGCGCTCGAAGGGCTCACTACCTACAAATGGCAGGTCCGCGGCACCGGCCAGACCCGCGCTTGAGCCGCCCCGCCTCACGCGATAAACGCGCCGGCATGAGCCTAGCCGCCGTCCCTACTGCCCGCCGGCAAGCCCGCACGGCGGCATGACAGGCGACGGTCTGCGCATCCTGCCCGACCGCCTGATCGGACGCCGCTGATGCGCCGGATCGGCCTGCTCGGCGGCTCCTTCAATCCAGCGCACGCGGCGCACCGGCGGATAAGCCTGTTCGCGCTCGAGACGCTCGGGCTCGACGAGGTCTGGTGGCTGGTGTCCCCCGGCAACCCGCTCAAGGTGGGCGCCCGCGACATGGCGACGCTCTGCCAGCGCCTCGCCTCGGCCGAGCAGATGGCCCGGCGCGCGCCGATACGCCCCACCGCGATCGAGGCGACGCTCGACACGCGCTACACCGCCGATACGCTTCGGAAGATCGTCCGCCGTTACCCCAAGGACCGTTTCATCTGGATCATGGGAGCGGACAACCTTGCCCAGTTCGCGCTGTGGAAGAATTGGCGGGGCATCGCTGCGACGCTTCCCATTGCCGTGATCGCCCGTCCCGGCTATGATGCCGCAGCCCGATCGGCGGATGCGATGGGCTGGCTAGGCCGCTTCGGCCGGCCCGCTTCGGGCGCGAGGCGGTGGACGCGATGGAGTTTGCCGGCACTCGTGCTGATGCACACTGTTCCTGACCCGACTTCAGCCACCGCCCGGCGGGCCGCCGATCCCGATTGGCATCGCCGTATAAAACCAAGAGCCCTGCGCGATCGCGTGACGCGCCGGCTCGTCTCCCCGGAGGTTCATTGCCTGCTTCCCCCGCCGCTGCCCGCACCATGACGGGCAGTTCCGCCGCTTCTCCCGAAGCCGAGGCGCTCCACACGCTGGTGCTCCAGTCGCTCGATGACGACCAGGCGGTCGAGACGATCTCGATCCCCCTCGCGGGCAAATCGAGCATCGCCGACTATATGGTAATCGCTTCAGGCCGCTCGAGCCGGCAGGTCGCCTCGATGGCGACGAAGCTCGCCGAGAAGGTCAAGGCGGAGGTCGGCCGCACGCCGAAGATCGAAGGGCTGCCGGCCGCCGACTGGGTGCTGATCGATGCGGGTGACGTGATCGTCCACCTGTTCCGCCCGGAAGTCCGCAGCTTTTACAATCTGGAGCGCATGTGGGCGTTCGGCGACGAGCAGGCGGCCACCGCTTCGCCGTCCAACCCGCCCTCGCCGCCACCCGGCGCCTGACGCGCGGCCTTGCTGCTGCACATTGTCGCTCGCGGGCGGATCGGGCGCGGTCCCGAGGCCGAGCTGGTCGAGCGCTACCTGAAACGCGTGAGCTGGCCCACCAAGGTGAGCGAGCTGCCCGACGCCGGCGGCCGGATGCCTGAGCCCGCGCCGGCGATGCGGCTGGTCGCCCTCGACGAGACGGGGCGCGACCTCCCCTCGCGCGAGCTTGCGGCGATCCTCGGCCGCTGGCGCGACGACGGGGTACGCGAAGCGCGTTTCCTGATCGGTGCCGCCGACGGCCATGAGGCGGAGACGCGCGGGGCCGCCGACCTGCTGCTCGCCTTCGGCAAGGCGACCTGGCCGCACCTGATGGCGCGCGCGATGCTGGCCGAGCAGCTCTGGCGGGCGACGAGCATCCTCGCCGGCCACCCCTATCATCGCGAGGGCTGATGCGCGCTGGGGCGGCGGCAGTCTGGTTCGCGATCGCCGCACTGGCGACGGCGGCCGCGCCTGCGCAAACGCCGGGCCTCGGCGACGAGCGCACCGCGTTGATGACCGCCAAGCAGGCGGCCGCCGAGGCTGAGACCCGCGCGGCCGAGCTCAACCAGGCCGCCGCGCAGGCCGGTAGCGAGGCCGAGCGCGCCCGCGTGCAGGCCGCGGCGCTGGGCCTCCAGGTGCAGGCCGCGAAAGCCGACATCGCCGCCGCTCATGCACGCATCGCGCTGATCGGCTCGCTCCAGGACATCGAGCGCGGCCGGATCGCCGAGAAACAGGGGCCGACGCTCCACCTCGTCGCCGCGCTCCAGACGATGACGCTTCGCCCCACCGCGCTGGTCGTCGCGCAGCCGGGATCGCTCGCCGACATGGTGCATGTCCGCCTGCTGCTGGCCGACACGCTGCCGGTAATCCGGGCGCGCACCGCCGACCTGCACGCCGATCTCGACCGCCAGACCCAGCTCCGCGCCGATGCCGAGCGCGCGATGAAGGCTCTGGCCGCGAGCCGGGCGCTGCTGGCGCAGCGCCAGCAGGCGCTCGCTGTCTCGGAGGCGACGGCGATCCGCCGCTCGCAGCGACTCGCCGATCAGGCCGCAGACGAGCAGCAGCGCGCTATCGGGCTCGGCGAGGAAGCGCGCGACATCGCCGACCGGCTGCAGAGACTGACCAATGCCGGCGACGTGCGTGCGCGCCTCGCCCATCTGCCGGGCCCATCGCCCCGGCCATCCGGCGCCGACGACGCGCTGCCAGACCGCAACGGCGCGCCGCGCTACCGGCTGCCGGTCTCCGGCGAGGTTGCAACGGGCTTTGGCGAGGTGTCCCCGGCCGGCGTGCGTGCGCGCGGGCTGACGCTGGTGCCCGAGGCCGGCGCCAAGGTGGCGGCGCCCGCCGCCGGCACGGTGCGCTTCGCGGGCCCCTTCCGCAGCTATGGCCGGATCGTCATCCTCTCGCATGGCGGCGGCTGGACGACGACGGTGACGGGCCTCGACAGCCTCGCCATCAAGGCGGGCGAACGGGTCGAACAGGGTGACATTCTGGGCCGCGCCGGCGCCGACGCGCCGCACGTCACCGCCGAGATCCGCCGCGACAACCGCCCGATCGACATCGTCGCGATGGCGCAGGGTGGCTGAGGCGCGGCGGACTGTCCCGCCCAGTCGCCCGTCCCCTCGCCCCCCGCTTTTGCAGCCGGGCGAAACGCTGTAACAGTCATGAGAAGGGCGCCCTTGCCCACGGAAAGACGAGACTCGATGCCGAAGTCCCTGTTGCGATCGATCGCCCTGCTCGCGGCCGGTGCCGCCATTCCGACCGTGCTGATCCCGACCGTGCAGACCGCGCGCGCCGCCGAATCCGACAAGGCGTCCGATACCTACCGGCAGCTCGATCAGTTCATGAACGTGTTCCAGAAGGTGCGCGCCGACTATGTCGACAAGACCGACGACAAGGCGCTCATCAAGGGCGCGATCGACGGCATGCTGGCGAGCCTCGATCCCCACAGTTCCTATCTGGACGCCCATGACTTCCAGCAGATGAAGCTGACGACCGACGGCAACTATGGCGGCCTTGGCCTCACCGTGCAGGCGCAGGACGGCGTCGTGAAGGTGGTGGCGCCGACGCAGGACACCCCGGCCTATCGCGCCGGCATCAAGTCCGGCGACTATATCACCCACATCGACGGCAAGCTGATCTACGGCTCGACGCTCGACGAGGCCGTCGACCAGATGCGCGGCGCGCCGGGCACCAAGGTGAAGCTCACCGTCATCCGCCCCGGCCGCGACAAGCCGTTCGACCTCACCCTCACCCGCGAGAACATCGTCATCAAGCCGGTGAAGTGGGAGGTGAAGAACAATATCGGCATCATCACCATCGTCAGCTTCTCCAAGCAGACCGGAGCCAACACCCGCGCTGCGATCGCCGCAATCGACAAGCAGGTGGGTGGCCGCCCGACCGGCTACATCATCGATCTGCGCTCCAACCCGGGCGGCTTGCTCGACCAGGCGATCGAAGTGAGCGACGCCTTCCTCGACCATGGCGAGATCGTCTCGCAGCGCGGCCGCACGAAGGACGATATCGAGCGCTATTACGCCCACCCCGGCGACGATGCGCATGGCCTGCCGGTGATCGTGCTGGTCGATTCGGGTTCGGCGTCGGCTGCCGAGATCGTCGCCGGCGCGTTGCAGGACCAGCGTCGCGCGCTGGTGATGGGCGAGCGCAGCTTCGGCAAGGGTTCGGTGCAGACGCTGCTGCCCTTGACCGACGACACCGCGCTGCGCCTCACCACCGCGCGC
>FTCZ01004117.1_pt1 | contig 14607 bp, 10 predicted proteins | sample 1658871 | NCBI WGS metagenome assembly FTCZ01 (sample SAMEA3914864, study PRJEB12502) | metagenome | biome: forest; material: soil | place: USA | collected 2012-03-12 | depth 0.3 m
GGCGGCGACCGACGTGTCGATGATGACGCGCGCCGGCGTGGAACGCATCATGCGCTTCGCGTTCAAGCTGGCGCAGTCGCGGCCGCGCAAGCTGCTGACCGTCATCACCAAGAGCAACGCGCAACGCCACGCAATGGTGATGTGGGACGAGATCGCCGTGCAGATCTCCAAGGAGTTCCCGGACGTCAAGTGGGACAAGGAGCTCGTCGACGCCGCGACCGCGCGCATGGTCAACCGCCCGGCCACGCTGGACACCATCGTCGCGACCAACCTGCACGCCGACATCCTGAGCGACCTGGCCGCCGCGCTCGCCGGCAGCCTCGGTATCGCGCCGACCGGCAACATCGATCCCGAGCACCGCTATCCGTCCATGTTCGAGCCCATCCACGGCTCCGCGTTCGACATCATGGGCAAGGGCCTCGCGAATCCGGTGGGCACGTTCTGGTCGGTCGTCATGCTGCTGGAGCATCTCGGCGAAGTTGATGCCGCGAAGCAGGTGATGCGCGCGATCGAGCAGGTCACGGCCAACCCGGCGCTGCACACGGGCGACCTCGGCGGCAAGGCGACGACGGCGCAGGTGACGCAGGCCGTGTGCGAGCTGCTGGGCGCCGCCGCGCAGCGCAAGGCCGCCTGACCGCATCGCGAGGCTGACGCCTCCTTCGGCCGGTGCGTCGCACCGGCCCACCTCTCCAAGCGGCCGCCAGTGCCGCGGGCGCGACTCGCCCACTCTTCCACCAGGAGACAAATGATGCGCCGCATCCTCGGAATGCTGTACGTCCAGGTGCTTATCGGCGTCGCCGCCGGTGTCACTCTCGGCGTGCTCGCCCCCAACTTCGCCAGCGATCTGAAGCCGCTCGGAGACCTCTTCATCAAGCTGATCAAGATGGTCTTCGCGCCCATCATCTTCGCGACGGTCGCACTCGGCATCGCGCGCATGGAGAACATGAAGGAGCTCGGGCGCGTGGGCATCCGGGCGCTGGTCTACTTCGAGCTGCTGTCGACGTTCGCGCTGGCGCTCGGGCTGATCACGGTCAACATCATCCGTCCCGGCGACGGCATGAACGTCGACCCGACGCACCTGGACACCAAGGCCATCGCCAGCTACACGGCCGGCGCCGCCAAGCCCGCGGGCTTCGTGGACTTCATGCTGAACCTGGTGCCTACCAGCGTGGTCGACTCGCTCGCGCGCAACGACATCCTGCAGATCCTCGTGTTTGCGACGATGTTCGGCATCGCGCTGTCGCAGATCGGCCGGCGCGCCGACCCCGTGGTTAACTTTCTCGACTCGTTCACTCACGGCGTCTTCCGCATCGTCGGGATGATCATGCGCGTGGCGCCGCTGGCGGCCTTCGGCGCGATGTCGTTCACGGTGGGCAAGTACGGCCTGGGCTCGATCCTGTCGCTCGGCAAGCTGATGGGGACGATGTACCTGACCTGCGTGCTGTTCGTCGCGATCGTCCTGGGTGGCGTGGCGCGGCTTTCCGGGTTCAGCCTCTGGAAGTTGCTCAAGTACATCAAGGACGAACTGGTGACGGTCCTCGGCACCAGCTCGTCGGAGTCGGTGATCCCGCAGCTGATGCGCAAGCTCGAGAAGGCGGGCGTGTCCAAGCCGGTGGTCGGCCTGGTCGTTCCCTCGGGCCTGACCTTCAACCCGGACGGCCAGTGCATCTACTACACGATGGCGGCGATCTTCGTCGCGCAAGCGACCAACACGCCGCTGACCCTCACCGACCAGCTGCTCGTCATGGGCGTGCTGCTGCTGGCGTCGAAAGGCTCCGCCGGTGTTACCGGCTCCGGCTTCATCACGCTGGCAGCAACGCTCGCCGCGATGGGCAAGATTCCGGTGTCAGGCATGGTGCTGCTGCTGGGCGTCGATCGCTTCATGAGCGAGGCGCGCGCGATCACCAACACCATCGGCAACGCGGTGGGAACGCTGGCCATCGGTCGGTGGGTCGGCGCGGTCGATCGCCGCCGCCTGGCTCAGGTGCTCGACGGCTGGCGCGATCCGGAAGACTCGCTGGGGCCGTTCTCTGATGTCCACGAGCAAGACATTCCGTACGAGGCGCCGGTTCAGCCTGCTCGTCGCGTCCGCGCTGCCTGAGGGTTGAAGCGATGACCACGACTGCCCATCCCCGCGAACTGCTTCGCGCGATGTTCGATGCCGCAGTTGCGGCAGCCCAGCCCGCGCTTTGCGTGCCGCCGCATCTGCCGGCGCCGCCGAAAGGACGGCTCGTCGTGATTGGCGCCGGCAAGGCGTCCGCGGCGATGGCCCGCGCCGTCGAGGACCACTGGGACGGCCCACTGTCCGGACTCGTTGTCACGCGCTACGGCTATGCCGTTCCATGCGAACGCATCGAGATCGCCGAGGCGGCGCACCCGGTTCCCGACGCCGCTGGTGAGCGCGCGGCCCAACGCATGCTGGAACTCGTGCGTAACCTGTCCGCCGACGACCTCGTCCTGTGCCTCGTCTCGGGCGGCGGTTCGTCCCTCCTGCCGTTGCCGTTGCCGGGACTCACGCTCGCCGACGAGCAGGCACTCAATCGCGCGTTGCTGGCCAGCGGGGCCAGCATCGGCGAGATGAACTGCGTGCGACGACACCTGTCGGCCATCAAGGGCGGCCGCCTGGCCGCGGCCTGCAGCCCGGCACGCGTCGTAAACCTGTTGCTCTCGGACGTGCCGGGAGACGATCCCGTGGACATCGCTTCCGGGCCGACGGTCGCGGACGCGAGCACGTGTGTCGACGCGCTGGACATCCTGCGGCGCTATCGCATCGACGTCCCGACGCGCGCGCTCGATCTGCTCGAAAGCGGCGCGGGTGAATCGCTGAAGCCCGGCGACCCACGCTTGCCGGAGATTGACACGCGCTTCATCGCCACGCCGCAGATGGCGCTCGAATCGGCGGCCCAGGTCGCGCGCGAGGCTGGCTACGCCGTGCACATCCTGGGTGACGCGATCGAGGGCGAGGCGAGAGACGTCGCGAAGACGATGGCCGGCATCGCGTTGCAGGTGGCGCGGCGCGGGCAGCCGTTCGACGGGCCGTGCGTGCTGCTGTCCGGGGGCGAGACGACAGTCACAGTGCGAGGCTCGGGCCGCGGCGGCCGCAACGTGGAGTTCCTGTTGTCGCTGGGCATCGCACTCGGCAGCGAACCCGGCGTGCATGCGATCGCCGGCGACACCGACGGCGTCGATGGCCAGGAGGAGATCGCCGGTGCCTTCCTGGCACCCGACACGCTCGCGCGCGCCTGGGCGCGCGGCATCAACCCCCGGGAGCGCCTGGACGACAACGACGGCCACGGCTTCTTCGGCGCGCTGGGCGATGCGGTCGTCACCGGCCCGACGCTCACCAACGTCAACGACTTTCGCGCCATCCTGATCGATGGCCGCAAACGGAGCAACTGAGATGCGACGCACCAAGCACGCCAAGATCGTGGCCACCCTCGGCCCCGCTAGCGACGAACGAGAGACGATCCAGGCGCTGTTCGACGCCGGCGCCGATGTCTTCCGCCTCAACTTTAGCCACGGCAAGCACGAGGATCACAAGCGTCGGCTCGACCTGATCCGCGAGGTGGAGCGCACCTGCGGTCGCCCCATCGGAGTGCTGCTGGATCTGCAAGGGCCAAAGCTGCGCATCGGCACGTTTCCGGATGGCCCGGTCACGCTCGTCGAGGGCATGCCCTTCCGTCTTGATCTTGATGCCGGAAAGCCTGGCAGCGTCGCGCGCGTCTCGCTGCCGCACCCGGAGATCTTCGCAGCGCTTGAGGTCGGCACTGACCTGCTGCTGGACGACGGACGTATCCGCCTGCGTGTTGAGACGTTCGGCGCTGACTACGCGGACACGCGTGTCGTCAACGGCGGCCCGCTCTCAGATCGCAAGGGCGTCAATGTGCCGGGCGTCGTCGTGCCCCTGTCGGCGCTTACCGAGAAGGATCGCAAGGATCTCGCGTTCGGGCTGACCTTGGGCATCGACTGGGTCGCGCTGTCATTCGTGCAGCGCGCCGAAGACATCGTCGAGGCACGCGAGATCATCGCGGGACGCGCCGGCATCGTGGCAAAGCTGGAGAAGCCAGCGGCCATCGCCGCGCTCGACGCGATCGTCGCCGAGGCGGACGCCGTCATGGTCGCCCGCGGCGACCTGGGCGTCGAGATGCCGGCGGAACAGGTGCCGGCCATCCAGAAGCGGATCATCCGGGCCTGCCGTCGCGCCGGAAAGCCCGTGATCGTCGCGACTCAGATGCTCGAATCGATGATCAATGCGCCGGTGCCGACGCGCGCCGAAGCCTCCGATGTCGCGACCGCGGTCTACGAAGGTGCCGACGCGGTGATGCTGTCGGCGGAATCGGCGAGCGGGCGCTACCCGGTCGAGGCCGTGCGCGTGATGAGCAGCATCATCGTTCACACGGAGAGCGACCCGAACTACCGCCAGGGCATCACCGCCTCGCGCTCGGAGCCGCTCGCCATCGCTGCCGACGCGATCGGCAGCGCGATGCGCGAGGTCACCAGCTTGCTGGATGCCGCCGCCACCGTGGCCTACACGAGCTCGGGCTACTCGGCGCTGCGAATGGCCAGGGAACGCCCGCGTGCACCCATCATCGGCATGACCCCGCGCCTCGCGACGGCCAGGCGTCTCGCCTTGGTCTGGGGTGTGCATGCCGTTCTTTGCCACGAGGTGGTCGATGTGCCCGAGATGACGGATCTCGCCGGGCGGACGGCACTCAAGGAGGGCTTCGGCGAGGTCGGGAGGACGATCGTCATCTCGGCTGGCATGCCGTTCGGAGCGTCGGGCACCACCAACCTGCTGCGGATCGCGCAGATTGCCTGAGACCGGGGCTCGCTACCGCAATGCGCCGCAGAGCGGTCTTTGGCGGCAGCGATCGCTTCGGCTGCCACCGCTGCAAAGCGGAAATGGATGGCCATTGATGACAGGGTGGTAGGCTGCTCGACCATGGAAACCTTGATCTTCTGGTTGACCGGCTCTGTCCTCTGCCTCGCGGCGATTCCGTTCTTCCCCCGCAAAGAAGCGTCCAGCCCTCTGCAAGCCCTTGGTTTCTCCGTGATGCTCGGCGCGTTCTGGCCGCTGTTGCTCTGCTACTTCCTCATAAAGGTGCTGCCCTGGTGGTATCTACTGCAGTGGGTTGACTACCGTCAGTTCCTGAACAAGACGCGTCGGCGCCAGGTTGTGGCCGACCACGTGGACATCTGGCAGGACTACACCCAGAAAGAACATCCAGAGGCGTACCAGCGGGCCAATATGAGGCTGGATGCTGAACTCGCTGCGCTGGATGCAAAGGCCGGCACGCTGGAGTGGAAACGGATCAGGCTGGAAGAGCGGCTCAAGGCCTGATCTTGCCAGTTGCTTATGGCAAGGTCAGTGCCAGATGCCGAAGCCGCTGATCGAGAGCCTGTCGCTCAACGAGTCTTGAGCCAACACGCTGCCCACTGGGCCTTGGGTTGGCCCAACCAACTGGCTTTGTCTAGCAGCACGCATGTTCCCAAGTTTTCGTCACTGAAAACCTGTTTATCCACGATGTGCATTCGTCCTCGCACGGGCAGTTGCGAAAGGAGGGCTGACCATGATCGTGCCGGATTTGCTCTATCGCACAGAACTTCAGGCCGCAAACGGAGCCTATCTCATGAGCTTGGGTCTTGCAGTCGTGGACTTGACGCCAAGTGAACTGACGCTGACCCAGGAAGTGCGGCTGGAGCGCCCTGGACTGTCGCTGCCCGATGCATTCGCGCTGGCGTTGGCGACGCGGCCTGACCACGCATTGTTAAGCGGCGACGGATTGCTTCGCAAAGCCGCCACAGATCGAGGGTTGGATGTGTGCGGACTGCTTTGGTTGCTCGACGAGATGCATGCTCGTGGGATAGCCGTTGACCTCCTGTACCAAGGGTTGACTGCCCTTGATGCGGATCCCCGTTGTCGCCTTCCTAAGGCGGCGATCCAGGAGCGTCTTCTTCAATGGGCACCACCGCCGCCAGGCTCCGCCGACTGAAGTCGAGCCTTCATAGGCCCCCACGCGAACTGGTTCTGGCGACGGCCCAAACATCCCGCGGCGTCGGACCGCGCGCGAAGCTCTAGACAGCCTCTATGAGCTACCGAACCGGCTTGACTCCGCAAGCATGTGGCGCAAAGGTCGATGTCCTCTTTGCCGAACGATGGCTAGCAGCGCTGACCAAATCAGATGACTGCAGAGCAGCGTCTGCGGGCGATTGCCCACCTCGTTTCGCGGCCGCTTCCGACGGCATACCTGCCACATGCCCAGCGGCTCGACAGGGAGGAAGATGGATACACATCGGCGGTCGCCCTGGCTCGGAGCGCGGTTGGGGCTTTGTCGACACATTGACCAACGGTCAGTTGCCGCACCCATACAACATGTGACGGCACAGACCTCGTCACAAACCTCGTCACAACGAGATTTTCGGGCCCGGAAAGCAAAGCGGCGCTCACTTGGAGCGCCGCATGTTTCCTACGTATTCGGTGGTTGCGGGGGCTGGATTTGAACCAACGACCTTTGGGTTATGAGCCCAACGAGCTACCAGACTGCTCCACCCCGCGACTGAAGAATGAGATTATGGCACGTATTGACGCCGTTGTCACTAAGCCCCAGCGAATCAGTGCAAAGAAATCAGCGCGCGCCGGGCAGGAGCTCGTCGATGAGCAGCAGCGTCTCGGGCAGTCGGATGGGCTTGGCGAGGTAGGCGCGCGCGCCGGCCACGGTGGCCGCGTCGCGCTGGGCCTGCGTGCTGTCGGCCGACACCACCACCACCGGCACGCGCGTCAGCAGCGGCATCGTGCGCATCCACTCGGCCACCTCGAGGCCGGAGCCGTCGGGCAGGTGCAGGTCGACGAGCACGAGGTCGGGCCGCAGGCGCTCGATCATGTCGATGCCGTCGCGCACGCTCACCGCCAGGTGCAGCGTGCAGTCGGGGCGCTGCTCGACCACCTCCTGCATCAGCAGCGCGTTGATCGGGTTGTCCTCGACGTAGACGATCTGCCCGCCGCGGCCACTCGGCGTGGTGGCCTGCGCCGGCGCGCCGCCGTCCGGCAGCGCGGGCGCGGCGCGCGCGCGGCGCAGCGTGAGCGTCACGCGCGTGCCGACGTCGGGGCGGCTGTCGATGGCGATCTCGCCGCCCATGCGCTCGATGAGCCGGCGGCTGATCACCAGGCCGATGCCCGTGCCCTCGATCGCGCTCGACTCCAGCCCCAGGCGGTCGAAGGCCGAGAACAGGCGCGCGAGCTGCGCGGCCGTCATGCCCCTGCCCGTATCCGAGATCTCGACCACGAGCCGGCCCGGGTCGTCGGCGTCCACGGGGGCAACGGGCGTGCGCACGTGCACCTGCACGTCCACGCGGCCGTTCTCCAGGTTGTACTTGATGGCGTTGCCGATGATGTTGACCATCACCTGGCGCAGCCGCGTGGCGTCGGCCTGCACGACGAGCGCCTCGCGCGCGAGGTTGCGCGGCAGTGTCTGCGCGAGCGTCACGCGGGCCGTCTCGGCCAGCGGCGCGAGCAGGCGCAGGCTCTCGTTGATGACCAGCGTGACGTCGACGTCGGCCATCTGGATGCGCGCATTGCCGGACTCGATGGTGGACAGGTCCAGCACGTCGTTGATCAGCGTCACCAGGTGCCAGCCGGCGGCCTCGATGCGCGCGACGCGCTCGCGCTGGTGGTCGTCGAGCGGGTGGGACTCCTCGAGCTGCAGCAGCTGCGCGTAGCCCAGCATCGCGTTCATCGGCGTGCGCAGTTCGTGGCTCACGCGCGAGAGGAACTCCGACTTCGCCTGGCTCGCGGCCTCCGCACGGCGGCGCGCAAGTTCGAGCTCGCCGGCGCGCAGCCGCTCGGACTGGTCGGTGCCCACGAACAGGAATCCGAGCGGCTCGTTGGCGGCCGGTGCCGCGCCGCTGCCGGGCGCGAACACCACTTCGCCGTCGCCCGGCCTGCGATCGCGCGGGCCACGCCCGGCGCCGGCGAGCGACGCGCGCACGGCAGTGACGGCCAGCGACACGGTCATGCGCGAGCCGTCCTTGCGGATGTATGTCCAGTCGCGCACCTCGTAGCCGAAGCGCGCGGCGACGGCGGTGATCGCGTCGCGGCCCTGCACCGGGCGCTTGAACTGCCGAGTGAGCTCGTCACCGCGGCGCGCGAGTTCGCCGACGTCGTGCACCGCGATCGGACACGGCGCGCCCAGCACCTCCGACGCGCGATAGCCCAGCATCTTCTCGGCGCCGCGGTTGAACAGGCGCACGACGTGGTGGGCGTCGACCGCGATGATCGCCACCTCGGTGGCCGCGTCCAGCAACGCCTGCAGCTCGGCCTGCGCGAGGCGCGCGCTGCGCTCCTGGTCCTTGGCGCGATCGAGCAGCCGCCGCAGCTGGGTCCACAGCGCGTAGTCCTCCTCGCTGCCGAGATCGACCCGTGGCTCGCCGGGCTTGTCGTCGACGAGGTCGGCCGCGGCCCCCACCAGCTGGCGATAGCTGCCGGCCTGGCGCTGCGCGAGCTTGAGCGCGATGACGATGACCACCGCCAGCACCACGAGCACCGCGATGCCGATGACGCCGGCCAGCTGCGTCACCGGCTCGAACATCGCACGCCGCGGCTGCGCCACCAGCACGAACCAACCGGTGGTGGACGCTGGCGCCACCGACGCCAGCCAGCGCCGGCCGTCCAGCTCGATCTCCCCGGGGCCCGAGTAGCCGGCAAGCGCCCGGTGCACGAGATCGACCTGGCTCAGGTTGTCCTGCCAGTCGGCGCGCGCCTGCTCGGGGTGCACGATGACGCGGCCGAGGGCGTCGAACACGATCACCGCCAGCGCGCCGGCGCCGCCCGGCACGTGGACCTGGCGCGCCATCTTGTCGAGCGACAGGTCGGCCACCACCAGGCCGCCGTCCACGGGCACGGCCACCACGGCGCTGATGTGGCCCGTGAGCGGCGACAGGAAGGTGTCCGACCAGATCGGCGCGGTCGCCGCGCGGGCACGCTCGTAGAACGGGCGGCGCGACAGGTCGAGGCCTTCCCAGTCTTTCCGCGCCACGCGGGTGCCGGGCCGCACCTCGGCGATCGTCACCACGCCGTTGCGATCGAGCAGGATCGCCGACTCCAGCGACGGCGTCGTCTCCAGCGCCTCGGCCAGCGCGGCGCGCACCTGCGCGTCGCTCGCGCCCGCATGCACGTGCGCGGCCGCGCGCGCGGCGGCCTCGCGCGGCGCGGCGAGCAGCAGCTCCACTTGCGCACGCACGAGCAGCGCGGTGCGCTGATTCTCGTCCTCGATGTCGCGCAACGCCTGCGGCACGGCCACCGCGCTCCACAGCGCGATCACCAGCACCAGCGGCACGCACGCGAGCAGCACGTACTGGCGCGTGAGGATGCGCTTGAGCGATCGGCGCGAGGTCGTCATGGCGGCGCGTCAGCGATCCAGCATCGTGAAGCGGCCGCCGCGCACTTGGCTCAGATGGAAGCGGCTCACGCTGTCGCCGTACCGGTCGAGCACCAGCGGCTGCTGCAGCCCGGGCCATTGCGCCGGCGCGCGCAGCACGTCGCGCAGCGACTGGCCGCCGGCCTTGCGGCGCAGCGCCTCGGCGCCCATCATCACGGCGTCGTACGAGAAGACCGCGGCCTGGCTGGGCGGGCCGCCGAAGCGCTCGACGAAGCGGCGGCGGAACGCCACGTAGTCCGGCGCCTGGCTGTCCAGATCGAGCACCTGCAACACCAGCGCGTTCTCCACCGCGCGGCCGCCCAGCTGCAGCAGCTGCACGTTGGCGGCCCACGAGGTCATCGCGATCTGCACCCGGGCGTCGAGGCGCCGCAGCTGCTGCGACACGATGGACGCGTCGACCGCGCCGCACACCAGCAGCACCACGCGCGGATGCGCGGCGAGCAGGTCGGCGGCGATCGCGGCGTAGTCGGGATTCTCGTCGGTGCGGTACGGCACCACGCGCGGCGCGGCGCCGCCCAGTGCCACGAAGTGCGCGGCAAAGCGCGTGGCGAACGGTTCGCTGTAGGTGCGGTTGTGCCACTCGGCCATCACCGCGGCCGTCTTCAGCCCGCGCGAGACGGCGGCCTCGGCAATCTGGTCGGCGCCCGGGCCGGCCGGCGGGATCACGCGGAAGAACCAGTCGTCGCGGCCGCTCAGCTCGTCGGAGTTGGCAGTGGGGCTGATCAGCACCAGGCGCCGCTTCGTGGCCTCGGGCGCCATCGCCTTGGCGAGCACGCTGGTCATCGGGCCGATGGCGAAGGCATCGCCCTCGTCGGCGGCCTGGTCGATGACCGCCACGGCCTCGTCGACGGCGTGGTGGTCGTCATGCACGTGCAGCTCGAAGCGCGGGCCCGGCCGCGCGTCGAGCGTCTCCACCGCGAGCTGCGCGCCGTTGCGGGCGTCGATGGCCAGCTCGGAGACACGGCCCGCGAACCCGCCGATGAAGCCGACCTTGACGGGCGGCGCGGGCTGGCAGCCGCATAGCGCCGCCAAGCCGAACAGGGCCATGCGTCGCATCGGCTGGAATCGCGGAAAGGCCATGTCGTCGGTGAACCCCGCTTCGGGCGTGGAACGGTGGTTCCGTGGCTGAGCATAGCCGCCGGCATGAGCGGCTGGCAAGCTGCGCGACGGCGCGCGCGGTCGTCGCGACCCTTTGCACGGCGCCGTGTGGCGCGTGCGGCACGAAATACCGTACTGGGTATTGCGTCAGCCGGCGATCACGTGCGTGCCGGGCAGCCAGCACCACGCGCCGGGCGCGAGATCGGCGGGCAGCTCGAGCCGGCCGAAGCGGCTACGGTGCAGCGCCTCCACGCGGTTGCTCACGGCGGCCATCATGCGCTTGACCTGGTGGTACTTGCCTTCGGCCAGCGTCAGGCGGATGCCGTGCAGGCCGGGCACGGTGCCGTCCCAGGGCTCGGCGGCGATCGCGGCCACGGGCGCGGGATCGTCCTGCAGCACCACGCCGGCGAGCAGCCGCGCGATCTGCTCGGAAGTGACGGGATGCTTGCACGACGCGTCGTAGACCTTGGGCACGTGGTGCTTGGGCGAGGTCCAGCGATGCAGCAGCTGCCCGTCGTCGGTGAACAGCAGCAGGCCGGTGGTGTCCTCGTCGAGCCGGCCCACGCTCTGCACGTCGCGGCGCAGCAGCGGCGCGGGCAGCAGGCTGTAGACGCTCGGGTGGTGCTTGGGCTTCTTCGAGCACTCGTAGCCGGCCGGCTTGTTCAGCACGACCAGCGCCTTGGCGTGGTACGGCCAGTCCTTGCCCTCGACGTTCAGCACCAGGCCTTCGGGGTCGAGATCCTCGAACGGGTCGTCGTGCACCACGCCGCCGATGCGCACGAAGCCGCCGGCCACCAGCCCCTCGCAGGCGCGGCGCGCGCCGAAGCCCTGCGAGAAGACGATCTGCGAAAGCTTCATAGGCCGGCGGCGGCCAGGCTGTCGCCGAAGCGCGCAGCGTCCTGGAAGCCGACGACGCGCGCGGTCTCCAACTCGTGGCCCTGGGCGTCGAACAGGATGATCCCGGGCGGGCCGAACAGGTGGAAGCGCTTGAGCAGGGCCTGGTCGTCGGCGGTGTTGGCCGTGACGTCGGCGCGCAGCAGCACGGCCTTGCCCAGCTTGGCGGCGACGGCGGGGTCGACGAAGGTCTGCGCCTCCATCTCCTTGCACGAGACGCACCAGTCGGCGTAGAAATCGAGCAGCACGGGGCGGCCGGCGGACTGCAGGCGCTGGTCGAGCTCGGCCACGCTGGTCACCCGGTCGAACTGCGGGCCCGCCTTGGACTCGGCCACGCGGCCTTCGGCGCCGGCAGCCGGCGCCGCCGGGCCGACGAGCACCTGGTACAGCAACAGCGCGCCCACGGCGCCCAGCACGAGACCGAAGCCCTTGGCGAGCCGCACGTTGACGTTGGCGGTGGCCGCCAGCGCGTCGAACGCGCCGATCGTGGTGGCGGCCATGATCAGCAACGCGCCGTACGCCAGCATCGGCACCGCGTGCGGCAGCGCCGGCCCGGCGATGTAGAACGCCACTGCGATGAGCAGCAGCCCGAACAGCTGCTTGACGCGCTCCATCCACGCACCGGCGCGCGGCAGCAGCTCGCCCGCGGACGCGCCGGCCACCAGCAGCGGCACGCTCATGCCCGCCGCGATGAGGAACAGCACCGTGCCGCCCAGCGCGACGCTGCCCGTGTTGGCGATGAACAGCAGCACGCCGCTGAGCGGCGCCGTGATGCACGGGCTCACGATCAGCGCGGACAGCACGCCCATCGCGAACACGCCGCCCAGCTGGCCGCCGGTCAGGCCGGCATTCACGCTGGTGAGACGGTCGCGCAGCGCGCTGGGCAGCTGCAGTTCGTAGACGCCGAACATCGACAGCGACAGCCCCAGCAGCAGCACGCCGAACGCCATGAGCACGACCGGGTTCTGCAGGAACGCGCTCAAGCCGTGCCCGACCAGCGCCGCCGCGATGCCGAGCGCGACATACACCAGCGCGACGCCCAGCGAGTAGCTGGTGGCCAGCAGCAGGCCGCGGCCGCGCGTGACGGTGGTGCCCTGCCCGACGATGATGGACGACAGGATGGGCAGCATCGGCAGCACGCAGGGCGTCAGCGACAGCAGCAGGCCGATGGGGAACGCCAGCAGCAGGATCAGCAGCGCGCCGCCGCCCTTCAGCGCGGCGAGGAAGCGCTGTTCGAGCGTCGCGGGCGGTGCCTCGGCGGGCGCGGCCGTCGCGGCGGCCTGGGCGTCGGCGGCGGACGCCGGCGCGGCGACCTGCGGCGTGACCGCGGGCGCCTTGTCGACCTGCTGCGAGCGGTCGGCGCCCGCGCCCATGACGACGCTGCGCAGCGGATCCGGCAGCGCGCCCGACGCCACGCTCATGCCGCCCTGCACCGGCGCGGCCACCGGCGGCACCACGCCCGTGGGCGCGGCGGCGGCCGGGTCGGTCACGATCCGGGCCGAGTCGGCGTCGGCGCCGAAGGCCTTGAGCGTGACGGCCACGGCGCGCGGCTGCGGCGGATAGCACAGTCCCTTGTCGGCGCAGCCCTGGTGCACGGCGTTCAGCGTGAACGACTTGCCGGCCGAGACCACCGGCAGCACCACGGTGACGCCGTCGTGGTACGTCTCGACGTTCTGCTCCAGCGCGGTGTCGTAGTGCTTCTTGCCCGGCGGGATCTGCGGCTCGCCCAGCTTGGCGTCGTCCGACGTGAACTTGAAGCGTTCGCGGTACAGGTAGTAGCCGGGCGCCACCTTGTAGCTCAGCTCGAGCCGCTTGGCGTCGAGGACGCGCACCGACAGCACGAAGGCCTGGTCGGGGTCGAGGAAGTCGTCGGCGGCACGCGCCGGGCCGGCGACGAGGACCGTGAACAGCAGGGCGAGCAGCGCCCACGCCGCACGCAGCGATGGCAGTTGGATCATGAAGGGTGAGAGCCAGCTCGTGGCGGCTCGTTCCTGAGGAACCGCTATTGTCGCGGGTTGTGCGTGTCCACGTCGCGCGGCACGTCGCCTGCCACGTTGCGAAGCAGCACGGCGCCCGGAGCGCCGGCGGCCCAACCATGCATCGAACGACGACGAGGGGATCTTCGCCGGCCATCGGGTGGCTGGTGGCGGCGGCGTGCCTCGCGGCGCCCGCCGCGCACGCCGGCGCCAGCGCGACCATCGACGTCACCGGGCTGCAGGTGAGCGTCACGGCCGTCTCGCCGGGCCGCCAGCCGGCGGTGAGCTTCGCCGGCGCCGGCGGCAGCACGTCCACCTGCGAATCGACCACCGGCAGCCCGCCCGCCGACCACACGGCCAGGGCGGGCAGCTCGTCGGCGTTCGGGTCGGTCGCCAGCGCGATGTCGTCCGATCCGGCCGCCGGCGGCACCGCCAGCCTGATGGGCGACGTCTTCGGCGACGGCGCCTCGGTGCACGCGTCGGCCTACGCCCGCAGCGCCGGGCCGGGCGGCACCGGCCAGGGCACGATCGGGCTCGTCAACGACGTGGCCGCAGCGGCCTTCACGCTGGCACCCGACACGCGCATGACGATCACGGCCAGCGTGCAGGCCGTGGCCTCGGTCAGCGGCGACAACCCGGGCGAAATGGCCGACGCCGGCCTGCTGCTGACGATCACCGACGCCGACGGCGGCGGCCTGCAGTTCGAGCGCGTGGGCTTCGACGCCCTCGCGCTGGGCCTGTTCGGCGCCGGCGTGGACACCGAGACCACCTTCGTGAGCCTGGTCTACGAGAACGACACCGAGGCCGACATCACCGGCCTGTTCAGCGGCTACGTGGCGGCGTTCGCGACCGCCGGCGATCCGAGTGCTGTGCCCGAACCGGGGCCGTTGGCGACGATGCTCGCCGGCCTCGCGCTGGTGGGCGCCGCGGCCGCGCGCCGGCGCGCACGCGCACGCGAGGCCGCGCCGCCGGCCCAATGAAAAAGGCCGGCGAGTGCCGGCCTTTGTCGGGAGCAGGAGCGCGGGCGCTCCGGCGCGGGAGGCGATCAGCCTTCCGAGGTGTCCGTCACGGCTTCTTCGTCGTGCGAGCGCTCGACGAGCTCGACAAAGGCCATCGGCGCGTTGTCGCCGTTGCGGAAGCCCATCTTCAGGATGCGGGTGTAGCCGCCCGGACGCGCCTTGAACAGCGGGCCCAGGACGTCGAAC